>Ga0137465_1000513_pt1 | contig 14677 bp, 11 predicted proteins | sample EasRivERMGT828_2_FD_104906 | JGI IMG/M metagenome (GOLD analysis project Ga0137465, IMG submission 104906) | Soil microbial communities from meander-bound floodplain in the East River, Colorado, USA - East River MetaG ERMGT828_2 | ecosystem: Environmental > Terrestrial > Soil > Floodplain ... | reverse complement strand
GTGTTCGGCGCGGACTGTCCCGCGCTCAAGGTAGGGCGCATCGTCACGGTGCAGGCGCTTGGCGGTACCGGAGGCCTGAAGGTCGGCGCGGATTTCCTGAGGCAGGTGGCGCCCGCCGCGGAAGTCTGGATCAGCGATCCTTCCTGGGAAAATCACCGCGGCCTGTTCGAGAACGCCGGGTTCGCCGTGCACACCTACGCGTATTACGACGCGAAGACTCACGGACTCGATTTCGAGCGCACGATCTCCGCCTTACGGGCCATGCCCGCAGGCTCGATCGCGGTGCTGCACGCCTGCTGCCATAACCCCACCGGCGTGGACTTGTCCGGCGACCAGTGGAAGGCCGTCATCGAGGAAGTCGCCTCGCACGGCCTGATTCCGTTCCTCGACTTCGCCTACCAGGGGTTCGGCGAAGGGCTGGCTCCGGACGCCGCAGCGGTGCGCAGCTTTGCCCGGGCGGGAGTTCCCGTTTTCGTTTCCAGCTCGTTTTCGAAGTCGCTTTCGCTCTACGGAGAACGCGTCGGATCGCTTTCCGTAGTCGCCCAAAGCGGGGAAGAGGCCGAGCGGGTGCTGTCCCAGCTGAAACGCCTGGTGCGCACCAACTACTCCAACCCGCCTACGCACGGCGGGCGCGTGGTCGTAACCGTGCTGACCACGCCGGACTTGCGAACGCTCTGGGAGCAGGAGCTCGGGCGGATGCGCGAACGCATCCGCGAGATGCGCCGCCAGCTCGTCCAGAAGCTGCGCGTGCGCGTACCGAAGGTCGATTTCTCCTTCATCGAGCGCCAGCGGGGGATGTTCTCCTACTCGGGCTTGTCGCGCGAGCAGGTCGTGCGCCTCCGCGAGGAGTTCGCCGTCTACCTGATCGAAAGCGGCCGCGTCTGCGTCGCCGCCCTCAACACCAAGAACATAGACTACGCCGCCGACTGCATCGCCCGCGTTATCGAGTAAGCGGGAAACCGCGGGCCGTTTCTAGGCGGCTCCCAGAAGGTTTTCCAGCGCGTTCACCAGGAAATCGATATCGGCTTCGGCGATCACATACGGTGGCATCCAGTAGACGGTGTCCCCGAGAGGGCGAAGCAGCACGCCCTCCTGGAGCGCGCGCCGGAAAAAGTCCTGGCTGAAGGCCGGTTTCGCGCCGCGCATATCGAAAGCCCAGATCATTCCCGTGTTGCGGAAATGCGCAATGCGCGCATGCGAGCGCAGCTTCTCGGCACGCCGGTTGAGGGTGGCGGCGGTGCGGCGGTTGCGCGCAATCACGTCATCCTCTTCCAGGATGTCGAGAACCGCGAGTGCGGCGCGGCAGGCAAGCGGGTTGCCGCTGTAGGAGTGGGAGTGCAGAAAGGCCCGCTCCAGCCGGTCGTCGTAGAAGGCCTGATAGACGCGCTCGGTCGTCAGCACCACCGAAAGCGGCAGATAGCCGCCGGTGATGCCTTTCGATAGGCACAGGAAATCCGGCGCGATATGCGCCTGCTCGCAGGCGAAAAGCGTTCCGGTCCGGCCGAACCCGACGGCGATCTCGTCGGCGATGAGATGCACTTCGAAGCGATCGCATAGCCTGCGGGCGAGGCGCAGGTATTCCGCGTCGTACATGGCCATTCCACCGGCGCATTGCACCAGCGGCTCCACGATGAGCGCCGCAGTCTCCGTGGCGCGCCGTTCGAAATGCGCTTCGAGCGCCTGGGCGCAACGTCGCGCATATTCCCGTGGCGTTTCCCCGGGTTCGGCGCGGCGCCAGTCGGGCGAAGGCACCTGGGCGCTCTCGTGCAGCAGCGGCGCGTAGGTATCGCGGTATAGGGGGATATCGGTGACCGACAGCGCGCCCAGCGTCTCGCCGTGGTAGGCATTGGTCAGCGTCACGAATCCGCTCTTCCTGGGCCGGCCGGCGTTCCTCCAGTATTGATAACTCATCTTCAGCGCAATCTCGACCGCAGACGCTCCGTCCGAACCGAAGAAGCAATGGCCGAGCCCACCGGGCGCGAGCGCCGCAAGACGCTCCGAAAGCTCGACTGCCGGCGCGTGGGTGAACCCCGCGAGCATCACGTGTTCCAGCGAATCGAGCTGCGCATGAAGCGCGGCGTTGATGCGCGGGTTGCCGTGCCCGAGCAGATTGACCCACCAGGAGCTGATCGCATCGAGGATGCGGTGACCCTCGAAATCGTAAAGCCAGACCCCTTCGGCGCGGCTGATCGGCACAAGGGGCACTACCTCGTGGTGCTTCATCTGCGTGCAAGGATGCCAGACCGCCCGACGGGAACGCTCGGGCAGGTCTGCATTTGCGCTCATGCTGCCACGCCTGCCAAGCGGCCGATCGATAGAAGCTGGGCGACGCGCGCCGCAACCGGCTCACGCTGAAACGGCACCGTCCCGAGCAGCGGACAGGCGAGCCGCTGCTGCAGCGCACGAATGTTGCCGTCCAGGTAAGGCATGTCCGGGAGGATGCAGTTCGCCACCCAACCCGCACAGCGCAGACCAGAAGCCTCGATCTGCTGCCGCGTGAGCAACGCGTGATTGAGGCAGCCCAGCCGCATGCCGACAACGAGCACCACGGGTAAGCCGAGCCGCATCGCGAGGTCCGCCGAAGTCTGGCGCGCGTTCAGCGGAACGAGAAATCCTCCGGCGCTCTCCACTACGACGACGTCGGCCAGCCGGGACAGCTCCTCGTAGGCACGCACTATCGTTTCAAGGTCGATCTCGATACCCGAGAGCTCCGCCGCGATGTGCGGCGCAACCGCCTGTTCAAACGCATAGGGATTGGCAGTCCGCAGCGGCGCGCGCACCGTGCTTGCGCCCGTGAGGGCATCCACGTCCGCCCAACGGCCAGCCTCGCACCCTGCTGCAATCGGTTTCATGCCTGCGACGGATTTCCCGGCATCCGCAAATGCATGCAAGAGAGCGCAGGCCACCAGGGTCTTGCCGACCCCGGTGTCAGTGCCGGTGACGAAGAAACCCTGACCCACGAGTGGCCACCCCGGTTGCTGCGTTCAAGCGTGCGCCGCCGCGCTGCTCGGGCACACCTCGCGCAGAGCCGCGGCGAGGCGCGCAATGTCTTCCTCGCTGTGAGCCGCTGAAAGCGAAATACGCAACCGGGCGGTGCCTTCGGGGACGGTGGGAGGGCGGATCGCGGGCGCCAGGATGCCGCGCTCGCGGAGCGACGCGTTCGCCGCGACTGCCACGCTGTTTGCGCCGATGATGAGCGGTTGAATGGGCGTGTCGGAGGGTGAAAGTGCGGCCTCTGCCCCGTGCAACGACTGTTTGAGCGCCGCGATAAGCCCCCGCAGTCTCTCGCGCCGCCATCCCTCCTCTTGGATGAGTTCGAGACTCGCTTCGACTGCGGCGGCGAGCATTGCAGGCGCGGCCGTGGTGTAAACATAGGTGCGCGCCCTCTGCAGCACGGTTTCGATCACCTCGGTTGCGCCCGCGACGAAGGCGCCCGACACGCCCGCCGCCTTGCCGAGCGTTCCAACATAGACGATGCGTGGGGAGCGCAACCCGAAATGCGCCGGCGAACCCCGGCCATCGGGGCCGATGACGCCGAAGCCGTGCGCGTCGTCGACCAGCAGCCCGGCATCGTGGCGTTCGCAGAGGTCGAGAATCGACCGCAACGGCGCAATGTCGCCATCCATGCTGAATACCCCGTCGGTGACGATCAGTTTTCCTCGAGCGCGGGAGTTCGCCAGCGCCCTTCCGAGATAGTCCAGGTCGGCATGCGGGTAGCGCACGACTTGAGCGCGCGACAGCCGCACCCCATCGATGAGGGATGCGTGATTGAGCGCGTCGGAGAAAACCGCGTCCTCAGAGCCGACCAGCGCGGTGATGGCGCCGATATTTGCCTGGTAGCCCGTGGAAAAGAGCAGCGCCCGCGGCACCTCCAGGAATTCGGCCAGCTTTGCCTCGAGGCGCTCGTGGACCACGCTATGCCCGCTCAGAAGGTGCGAGGCGCCCTCCCCGACCCCGTGGGCCCGAGCGGCGTCGATCGCGGCCTCGACGATTTTGGGATGGTTGGCGAGCCCCAGGTAGTCGTTGCTGCAGAACGCCAGGTATTCCCGCCCTCCGACGATGATGCGCGGCCCCTGCGGCCCCTCGCGGATCAGGCGGCGACGCAAGAGGCCACTGCGCCCGATCTCTGCGAGCTGGTCGGCGAGGCGTCGAAAGATCAAGGGCGAATCGCGCGCCGCAGTACCGCGCGCCTCATCCTTGCGGCTTGAGGCGGGCAAGGGCCTTCGCCCGCCACATCGGCCAGGCGCGGTTGTACTCCTGCGCGGCGACCGAAACTTCAACCTCGCGCTCGTCCAGGTAGACGACCTTGCCTCCGGGTCCGGCGATGGTCATGGCCTGAAGCTGCATGCGGGCGCTCATCTCGAGGTAGATGCTGCGTCCCACTGCGCGCGGAAGAGTCTCGCCGACCGTGACCGAACCGTGTCCACGCATGAGCGCCGCCGGGCAGTTCCCCAGGGTCTTGGCAAGGGCCTGCCCCAGATAGGGCGTCTTGACGAGAAGATCGGTGCCCTTTTCGGCATCGCGGATTTCGAAATTCGGAACTCCCTTGCCCACGAACGCCGCCATGTGAAACAGCGGTTTCATCTGCACCGTCGTGACGCTGAAAGGCACGACCGACGGCGAGTGGTTATGGACGACGGCATTGACGTCGGGGCGCACCTTGTAGATTTCGCCGTGAATGAACCGCTCGCGTACCGACTCTCGCCCGCGGGGATCGATCGCGTTGCTGTCGAGGTCGTACTCCATGATGTCTTCGGGCAACACCAGCTCCGGCGCGAGCGAGCGCGACAGAAGATAGCGATTGGGGTCTCGCTCCGAGCGCGCGCTCACGTGCCCGTATGCGTCGATCACGCCATGCTCGGCGAGAATTCGGTAGGCGGCGACGAGGTCCTCAATCAAGACTTTCATGCTGGAATCCATTATGCCCAAGAGACGGTCGTTCCGTCTGCACCTTGGGCAAATTCCCGAACGGCGATACTTGACTCGTCGCGTTGACCGCCCTCCCACCTGGACTTAGAATACGCGCCTTCCGTTACTCCGGCGACGCGCACGCTGGAGCCCGCAATCCCCGATAGCTCAGCTGGTAGAGCGACGGACTGTTAATCCGCAGGTCCCAGGTTCGAGCCCTGGTCGGGGAGCCATAGTTTCGACAACAAGCAGACGCCGAAGGCCTCGAGCGTACGCGCTCACGGCGAAGCCGAGGCGATCATGACCCGATTGCGCCCGGCGCCTTTTGCGGCGTATAGCGCCACATCGGCCGCGCGCAAAAGCGAATCGATATCCCCAGCGTGGTCCGGAAACACCGCTATTCCAAGAGAGGCCGTCATCTTCCCCAGCGGCCTTCCCGCGTGGTTGAGGTCGAGATCGGCTATGGCCAATCGGGCGTCCTCGGCACGCCTGTTGGCCGCATCGACGCCGGCTTGGGGCAGGACGAGCAGAAACTCCTCGCCCCCGTAACGGCAGGCTATGTCGCTGCCGCGCACCTTGCTCTTGAGCAAGGCCCCGACGCTCGTAAGGACGATGTCCCCGGCCTCATGGCCGAAAGAATCGTTGATGCGCTTGAATCGGTCGAGATCGATCATTATCACCGCGACCGGTGTTGCGCTTCGCTCGGCCCGCACAAGTTCGCGCGAAAGGAATTCACTCAGGTAGCGACGGTTGTACAAGCCGGTCAGCGGGTCGGAGATCGCCTGATCATGGAGCTTGTTCTCACGCTCCTGAAGCACGCTTGCCATGTCGTCAAACGCCCGCGCAAGCTGGCTCAGCTCCTCTCCGCCGTAGCGAATGCCTGTGCGGGCCCTGAGATCGCCGGCACGCATCCGCTCCGCCGCGCTGAGCAGCGCCCTTACGTTACGCAGCATGAACCACTCCGCGCCATACCAGGCCCCCACCAGCAGAAACAGCGTGGCGATGATGATCCCCAGCAGATCCCGCACGAGAGCCGTGTTCGCCTCGGCAAAGACCTGATCGAAGGGAACGGTGACCAGAACCCGGAGCGGGAAGGCGCCATCGGGGTTCTGAATGACGACCTCGTGCGCCAGCAGCCAGGCGACGCCGTCGGGCCCGCTCGCCTCAAACACGCCCTCGCTGTTGGTCAGAATCTCCTCGATAACCTGAGGGTTCCAAAGCCTGCCGCCGATGTGCTCCGGCATCGCGGGCTTGCGCGCAAGAATGGTCCCTTTGACGTCCACCACGCTCAGGATGCCCCCCCTCGGCAGCGGAGTCGCTTCGGCCATCCGTCCAAGGTTCCCCAGGTCGAGCCCCGCAAACGCGATGGCGAGGACCTTGCCGTCCGGCCCCTTTACGGGGTATCCGAAATTGATTGCCGCTTTTCCGGTGACACGGCCGGTCTGGTATTCGCCGATCGAGAACTTGCCCGTCTCCTTGGCAAGCCTGAAGTACAGCCGGTCTCCGCTGTAGACTCTCTCCTTCGAATCGGCAGCGTTGCAGAACAGCTCGCCATTCGCGCGGAAGAGTCCCATCGCATGGTAGGTATCGCTGTTGTGCGCGAGCAGGTTCGCAAAATATTGCGTGCAGCGCCGCTTGTCCTCGATCAGGGTCGAAAGAATCTGCGAGGAGGCCACCATCATCTGCCTTGCGCCCTCGACGACCTGCCACTGCTGCATGGCAGCAAGCTTGACCAGCCGCCTGAGCTCCTCGCGCGACTGAGTCTCGGCCAAAGCGCGCCGCTCAATCGCGCTATAGACGGTGAGGAGCAGGGCTGGAAGGGCCGCCAGGATCACCAGGATGAAAATCCGGGTACGGGCGTTCAGGTCGGCCATCTTGGGGATCCCTCGCCCCCCCTGCCCGACCCGGGCCGAGATTCGGGTCAGCAAGGACATGGGATGGTTTTCACGATCTCTGCACCGCCTATCAGAAATTCCCCGGGTCTGTCCAGGAAAAATTCCCTATGGACCGCGGATCGGCGCCCATGACAATGGCATAGGACAATGGCATAGGACATTGGAATAGGACATTGGAATACGCCCACTTTCTGGCGGCGTGGGTTTCAGAGTATAGTCGCTGCGAAGAATTCATGAACACCCTCATTTCTTAAACCCACCCAAGAAAGGATGAAAACCATGAACGCGCCGGTCGATTTCAAGGCGATGGAGGACATGTTTCAGCGGAAGTACCATCAAATCGAAGTCCGATTCGATCCCGAGCATGCCGTTGCGTGGACTTATTTGAACCCGTCCGGTGCCCCGTGCTTCAACCTTGGGCTTCTCGAGGAATTGCGCGCTCATGACAGCACCATCGAGAAGAACGGCGGGCGCATCCTGTACAAGGGTGAGCTCCGGCAGATTCGGTACTATGTCGGCGCCTCCAGGACCGAGAACGTGTTCAGTCTCGGAGGGGATCTGGCTCTGTTCCTGCGGCTCATCGCCTCTCAGGATCGAGACGGGCTCATGAAGTATGCAAAGCTGTGCGTCGACGGCGTGTACCCCCGAATCTGCAACTACAACAGTTCCCTGACCACGATTTCCTTGGTGCAGGGGGAAGCTCTCGGTGGTGGGTTCGAGACGGCGCTTTCCTCCAATGTGATCGTCGCGGAACGCCGTTCACGCATGGGAATGCCCGAAATCCTTTTCAACCTCTTCCCCGGCATGGGGGCCTACAGCCTGCTGGGCCGGCGTGTCGGAATGAAACGCGCTGAAGACATGATCCTTTCCGGCCGCATCTACACGGCCCAGGAACTGCATGAGATGGGCATCGTCGACGAACTCGTCGAAGACGGGAGCGGGGAGGCAGCCGTGCGCGATTTCATACGCCGCAATGAGCGGCGCCGCAACGGTATGCAGGCCGTGTTCAGCTGCCGTCAGCATTTCCACCCGGTCAGCTACGATGAATTGCTCAGTATTGCCAATGTCTGGGCCGACGCCGCCCTGCGTCTCGAAGAGAAGGACCTCAAGCTTATGAGCCGCTTGGCGCGTTCGCAATTCAGGCGTATCCCCGGAGGTGCCGCGGCGATACCCGAGGAGGCGGGAATGCTGCGGGAAGGACGGTACGCGATCGCCTGAGCCCGGCAGCGCAGTTGCAAGAGACAAGATCCGGCCTACCGGAAGCCGCGCCTCGCATGAGCGCGGCAAACGAGACCGGTGCCCCCGCGCCCTCGAGTGGGCACAGTGTGCGGCTTGCTTGGCCGGCAATCCTCCCGCAGGTCCGCCGCCGCATGTGCGTGGCGCTCGACGGCTTGTACGGGGTTTACGCGCTGATGCTGCTGGTGGTCATCGGGACGACGACCTGGATCATGTGCGCTCTTGTTCCCAATACCAGCTGGTGCTGGCGTTTCACCCATCGCATGGCGCGGCTATTTCTGCGCCTGGCGGGAATACCGCTTGCGGTGCGGGGACTCGAGCATGTTCCGACCGGCCGCGCTTGCGTGCTCGCCGTCAACCATGCGAGCTTTCTCGACGGGCTCATAATGGCTGCCGCTCTGCCAAACCCAACGCGTTTCGTCGCGAAGCGCGAACTGCTGGATCACTTCGTGACGCGCATCTATCTCACCCGCATCGGGACGGAATTCATCGAGCGATTCGACCGGCAGCGCAGCGTGAAGGACACCCTGCGCTTCGTCTCATTGGTTAGCTCCGGACATCCGCTCATCTTCTTTCCCGAGGGTACTTTCCGTCGCACACCCGGTCTGCTGCCGTTCCGGATGGGAGCTTTCGTAATCGGGGCCGTCACCGGCATGCCGGTCGGGCCGGTGACCCTGCGCGGCACGCGCTCGGTCCTGCGAGAAGGCCAATGGCGGTTCCACCGCGACGAGATCAGCGTGACCTTCAGCGAGCCGATCGAGCCGACGGGGACGGGCTTGAACGCCGCAGTCGCGCTCCGCGGCCGCGTCCGCGCGGAGATCCAGAGGCTATGCGGCGAACCGGACCTGGCCGATCAGACCGTGCCTTGAAGGAGCTATTTGCGAAACGCCTTCAATAGAAGACTTGCATTGGTTCCGCCAAATCCGAAACTATTCGAAAGTATGGTGTCCAGCTCCGTGAACCTAGGTGCAGTTACCACCGGCAGACCGACGAAATCGGGATCGAGTTTGTCGATGTTGATCGAAGGTGCTATGAAGCCGTGCTCGAGCATACCTACGCAAAAGATCGCCTCCAGCGCTCCTGCGGCCCCTATTGGATGACCGGTCATCGATTTTGTCGATGAGAATGGTGGCAGCTTCCCGTCGAACACCTCTTTCATAGCTAGGACTTCAGCCAGATCACCCTTGAGAGTTGCCGTCCCATGCGTGTTGACCGCACCGATTTCCCGCGGGCCAATTCCGCTATTCTGAACGGCACCGAGCATGCACTTTGCCGCGTGCGTACCGGTTGGCTCCGGCAGAGCCATGTCGAAACCGTCCGAACTCGTTCCGAACCCGATTATCTCGGCGCGCACTCGAGCCCTACGAGCCAGGGCCTGGTCGAGAGCTTCGAGAACGACGATCCCCGCGCCGCCCCCAACCACGAAACCATCGCGCGCGACATCATAGGGACGCGACGCCTGTTCCGGGCGATCGTTGTACTTCGAGGCAAGCGCGAAACGAAGCGCCTGAAAGCCCGCGGTAATGAGAGGATGCACTTCCTCTCCGCCCCCGGCAATGGCGCGCTCAACAATTCCGCACCGGATAAGCTCATACGCCGTGCCAATGCTGTGGGCAGAGGTGGCGCAGGCGGAGCTGATCGAGTAACTGCGTCCATGGATCTTGAGCAAGTTCGCCACCGCTGCGCTCGATGAGCTGGCCATTCCTTTCAGTACTGTGAATGTATTGAGCTTGGCAATTTCTCCGGAATGGACTTGCCGTCCCCCCGTGTAGATCGACTCCACGCTCCCGATTCCTGTGCCGACGATGCACGCCGTTCCGTCGGACTGCACGTCGGTCTCGGAAAGCCCGGAATCGCGTATTGCGTCGAGCGCCGCAACGCAACAGTATTGGGAAGCTTCCGATGTCGCGAAAAGCACCTTTTTCGGGATGGACGAACGTTCCAGCTTGGTTTGGAAGTCCACTATCGCGCCTGCCACTCGGCTTGTCAGGCCCAATTTTTCCCACTCAGGCATGGCGCGAAGACCACTCGTACCGTTTTGCAGGGCCTTCACGACCTGATCATATTCGTGCCCAAGGCACGAAACGAGCCCCACTCCCGTGATCACCACACGTCGACGAGCCATCGACTCAGACTGCTTCACGACGGTCGATTTCGTTGTTGGCTGTTCTCGATCGCCTTGAAGAGATCGCCGACGGTCTGGATCCGGCTGAGTTCGTCATCGTCGATATCGATTCCCAACTCATCCTCAAGCTCCGCAGCCAGCATGACCAAGATCAGTGAACTCAGATCCAAGTCTCTAAACGACGTCGCATCGTCGACGTCCGCGGCGGTATGTTTTGCATCGGATGCGGCGAGAAGACGCTGAATTACCTGAGCACGTAGTGCTGAGTCAACCATTCTGGCTACGGCGCTAGCGGACCGCGCTCTGACTTTTCTTGAGGTAGTCTAGAAGTGAAACGCGTACTTGCTGAAACTGCTCCCGCACTACCTTCAGGAGACGTATTCCACTCGCTTCAAGTTCCGAGGCCGTCTGGTTGTTGATCCCAGCACAGGTTCTGCACAGCTGGTCAGCGCCGAGCGTGACGGCCGAACCCTTCAGGGCGTGTACGAGATCCCTCAATGTCTCGTATTGCTCGCCGGCAACCGCGGCCTCCATTTGTCTCAGCAATGCCTCGCCATCCTGAATAAACCCGTTGATGAGCTCCTGCATGAAGGTGTTGCCCGAACCAATAAGCTCCAGCTCCGCAAGCGCTGCGGGGTTGATGATCGCCGGGCCCTCTTCCGGGTCGTCCATAGCCGCGGCCGAAGAAGTTGCGCGCTTGGTGATCAGCGTCGCGATGGTGTCGAGCAAGCGACGCGCTTCGATGGGCTTGGGCAGGAAGGCGTCGATTCCCGCGTCTTCGCATTCCTTGATCGCTTCCGAAGTGACGTCGGCCGAAAGCATGATGATCGGAACCTGGCCTGCCCCCGGATCCATGAAGCGGTAGGCCCGCGCCGCGTCGAGCCCGCCGAGCTCAGGCATGTTGAGATCCATGATGATCACGTCGTATCGCTCGTTCTCCAGTACGTCTAGTGCCTGCTCGCCGTCTCCGACGACCCGAACCTTGTGGCCGGCACGCTCCAGGATGCCGACGATGACGCGCTGATTGACCGCATTGTCTTCGGCAACCAGGATTTGGTAGCGGCGCCGGTTTGCGTCGCGGGAGGCGTAGTAGTCGCTCAGCGAAATTACGCCTTCCTGGCCTCCCTGGACTGCGGTGGCTGAATGAATCGCGTTGAAAAGCAGGCGCTTCTCGAACGGTATTTCCAGAACCGCGGCAAAGCCGCACGCAAGCGCCTCGGCGCGGCGAACCTCTGATACGCCGGGGGTGCACAACACTGCCGGTGGCACCTTTTGGTTGCGGCCGTTGCGAAGCCGCGCGACGATTCGGCCGGAGTCGGTTTCGACGTCTTCGCGAACGAGCACGAGGTGGTAAGGATGCCCAAGGGACTGCGCTTCTGCCAGCCGCGCTGCAGCCGCCTCGGCACTCGCCGCACGTTCGGTACGTGCTCCCCAGGTCGCGAGATCATGCTCCAGCGCGTGGAACTCCGTATCGTCGAACCCGAGCAGCGTGATCCGGATGTCGTTCAGCCGGAACGAAGCCTCGGGAATCTGGCCAGCGATCTGTTTCTTGAAAGGCAGCTCGAACCAGAAAGTGCTGCCCTTCCCGGGCACGCTATTCAGGCCGATCTGCCCGCCCATCATCTCCACGAGTTGCTTCGAGATCGTGGTTCCGAGCCCGGTGCCACCGTAGCGGCGCGTTGTCGAGTCGTCGGCCTGGATGAAGCTTTCGAAAATGCGTTCCTGCGCTTCCGGCGCGATGCCGATCCCCGTATCCTGGATTGCGAAACGAAGACGCACCGCGTGGTCGCTCTCGCCCAGACTCGACACGATCAGGGTAACGCCGCCCGATTGGGTGAATTTGATGCCGTTGCCAATGAGATTGTAGAGAACTTGGCGCAGATGATACGGATCCCCGCGCAAGGCGTGCGCGACTTCCGGCATCACATGTGTACGCAAGTGAAGCCCACGGATCTCCGCCTGAGGCGCCAAGACCGCGGCAGTGCCGTTGATCAATCCGTGCAAGTCAAAATCGGTCTCCTCAATGTTGACTTTGCCCGCCTCGATCTTGGAAATGTCGAGTACGTTCTCGACCAGCTTGAGCATTGACTGCGATGCTTCGCGCATCGTTTTCAACATCTCGGCCTGCTCCGTGTTCAACGGGGTGTCGCGCAGCAGGTCGTTCATCCCGACGATGGCGTTGAGCGGAGTACGCATCTCGTGGCTGACAGTAGAGAGGAATCTGCGCTTCGCCTGATTCGCAGCCTCTGCGCGCTGCACCGAGTCGAATAACCGTGTCACGAGCTTCGCGACGTACAGCGACAGTACGATCATCCCCGCCAGCAATCCGATGCCCAGAATGCGGTTCTGTGCCCAGAATTCGTTAACTCCTACTACAAAGGCGAAACCGGCGACGCTGAGCGCGAGAGAGTTATACAGGTAAGGTTTGCCGTAACGGAAACCGTTGGCGAGAACTGTCCATAAGTAGAAGATGTACAACGGAGTTCCGTACTCGCCCAGGTAGAACATGAAGAACGTGGTTCCGCCGATGTCGAGTATTGAGCCGACCACGCGTCGCGTAGGCGAAACTGCTGGAAAGAAACATATCCAGCCGAACACCGCGGCGGCCATGGCAATGGAGCACAGCAGGCCCATGGCAGCAAAAAACAGCAAGTTCGCCTCACTGGGACCTGCGCTGCCTCTGAAGGCCAACAGCGGCAAGTAGAGGAACAGCCCCGCATAGACCAGCAACCGAACGATCGCCTGTTCGTGCTCGGTATCCGGACGTGCGGCAAGATACGCCCGCAGGCGTGCCAGGGTCGACTTCAGCGCCATGGAACGGTCCGTGACTACTTTGCCAACTGATCGGTAAATCGCTCGCCGATCGAGACGACCTCTTCGCGGTTCCTTGCCAGGGTTTCCACAAGCCGCGGATCAAAGTGTCTGGCGGCGTGCTGCTCCATATAGGCGAACGCCTCCGCCACCGGCCACGCGGCCTTGTACGGACGCACCGAGGTCAGAGCATCGTAGACATCCGCGATCGCCACGATGCGCGCTTCGAGCGGGATGTGGTCGCCTCGGAGGCCTGTGGGATAGCCGCTGCCATCGTACTTCTCGTGATGACCCAGGGCGATGACTGCGGCCATCTGAAGGTATCCGGAAGAGCTGTCCTTCAGCATGTCGTAGCCGATGCGCGCGTGCGACTGCATGACCAGCAGGTCCTCGCCCTCGAGCTTCCCTGGATTCTGAAGAATCCGGTCCGGAATGCCGATTTTCCCGATATCGTGCATCGGCGCTGCCAGTTCAATCGCATCCTGCTCGGCCGAGGATAGACCGGCGCCCTTGGCGATGAGCGCCGAATACTTGGCCATCCGTACCAGATGCATTCCGGTCACTTTGTCGCGCTGCTCCGCGGCCTTCGCGAGCCGGAACAGCGTGTCGACTTCGCGCCGCCGCAGTTCACGCGTCGCCTCGTCGATCTTCTGCTCGAGGATCCGAGTGCGGTTTTTCTTGAGAATCTCGTGCCGGCGCAGGCTCAGAAGATTGCGGCAGCGCGCCCCGCATTCGAGCCGATCGATAGGCCGAATGAGAAAGTCCGTGGCTCCGGCCTCGAGCGCACGATAACGGACTTCCCGATCGTTTACCACGGTGATGCATACGATGGGAATGTCCTCGTAGCCGAAGATACGGCGCAACCTGCGAATCGCTTCGATGCCGTCCATGCCCGGCATCTTGTAGTCGGTGAGCACCATGTCCACCGGGTGCTTGCGCGCGTATTCGATCGCCTCGACCGGATCGGCAAACGTGGCGACCTCCAGGCTGGCGTCGAGGCCTCGCATGATTTCGCCCAGCACGATCCGCCCCGTCGACTGGTCGTCGATGATCAGGACTTTGAGCGGGGCGAGCTTGGCTTCGCTGGAGTCGTGAACCAGCGTCAGTGGTCGTGATGTGAGAGTTTTCATGGCTGTTGGGCAAACGTCATCAACGATGGATACTCGTCATTCTTGCTTCCCAATGCCCGTCGAATCCAGAAATTCACGAGGGGCAATACCCAATAAGCAAACTGTATGCCAGTAGCATAAGAATTGAGGAAAGGGTAGCAGAGTGCCCGAACGATTAATCCCCACTTATTCAGAGACATGAGATCTATCTCTCAAGCCGCGCGCTGCTCCGGAGATGCAAATGTCATTTCCATCTCGCGGCGCAGCCGTACCGCGTCGCTCCCGGCATCGCAGACCACATCCGACCACAAAACAGGCGCTCCCGACCTGACGGGATTGAGGAGTTTGACCTGGTGTGCGAGCCCGAGCGGCAGCGCGCCCATTCGCAATGAATCCGCCGCCGGCAAGAGTCTGCCAACCACGGTGAACCCGCCTTCGCCGTCCAGCATCTCGCCCGCCCGGAGATCGCGCTTCGCGGTCGCCACCGCATCGGCGCGAAAGCCGGTCGCGCAGCCGGTCGGTTCTCTCCTCAAGCCGACCGACGCCACCGAGATGCCCGCTTCCAGCCCGATCAGGTGCCAGCGCTTGTACAT
>Ga0137465_1000512_pt1 | contig 14730 bp, 12 predicted proteins | sample EasRivERMGT828_2_FD_104906 | JGI IMG/M metagenome (GOLD analysis project Ga0137465, IMG submission 104906) | Soil microbial communities from meander-bound floodplain in the East River, Colorado, USA - East River MetaG ERMGT828_2 | ecosystem: Environmental > Terrestrial > Soil > Floodplain ... | reverse complement strand
CGATACCGAGAAGTTCGGCGCGGACGTCGCCCCCTTTAACGATGATTTCGTAGTCGAGTCCCTCGCGATATTCGGCCGGGATCAACGTGAGCAGCATCGCTTTCGACCGCTGATAAGCACCCGGATCGTAAGCCGCTATGTGCGCGAGCACCAACCGCGCGTTGAATTGCAAAGCGAGTGAGAGTCCGTAATTCACTGCCTTCTTCGACGGTTCCGAGAAATCCACCGGTACGAGAATCTTTTTCACGTGAACCATAAGACCTCCTTCTTTACTTAGTGCACGAGTTGTGCCTTGCGGGGAATGTCGTGTTTCGTGTGGTTTACGGGAGGAGTTATAGGGATGGATTGCCAATCTGTCCAAAACCGACCGCGTGTCTGAATGGTGATTGTCGATATGTCTGGCGGGTGAGGGGGCGCCCTCTCCCCCCGGGCCCGGTGGGAGAGGGAGGGCGGGACCTACCTACCCCTCGACCAGTGACTGATCCGTATCGCCGTTTTCCTGGCGTTCGAGGTGGCGGTAAATGGTGCGGGTTGCAATACCGAGGAGGCGCGCGGCCATGTTCTTGTCGCCGCGCGTGTGTTGAAGCGTGATGTCGATTGCTTTGCTTTCCAGTTCGCGCAAAGGAGTGCCGATCCGGAACGTCAGCGAATGTCTGGATTCGGCGAACGCGGACACGTTTTGAGGAAGCACCGAAAGAGGAATCTGCTTCCCGTTCGTAAAGACAACCGCGCGTTCAACGGCATTCTCGAGTTCGCGCACGTTGCCCGGCCAGTCGTAACTGGTCAAGGCGAGCATGGCTTCTTCGCTGAATCCGTCGATCGTCTTCTGGTTTTTGTCGGCGTAATGCTTGAGGAAATGCATTGCCAGGAGCGAGACATCTTCCTTGCGCTCGCGAAGCGAAGGAACACGGATACTGACGACGTTCAAGCGATAGAAAAGATCTTCGCGGAAACGCTTCTCCTGGACTTCCTTCTGCAAATCTTTATTCGTGGCGGCGAGAATCCGGACATCAGCATCGATGGTGCGGGTCCCGCCGAGTCTTTCGAACTTCCCATCCTGAAGGACGCGCAACAGTTTCACCTGCACGGCGAGGCTGATCTCGCCGATCTCGTCCAGAAACAGCGTCCCGCCGTTCGCCAGTTCGAACCGGCCTTCTTTTCGGGCGTTCGCTCCGGTGAAGGCTCCCTTTTCGTATCCGAACAGTTCGGATTCGAGCAGGGTATCGGGAAGCGCCGCACAGCTGACTTTGATCAGAGGCTTTAAACGCCTTGGCGAAGCGGTGTGGATGGCGTCGGCGATGACTTCTTTTCCGGTTCCGCTCTCGCCGGTAATGAGCACCGTTGCCGTGCTCGGCGCCACCTGCTCGACCATGCGCACGATATTTCTCATCTCCGTGCCCGCATAAATGACGCGTCGCGCGCCGGTCTGGTTGAGCTGCTGCCGCAGATCGTGATTTTCGCGCGACAGGTACTGTTTCTCGGATGCCTTCTCGACACCGCGAAGCAGTTGCGCCTTCTTCACGGGTTTGGTGATGAAGTCGTACGCGCCTTCTTTGATCGCTTCGACTGCGATTTCAACGGTGCCGTGCCCCGTGATCATGATGACTTCGAGATCCTGCTGAATCGCCTTCGCGCGCTTGAGCAGTTCGACGCCGTCCATGACCGGCAGCCGCAGATCTGTAACAAGGATGTCGATGTCTTCCTGGTTGAGAAGATCGAGCGCCTGCTGTCCGTTGTCGGTCTCGAGAACCGTGTATTCGGCGTTCTCGAGGACCTTCACCATCGCGGAGCGGTTTTCTGTGTCGTCTTCGACGACCAGGATTGTGGGTGTCTTTCGTATTGTCATATAGGTAATAGGATCGAAAACGTGGACCCCTTGCCCGCCTGGCTCTCAGCGACGAGGTGTCCGTTATGTTCGAAAACAATCTGCTGTGAAGTGGCCAGCCCCAGACCGGTTCCATGGGCCTTGGTCGTGAAAAACGGTTCGAAAAGCCGCGCGTGAATCTCGGGCGGAATTCCGCGGCCCGTATCCTTGACGCGGATCACAAAAAAACGCTCGACGACATCCGTTTCGATCCGAACTGTGCCGGGCCCCTCGATCGCATCCGCGCCGTTCCGCGCAAGATTGTCGAGAACCTGCCGCAGCAGCCGTTCGTCGAGCCAGATCTCGGGGCTTTTCGGCAGAAGCTGCATTTCGACTTTCACGTTCGTGGGCGCTTTGAAGTTCGCGACGAACTCTTCGATCACCCCGTCGGCGTGGCCACGCTTCAGGTTGGGTTTGGGGAATCGCGAAAACTGGAGATACTCGCCGACGATGTCGTTAAGCCGATCGAGTTCCTTCAATACTGATCGGATCAGGCCCCGAGCTTCATCGCTGGAGGGGCCGAGTTCGTCTTCGAGCAGTTCCACGTTGAGCGTGATCGAACTCAGCGGATTCCGGATCTCATGAGCGATCTGCGACGCGAACCGTCCGATCGTTGCGAGCCGTTCCGACTGGACCAGGCGTTCTTCCATCGTCCGAAGATCGGCGCAGTCCTGAAATACGTGAACGAATCGCATCGACTCGCCTTCGCCCACGCGCTGGATGGACAGGTTGACGATCTTCCGTTTATTCTCGCCGGCAAGAACGATGAAGGACTGATTCAATACGCGGCCTGCCGGGGCCGCCTGGCGGACCAGGTCGTCGTAGGTCGCGGGCGCGTCACACAGGTCGCGCACCTGTTTGCCTTTTAAACTTAACGACGGCGCTTCGAGTATGTGTTCGGCGGCCGGACTGGTTTCAACGATGGTGCCGTCGGTCGAAGTGACGATCAAACCTTCGTGCATGCAACCCATGCACTGCCGGGCTTCGTGGATTTGAGCTTGGATGTCGTCTTTCATTTGCATTCTCGTCTCTTACTTTTGCAAGCGGAGTGCCATTCTGTCACGAATTTTGGCGACGTGGGGCATTCTGTCGCAAAGTCTCAGAGAAACCGCGACTTGGAGAGCGTTTTGTCGGTCGTGGGGGACGGGTTGTCGTGGGTGATCAGACTGGAAAACACATGGGGTTCCGCCGAATCGTCAGAGATGGATGTGAAGCCCGGATTTATCGTGACAAAGTGTCAGGTTTCCTGGGACATGAGGCTCGACTTTCCGATGGGCAGTCTGCTTGCACTAGTTTGGGCAGGGGAAACACATGAACAGCATGAGTGAGGAAAAATTTGAAGGTGCGGGCGGTCTCCGGATTTTCTTCCGGTCGTGGAAGGCTGATGCGGAAGCTCGCGGCGTGGTGATTCTGATTCATGGTTTCAATGCCCATAGCGGCTACATGCAATGGCCGGCAGAGCAGCTTTCGTCGGCCGGCTTTGCCGTTTATGCGCTGGATCTTCGGGGACGCGGGGAATCCGAAGGAGAACGGTTTTATGTCGAGAAGTTTGGGGACTACCTGGAGGACGTCGACAAGCTCGTCGGGATCGCGAAATCGAGGAATCCCGGTCTCCCGACTTACGTGCTCGGCCATAGCGCAGGGGGAGTGGTTGCATCCTCTTACGTTTTCGAACATCAGGACGAGATCGCGGGCTTGATCTGCGCGGACTTCGCTTTCGACGTCGGGTTGCCAAAGCCCGTCTCGCTCCTGTTGAAAGGCATCAGCCACGTAACGCCGCATCTGCATGTCTATACGCTGAAAAATGCGGACTTCTCCCGCGATCCACAGGCCGTGGAGAGAATGAACAACGATCCGCTTATTGCCGGGGAATCCCAACCCGCTGAGACGGCCGCGGAGATGTTGAAGGCGGCCGATCGGCTGAAGAAGAACATGCCGAACTTCAGGGTGCCCGTTCTGATCATCCACGGAACGGCGGACCGCGTTACGAGACCTTCGGGCAGCCAGTATTTCTATGACACGGTCGCGTCGACGGACAAGACGCTGAAGCTCTACGACGGGTACTTTCACGATCCTTTCAACGATGTCGGGAAGGAAGCTGTGATGGCCGACATCATGGACTGGATCAATACGCGGGTGGATGAATCCAGACGAACCAAACTCGCTTCATGAAAAAGGTCAACAGCTGCCGAGCGCGGACCGGCCGCGCCCGGCAGTGGAGACTTTGAGTGATCATTGTCGTCTTCTCCTGTTCGCTTACATCAGGCCGCTCAGCGCGGACTGGATGCGCTCGGTTTGAGCGCCGGTGATCAGGCTGGTCAACACTTTGATGAAGTGCGGATGCTGCGCGCCCGACACGATGTATTGCCATCGATAGGACCGCAGGAGACCGCTCTCGAGTCTGGCCTGCTCATCCGCGGTCAACTCGCGTCCGCAGGTCTCGCTGAAATATCGTGCATCGTCGAGCGACTGCATCTGGAGGATGCCGTCCACGGCTCCCACAAGCTCGATGAATTCGTCCACGGCTTTGTTGCGCGCTTCGGCGCTCGTCTTGCCGTCGCATCGGATCCACTCCAACTCGTCGAGAATCGCGTGTTGGGATTCCTCTTTCCAGTGGTAGAGGAAGACGTCTTTGAACAGCGGTGAAAGGTTTTCGTCCGGTTCGATGCTCTGCCGGTAATGCAGCTGCGTGAACAGCTCGACGTCCAGCGTCAGCGCCAGCACGGCCCAGGTGCTTTTGCCAAGCACTGCCGATGCGACGTCGTTCGGATCGAACGCGAACCTGTAACCCGGCAGCATCGAATCGCCGGCGAGCTTCTCGATGCGGCGGAACAATTCCTGATGCTTCAACTCCTCGTCGCTGAAGCGGACCAGCGCTTCGAGCGCAGTCTGGTCTCCGAACCAGTGTTCGCGGCTGATCTCGAGCACCTTCGCGTTGATGAACCGTTCGACGAGGCCGAACATGTTTGCGTACGTGCGGCCCTGAATCTGGCTCAGATACCGCTGTTCGCTGCTGGAAAGGAAAGTGAACCCGGTCACTTTGGACAGGCCGTCCGGCAGGAACTTCTGCCGAAGATCAAATGTCCGGTTTCGAATCACGTCGTCGTCGATCGACCATCGGATGCGTTTGGATGCCGCGACGGTGCGCGCGTACCGGTCGAGGGTTTCTTTTTCGGTGATGGCTAACATTTCGTTTCTCCTTTGTGTTTATCCGGTCTCAACCGGACGCGTCTTCCTGAACGCAGCCTTCGTGCCAACTGGAGCGATGAAACAAATCATTGATTTCTATGGAGTTTTTGTTTTGAGGCAGGAGCGTTGGACCTTATCTTATTGCGGTATCCGCAATGTTTTGAGGCGGACCTCATTGTTTTGAGGTCCGGGAGGCGACCGTGCTTGGATATCCGATGAAGGTGCTGCTGGAGGCTATCGAGAAGCGTCACGGACGCGAGGCCGTTGTGCGGATTCTCGCGGAAGCCGGACTTCCTGCCGATCATGCCTTCCGGCTCAACGTGCCGTATTCCGACAGCGTCACGGCGCGTGTGTCGGCCGCCGCGTTTCAGTTCCTTTCCATAGAGGACGTCGCACAAGCGTTTTTCAATGACACACTGTCGCGCTTTCCGACGTGGTTTGCGATGTGTAAAACCTCGCGCGAGTTTCTGGAAATGCAACCGGAAATTCACAACACGTTTGCGCACGGGCTGCAGCATCCCCAGGATCGGGAGGCGGTGCGAGACAAGTTTCGGCTCGAGAAACTCGAAGACGAACTGGTCGTTCACTACCGTTCGCTGAGTCGCATGTGCGAGATCTACAAAGCGATCGCTGAGCATGTGTTCCGGCACTATCACGACGAGGCAACCGTCGACGAAACCATGTGCATGAACCGCGGCGATGCGGAGTGTGAGTTGAGAATCCGGTGGAGGTAAGAGTAATGGCGGAGGATCTCCGGCGCCTGGTAGAGAAGGTTGCGGATCAGTTGTGCCTGACGATCGGCGGGAATTTCGATCACCTTGTCAGCGTCGACGCAAACGATGAAACGATCGAAAAGCTGGAAATGGTCGTGAACTTTGTGCTCGCCACTGCCAGCCGATCGATCGAAGAGGTGAAACAGGCGAGGGTGCTGTGTGAGCAGCAGCTCAACATCCGGCAGAGGCTCGAGCGGGAGAACGCTTATCTCCGGGAAGAGGCAACGCGGTCGCTCGGAGAGATCATCGGCCGGAGTCCGCCGATGCGGCAGGTCAGCGATCAGATCGCTGTCGTTGCGCCGACGAATGCCACGGTCCTGATCCTTGGCGAGTCCGGCACGGGCAAAGAGCTTGTCGCCAGAGAGATTCACAAAGCCAGTTCCCGTCGTGAGGGGCCCATGGTTCGCGTCAACTGCGCCGCGGTGCCGCGCGACCTCTTCGAGAGCGAATTCTTCGGTCACGTCAAAGGCGCATTTACGGGCGCTCTCCGCGATCGGGTCGGACGGTTTGAGCTTGCTCAAGGCGGCACTCTGTTCCTGGACGAAGTGAGCGAAATCCCGATCGAACTTCAGAGCAAACTGCTGCGGGCGATTCAGGAAGGCGAGTACGAGCGCGTTGGCGGGAACAGGACACTCCAGACCGACGTTCGACTGGTCGCCGCTACGAACCGAAATCTTGTGGACGAAGTGCGAAAAGGAAAGTTTCGAGAGGATCTGTATTACCGCCTGAATGTTTTCCCGATCACGCTCGCGCCGCTTCGTGAGCGCAGGTCGGACATTCCGGCACTGGCGGCTCACTTCCTGGAGCGGGCGTGCAAAGAATTCAACAAGCCGCTGCGTCTGATGAGCAGTGAAGCCATCGCGGTGTTGAAGGGTTATGACTGGCCGGGGAACGTGAGGGAGTTGGAGAACGTCGTGGAGCGGGCGGTCATCACCACGCGCGGGGAAATGATCTCGTTTGAACTGCCGTCAACTCCACAGGCGTCGCCAGAGGCAGACCGGCCTGGCAACGCCGCCGCCGCTCGCGTGCACACGGACGAAGAACTTCGCGAAGCGCAGCGGGTCAATGTCATGGCTGCGTTGAACAAAACACGCTGGAAGGTTTACGGGCGTGGCGGAGCCGCGGAGTTGCTCGGAATCAAGCCCGGCACGCTGCTGGCGCGGATGAAGAAGCTGGGTCTCAATAGGTCGTCTTCGTAACCGGGCGTGTCGCTTCGCTCCACACCCGGCTAATCTCCCTGCAGCCCTTCGGGCTGCGCGCTTGTCACGCCGAAGGCGTGGACGGAAATTAGCCCGGGGTGCGAGCGCTAGCGAGCCACCCCGGGTTCCGCCAAGCGCGTCACTTCAGCTTCGCCGCGCCCTTCGATTTCGGGAAAGCCTTCAACACTTCGGACGCGAGGTCCCAGTTGGAAAAACCGTCCGAGGAGAGCCAGTCTTCGCCGCGACGCACGATCACGAGGTCATAGGATGGAATGATGATCGTGTACTGGCCGCGGCTGCCGGCGGTGGAGTAGGTGTCCTGCGGCAGGTCGGTTCGATCGTCGGGGACGAGCCAGAATTGTCCGCCGTAATGGCGGCCTGTGTCTCGCGTGGATGGCGCGGGCGTGCGGGCAAACCGGATCCAGCTTTCGGGAACGATGCGCTTGCCGTTCCACATTCCTTCGTTCAGATAAAGCAGGCCGAATCGCGCGAGGTCCCGCGCATTCGTGTAGATCTGACTGCTCAGCACGTAATCACCGAACCGATCGATGCCGACGACCGTGTTCCGCATGCCGATCTGGTCCAGCAGCGCGCGGCGCGGATACTCGAGATACTTCTGCGAATCGCCCAGGACCGTTTTCAACGCGTAAACACCGAGCAGGGAATCGTAGTTTTCGTAGTCCCAGGTTGTTCCAGGTTCGCGAACAAGGCCGCGATCGAGGGCGCCGGCGCGCGAGCTTGCACCTCCGAAGTAGCTGAGCATCGAGCCGGTGACGGAGACGTTGTCCACCGGATACAACCCGCTGGACATATTCAGGACGTTGCGAAGCGTGATCTTGCGGCGCGGATCGGTCTCTGGAACCGGCCCGCGTCCCGGGCCCCAGTCTCTGAAGGGCAATGGCGCGTCGAGCGCGAGTTTGCCGTCGCCAACAGCGATTCCGATCAATGTTCCTGCGATGCTTTTTGCCGTGGACCACGTTCGCGTCTTCGTCGTCAAGTCCACTCCGGGTGCATATCGCTCGAGAACGATGTCGCCTTTGTGCACGACGAGCAGGCTCATTGTGATCTGCGATTCGTGTCCGTGAGCTATCCGGTCGAATGCGAAGTCGGCGGCGGTATCAAGCGCTTTTTTGTCGATGTGTTCCCGAAGCGGTTTTGCGCTGATCAGATCGCCGTCGGGCCACGGTAAACGTGACGGATCACCCTCGAGCGGCGGCGTTGTGAGGATCGGCAGCCTGTCGATGTCCCGGAATGTCTGCTCCGGTCCCATGAGCACACAGCCAAGTCCCTCTCGATATGCGGCCCGCATGACCGGGCCGACCCCTTGTTCTCCGACAGCCACGGCCTTGCGCTCCCGGTCGATCGTGACTTCATGCGCAGGCGCGAGCGGCATCTGGTCCATCTTGAGCTCTGCCTGGTGGAGTTGTTCGAGTGTCCTGTTGGAGACAAAGAGGCCGTTGCAGGTCAGCAGCGCCTGCATCCCGGCATTCACGAACATCTCGGCCTGCCGGTCGTAGTTGTATCGATTCACCAGCTGGCTGCGTCCCGTTGTCGCAAAGAGCGATGACACGATGAGCCCAACGCAAAGCCGTGCGGGTATTTGGCGAATCATGGGACAGCGAGCTTATAAGAGGTTCCGGGAACGGTCAATTCCGCCTTTGCCTGTAATGTAAACACATCGCAGTGACGAAAAGAGGTTTAGCTTCAACTGTCGGGAATGCTGACACCCGTCCTCACGGTCTTAACCTGGCCCCAAGTTATTTGTGAGCAACTTGTTGGCGTGGATGTTATTGACGTTCTTGTTGAGACTGTCGGAATTTCTTACGTTGTCGGCTGATAGGCTAGCCGTTTCTATGACTATGGGCGCCGGCCAAATGGAGTCTGCTCAATTATGTAAAGCACTCGCAGGATTATGCTTATACTCAGGAATCTGAATTGATGCGCTTGCCGGGCTAAGCCTGTGGCCGATTGGCTGTCAAGTTGCGGTGGGTTTGATCGAACGTCCGCCAAGGATTAGGAAGGACTATGAAGTTGAAAATACAGCCTCTGTACTTATTTCTCGGAATTGCTCTCACTCTCTCGTTCGCCATGCCCGCGTCCGCGTTGCCGATATATGGCCTTACGTTTCAGGATGTCACGTTCAGTATTGAACAGATTGACTCCAATACTCTCAAGCTGAGAATCCAGAATGCCCTCGACGCGTCGGGCGACTGGGCTTCCGCAGTGTCGATCTCCGATTTCCAATTCAAGGACATGGGAACGCCGTCCGGTGGATCGGCTACCGGGGCCGGCACCTGGATCTATACGCACGACGAATTGAACGCTGGCGGTTGTGGCGGTGGAGACGGAGCGGCGAAACACTGTTTTGACGCGGTATCGCCGGTCGCTCTTAGCAACGACATGACCTGGACCATTGACTTCGCCTCGGGCGCCCTGGCTTTTGGTCCCTCAGGTCCGCACCTGAAAGTGCGATTCCTGAACGCCGGCGGCGAAAAACAGGGCAGTCTCCTGTCGCTGAACCTGCCGGTCGAAGTTCCTGAACCCGCCACCGGTCTTCTGCTGCTCTCCGGACTTGCTTTAGTGCGATTTGTCGCACGCCGGCGCGCATAAGAGAATTTCACAACCACAATCAAGCTTGGAACAAGGCGGCGTCGGGCATCGGCCCGGCGCCGTCATCGGCCTGTTACGGTTCCGACAACCCGAGAGTGCTACATTGGTTTCAGGAGCACTTATGGCGCATATCTCGGAACTGGCGTTATTCGATTACGTTGCCGGGAAGGGCGACCTGACGGCCGAAGAACTGGAACACCTGAAACAATGTGGCGACTGCGCCGAAGAGTTTATCGCGCTGCGTCGCGTTGTTGAGGAATCGACGGATCTCGAAAAGACCCGCCGTCTGGTCGAAGAAGGGGAGTTGCCACTGGAAGCGGACTCTCCATTTAGGAAATCTGCGTAATCGTTCGAAGTTCAGCTTCAGGACGGCTCGCTGCTCGTCGCCGATGATGCGGGCGGTCGTGTCTGGCGCGTGAAGTACGCGGCGAGATAGAGCCAGCCGATTCCCATCACGATCCCGCTGACGACATCGCTCATGTAATGCACGCCAAGGTACACACGCGAAAAGGCGACGAGCACGACTATCGCCCAGCCGATTGCGCGGATTGCACGCCGCCCGGAGGGCTGAACGATGTGGTTGCACGCGATCCAGGCGAGTGTGCCGTACGTCGCGGTGGCCACCAGCGCATGGCCGCTTGGATAGGAGAATCCCGTGACGTCGGTGAGATAAGGAACAATCGTGGGCCGCGGGCGCTGGAGCGTCCATTTGAACAGTTCGACGAGCAACTGGCCTCCTGCCGCGGCGGTCACAATCCGCGCCGCGCCGTTGCGATCGCGCGCAATCGTCCACAACACGGTGAACGCAGTGGCCGTGACCAGACTAATCACCATCAACGAACCGAGGGACGTGATATCCCTCATGGCCCTGTTCAACCACGGGGTCCGTAATTGCGCTACTGCTCGCAGGATGGCTTCATCGAATTCGTTCATGACGGCGTTTCCGGAGTGGCGTAACCGGCGTTTCGCAATGCCTGTTCGATTTCCTGCAGCGCGGCGGGATCGTCGATTGTCGCAGGTAGTTTGTAGTCGTGGCTGTCGGCGATCTTCTGCATCGTACCGCGGAGGATCTTTCCGGAACGTGTTTTGGGGAGCCGCTTCACCACAATAGCCGTTTTGAACGCCGCTACCGGGCCGATCCTCTCACGGACCATGCTCACGACCTCCTGCGCGATCCCGGTCTCTCGCGTGGAATCCACGCCGGCCTTGAGAACCAGAAACCCGACCGGGACTTGTCCTTTCAGGCTGTCGGCCACACCGACAACCGCACACTCCGCGACATCGTGGTGCGATGCGAGGATTTCTTCGATCGCTCCTGTGGACAGCCGGTGTCCGGCGACGTTGATGACGTCGTCGGTGCGCGTCATCACGAAGACGTATCCGTCTTCATCGATAAAGCCGGCGTCGCCGGTTTTGTAGTAGCCGGGGAAGTCCGAGAGATATGCATCACGAAAACGGGAATCGGCATTCCAGAGTGTCGGCAATGTGCCGGGCGGAAGAGGAAGCGCGCAAACGAGGCTTCCGATTTCGTTGGGCCTGGCGGGCTTCAGGTGTTCATTCAATACCTCGACCTTCCAGCCGGGTACGGGCTTTGTGGCCGATCCTGCTTTGACCGGCAATCTTCCGAGTCCAACGCAGTTGGAACAAATCGGCCAGCCGGTCTCCGTCTGCCACCAGTGATCGATCACCGGAATCTGAAGAAGACCTTCCGCCCAGCGAAGCGTGTCGGGATCGAGACGTTCGCCGGCAAGAAACAACGTGCGAAATCCTGCGAGAGAGTATTTGCGGAGCAGTTCGCCGTTCGGATCTTCGCGCTTGATCGCGCGGAAAGCCGTGGGCGCTGTGAACAGGCACGCGACGTTGTGGTCAGAGATCACGCGCCAGTACACGCCGGCATCCGGCGTTCCTACGGGCTTCCCTTCGAACAGGACCGTCGTGCAACCGTGAGTCAGCGGCCCGTAGACGATGTACGAGTGGCCGACAACCCAGCCGATGTCCGACGCCGCCCAGAACACTTCACCGGGTTTGACGCCGTAGATGTGACGCATCGACCAGTTCAGCGCGACAAGATGTCCGCCGTTGTCGCGAACGATGCCTTTCGGCTGACCCGTTGTGCCGGATGTGTACAGGATGTAGAGCGGATCGGTCGCGGCGACGGGAACACACTCATGAGGTTTCGCATTCGACATGATTTCGTTCCAGTCGAGATCACGCCCTGGAATCAGTTCGGCCTGTTGCATCGATCGCTGGTACACGACACATCGATCGGGTTTGTGCTTCGCGATGGCGATGGCCGCATCGACAAGCGGCTTGTAAGCGACAAGCCGTCCGGGTTCGATCCCGCAGGATGCGGTCAAAATGATCTTTGGCCGGGCGTCATCGATTCGCGCGGCCAGTTCGTGTGACGCAAAACCGCCGAACACGACCGAATGGATCGCGCCGAGCCGCGCCGCAGCAAGCATTGCAATCACGGCTTCGGGAATCATCGGCATATAGATGATGACGCGATCGGACTTCGTGACTCCAAGTGCAGCGATGGCGCCGGCGCACTTTGCGACCAGCGTGTGAAGTTCGTTGTATGTGAAGGATCGCGCGGTCGCGGTGACCGGGCTGTCGTAGATCAGCGCGGTCTGGTTTCCGCGGCCGTTTGCGACGTGCCGATCGATCGCGTTGTAGCACGTATTGAGTTCACCGCCGGCAAACCATCGATAGAATGGCGGATTGGAATCGTCGAGGACTTTCTCCCAGCGCCTGGACCAGTGGACCTCTTCAGCCGCTTCCGACCAGAACGCAGCCGGGTCGCTGATGGAGCGCGAATAGACCTCGTCGTAGTTGCCGGTCATGTTTTATGATCCTACGCCACCGCCGAAAGGAGCCCGTGAATGTCACTCAGAACAACGATCTTCAGTTTAGTTCTTATCGTGGTCGCAACAACAACTGCAAAGGCTCAGGCATTTGCAGAACTCAAGAGCGCGCTCGTCGACTACTCGAAATCCGACATGGAGCCGCGCAAAGCGTGCGACGCGATCGGCAAGTTCAAGTCGAAGGAGATCGTGCAGCTTGCGGCAGCGATGGTGCCGGCAAGCGATGCGGCGCCGGCGCATTGCCGTGTCACGGGCATGCTTGCTCCCGAGATCGCGTTTGAGGTCAGCCTGCCGGCAAAGTGGAACAACCGGTTCTATATGATCGGCAACGGTGGCCACGCGGGCGAATCGCTTGAAGATCCGGGACGAGCCGGCCAGCGCAACGCGGCGCTGAAGCTGGGCTTTGCTTTCGCGCAGACCAACACCGGTCACGACTCGCGCAAAGAACCGGGCGGGACGTTCGTGTTGAGCAATCCACAGAAGGCGATCGACTATGCCTACCGCGCCGTCCATTTGACGGCCACGACCGCGAAGGACATCACAAAGGACTACTACGGAAAATCCGCGTCATTCTCGTATTGGAACTCCTGCTCCAACGGCGGACGCCAGGGTCTGATCGAGGCGCAGCGTTATCCGGAAGATTTCGACGGCATCGTTGCCAACGCGCCCTGGGCGGATCAGACGGGTTTCACGATCGGCGCGATGTGGAATCAGAGAGCGCTGACCGAAGCGCCGGTCAGCGCGGCAAAAATGACGTTAGTTGCGGAGCGGGTGATGGCGAAGTGCGACGCCGTCGACGGGCTGAAAGACGGACTGATCGACGATCCTCGCAAGTGTTCCTTCGAGCCCTCACGCGACGTTCCGGCCTGCCCTGCCGGCGCGGATCGAGCCGACTGCCTCACGGCTGCTCAGGCAGCCGCGGTCGCGAAGGTTTACAGCGGACCGGTCAGCAAAGGAAAGCCGTTCTTCCCGGGCTTCATGCTCGGCAGCGAAGCCGTGTCGCCTGGCCGTGGTGGTGGTGTGTCGAGCGGCTGGATGAACCTGATCGTACCCGCGCAAGCGGACGCGAAGCCGGCGGACTTCAACCTCGCCGAAAACACGATGCGGTATCTCGTGCACAAGCCGCCGAAGGCGGAGTATGACTACAAGGTTTTCAACTTCGACACGGATCTTCAACTCCTGGACGACTGGAGCAAACAGGCGGACGCGAAGAACCCCGATCTCTCGAAGTTCCGAAGGAGCGGCGGCAAGCTGCTCATGACCTACGGCTGGGCCGACACGGTGCTGCAGCCGATGATGGGCGTGAATTATTACGAGCAGGCGGTCGCGAAAAACGGTTCGAACACGACGGATTTCTTCCGGCTGTTCATGGTTCCCGGCATGGCGCACTGCGGCGGCGGCATCGGTCCGGACCGGCACGATCCGATGACGGCGATCATCAATTGGGTTGAGAAGGGAAAGGCGCCGGACTCGATGACGGCGAGCCGCGTGGTCAACAACCAGGTCATGCGTACGCGTCCGCTGTGCCCGTACCCCCAGGTCGCTCGGCATACCGGTCAGGGCAGCATCGACGACGCAGCGAACTTCCGTTGTGTCGCGCCCTGAGAAGGCAATCGCATTTCTGCATGGCATTCTTGGTCGCGGGAACAATCTCCGGACCATAGCGTCGCGGTTCGTTGAGGCGCGGCCGGCCTGGAAGCCGCTGCTTGTCGATTTACGCGGTCACGGTCAATCGCCGAAAGGTACGCCCGGCGCTTCGCTCGAGGCGGCTGCCCGGGACGTTATCGCGTTCGCTGCAGGATTTCCGGAACCGCTGGCCGCGCTTGTGGGCCACAGCCTCGGCGGGAAGGTCGCGCTGGAGGCAGCGCGCATCGGATCGCTCGAAACTCTCGAACACGTCGTCGTCATCGACAGTTTTCCCGGCGCGCGCGCGCCTTTTCTCGGTGGAGATAGTGCGCTGGCCGTCATCGACACCATCGAATCGTTGCCGCGAACTTTCGCATCGAAAACCGAATTCACGCAGGCGTTCATCGGGCGTGGCATGTCGAAGGCGGTTGCCCAATGGCTCGCGCAGTCGGTCGAGAAGGAAGGTGATCATTTTCGTTTCGCTCTCGACCTCGGCGAAATGCGCGCGCTGATCATGGACTACTTCGCTCGCGATCTTTGGCCTGTCGTGGAAAACCCGCCAGGAAACGCGCGGGTGCACCTGGTGATTGCCGAACACTCCGATT
>Ga0137465_1000510_pt1 | contig 14749 bp, 14 predicted proteins | sample EasRivERMGT828_2_FD_104906 | JGI IMG/M metagenome (GOLD analysis project Ga0137465, IMG submission 104906) | Soil microbial communities from meander-bound floodplain in the East River, Colorado, USA - East River MetaG ERMGT828_2 | ecosystem: Environmental > Terrestrial > Soil > Floodplain ... | reverse complement strand
CCTATCACCTATCACCTGTCACGCTTTTTGGTGCCGCAGGCACGCAAATCTGGAAGGCGGCCATCATAGCGTTTCATGCAGGGCGCTGCATGGCCGTTCCAGCGGATGCAGCTTGCAATCATGAGGAATGTCCTCATATGTAACCTTCTAAGGTATAATGCTTTTTCAGGATTGAGTGCGATCATGCCGATCTACGAATATCGCTGCCGGGAATGCGGCCACCAGAAGGAATTTCTGCAGCGCATGAGCGATGCGCCGCTGACGGATTGCCCGGAATGCGGCAAGCCCAGCTTCACCAAGCTCCTGAACGCCGCCGGATTCCAGTTGAAGGGCACCGGCTGGTATGCGACCGACTTCAAGAACAACAACGCGAAACCCGCAGCCAAGGCGGACAAGCCGGCGGACAGTTCCAAGCCGGCAGACAGCGCGAAGCCTGCGGACAGCGCGAAATCTGCGGACGGTGCCAAGCCCGCAGCAAGCTCCACCAAGGAAACGCCCAAGACCGGCGCCCCCAGCAGCACCAGCGCCACCACGGTCAACTGAGTCCGCACCCGCCGCGGGAGTTGCTGCAGCGCAAGCGCAGCCGGATCGGGCGCACGTAATGTCGCACTGACATGTCCAGGAAGCTGCTCATCAGGCGTTATCTCATCACCGGGCTCCTCATCTGGGTGCCGCTGGTCATCACGCTCTGGGTGCTGAACCTGCTGGTGAGCACGATGGACCATTCGCTGCTCCTGCTGCCGGCCGAGTGGCGCACCGAGGGCTGGCTGGGCATGCACGTGCCGGGCCTGGGGGTGATCCTGACGTTGTTGATCGTGTTTTCCACGGGCGTCCTGGCTGCCAACATCATCGGCCAGCGGCTGGTGAAATTCTGGGAGCGCCTGCTGGCGCGCATTCCCGTTGTGAATTCGATCTACAACGGGGTGAAGCAGGTCAGCGACACGTTGTTTTCCGGCTCCGGCCACGCCTTCCGCAAGGTGCTGCTGGTGCGCTACCCGCATCCGCAGGCCTGGGCGCTCGCGTTCCAGACCAACGTGCCGGCCGAAGTGGTGGGCCGGCTGGACGGGGATTACATCGCGGTATTCATCCCGACCACGCCCAGCCCGGTCAACGGTTTCTATTTCTACGTCCGGCGCGAAGACACGATCGAAACCGATCTGTCCGTCGAGGTAGCGCTCAAGTACATTGTTTCCATGGGCGTCGTCACCGGTAATGGCAATAGCCGGCCCGCGCTGTCGCGGCAGGACGCCGAACTCCTCCTGCCGCGGGCCCGATCCTGATCACCCGGACCATGCGTAGCGAATACTGCGGCCGGGTAGGCCGCAAACATCTCGGGCAGGCCGTGACGCTGTGCGGTTGGGTGCACCGGCGCCGCGATCACGGCGGCGTGATCTTCGTCGACCTGCGGGACCGCGAAGGCCTGGTGCAGGTCGTGTGCGACCCGGATGCGCCTGAAACCTTCAGGACCGCGGACAGGCTGCGCAGCGAGTTCGTGATCCAGGTGACGGGCAAGGTGCGCGAGCGGCCCGCGGGAACGGTCAACACCGATCTCGCGAGCGGCGAAATCGAGGTGCTGGCGCGATCGATCGAGATACTCAATCCCTCGCTGCCGCCGGCGTTCCAGCTGGACGACGACAACCTGTCGGAAACGGTGCGCCTCGAAAACCGCGTGCTCGACCTGCGCCGCCCCTACATGCAGAAGAACCTGCGGCTGCGCTACCGCACGGCGATGGCGGTGCGCCAATTCCTCGATCGCCTGGGCTTCATCGACATCGAGACGCCGATGCTGACGCGCTCGACTCCGGAAGGGGCGCGCGATTACCTGGTGCCCTCGCGCGTGCATCCCGGCGAGTTCTATGCGCTGCCGCAGTCGCCGCAGCTGTTCAAGCAGATGCTGATGGTGGCGGGCTACGACCGCTACTACCAGATAGTCAAGTGCTTCCGCGACGAGGACCTGCGCGCCGACCGCCAGCCCGAGTTTACCCAGATCGATATCGAAACCTCGTTCCTCGACCAGGACGAGATCACGCGCATCATGGAAGAACTGATCCGCGAGGTCTTCAAGGACGTGCTCGGCGTTGAGCTGCCCAGCCCGTTCCCGCGCATCGGCTACGACGAGGCGGTGAGCCGTTATGGTACCGACAAGCCCGATCTGCGCGTGACGCTGGAACTCACCGAGCTGACCGACGTGATGAAAAGCGTCGCCTTCAAGGTGTTCTCCGGGCCCGCCAACACGCAGGGCGGGCGCGTTGCGGCGCTGCGGGTGCCGGGTGGGGCCGCGCTCACCCGCGGTGAGATCGACGCCTACACCGAGTTCGTGAAGATCTACGGCGCCAAGGGGCTTGCCTGGATCAAGGTCAACGACGCAACCCAGCTGAACGAGACGGGGCTGCAGTCACCTATCGTCAAGAACCTGTCGGAAGCAGCCCTCAGGGCCGCCATCGACCGCTCCGGCGCGAAGAACGGCGACATCATCTTTTTCGGCGCCGACAAGGCCAGGATCGTGAACGAGGCGCTCGGCGCGCTGCGCGAGAGAATCGGGCACGAGCGCGGCCACGCCGAAAAAGGATGGCGCCCGTTGTGGGTGCTCGACTTCCCGATGTTCGAGCGGGACGAGGAAGAGAAACGCTGGAACGCCATGCATCACCCGTTCACCGCGCCCGCCGACGGCCACGAAGACCGGCTTGAATCCGACCCGGGCGCCGCTCGCGCCAAGGCGCACGACATGGTGCTGAACGGCTGGGAAATCGGCGGCGGGTCGATCCGGATCCACCGCGCCGACGTTCAGCAGAAAGTCTTCCGCGCGCTCAACATCGGCGCCGACGAGGCCCAGGCCAAATTCGGCTTTCTGCTCGACGCGCTGCAATACGGCGCGCCCCCGCACGGCGGCATCGCGTTCGGGCTCGACCGTATCGTGACGCTGATGGCGGGCGCGGATTCGATCCGCGACGTAATCGCGTTTCCCAAGACGCAGCGGGCGCAGTGTCTGCTCACCCACGCTCCGAGCCCGGTGGATGAGAAGCAACTGCGCGAGCTGCACATCCGCCTGCGACAGGCGGAGCCCAAGAAAAACTAACCGCCAAGACGCCAAGACCGCCAAGGAAGGCGATACCAGAATTATGGTGAGATTCTGGCTCGCGATACTCGCGCTCCTTCTCCCACTGGCCACTCCAGCCGCGGCGCGCGGCTCAACGCCTGACGGGGTCCAGGAGATCACGGCGGTGCAGCTGCCGGCGGAGGCGCGAAACACCATCGCGCTGATCCGCAAGGGCGGGCCTTTTCCCTACGAGCGCGACGGGGTTGTTTTCGGCAACTTCGAGAAGCGGCTGCCGGCGCAGGCGCGCGGCTATTACCGCGAGTACACCGTGAGGACGCCGGGGGTGCAAAGCCGCGGCGCGCGGCGCATCGTCGCCGGCCGCGGCGGCGAGCTTTACTATACTGACGATCACTATCAGAGTTTCCGGCGTATCCGCGAGCCCAATGCGATAGATGATAGACGAGAGACGAGAGGCGGAAACAAGACAGGTGTTCCATGATTCGACCAAAATTCCGTCTCTCGTCTTTCGCCTGGCGCCTCTCCTCCGATTGTTGAGATGAGTTCTGCTAAATTCGACAGGATCATCCGCTCCGGGCGTGCCGGTGTCTTCGCGGCCCCGCGCGTGATCGGGCCGTTGCGGGCGGCGTCGAGGCGGGCGGGCATCGTTTGGTATGACCTCGACCTCGCCGGCGCGCGCGACCGCGATGCGTTCTTCCGCCATTGCGCCGGGACTTTCGGTCTGCCCGATTACTTCGGAAACAACTGGGACGCGCTGCACGAGTGCTTGCTGGAGCTGGCCGGGAGCGGAGTGCCGGGCGCCATCGTGCACTGGCGTCGCGGGACCGGGCTGGCGAAGCGCGAGCCCGACGCAGTACGCACGGCGCTTGAAATCCTGCAGGAAGCGGCCCGTTACTGGGACGCCAGCGGGCGGGTTTTCCTCGCGGCCGTGGAACGCGAAAGCGCGCCGGGCCTCGATTTGCCGCCTCTGCGATAGCGGCCCATCCGCCATCCGCCATCCCCGAGTCACGAATCTGGTATGCAATACAAGATTCCCGTTTCGGTCCTGGTAGTGGTGCACACGCCGGGCCTGGAAGTGCTGCTGCTCGAGCGCGCCGACCGGCCGGGATTCTGGCAGTCGGTGACGGGCAGCCAGGACGAGGGCGAGGCGCTGCGGGACACCGCGAAGCGCGAATTGCGGGAAGAAACCGGGCTCGACGCATCGCGCTTCGTGTTCGCGGACTGGGGCAAGCAGAACCGCTACGAAATCTACCCGCGCTGGCGCAATCGCTACGCGCCGGGCGTGACGCATAACACCGAGCACGTGTTTTCCCTGGTCTTGCCGCAACCGCTCGAGATCGTGCTCGAGCCAAAAGAGCATCTGCGCTACGAATGGCTGCCGTGGCGCGATGCGGCGGAGCGGGTATTTTCGTGGAGCAACGCCGAGGCGATACGGGAATTGCCTCAACGCGTGCGAAAAGTTGCAAAAGGGCCCGCAACATGATGAAACGCGCGTGCGTTGCGAGACAGAATCGCCGCTAGCGCGAAGCGAGGTGCAGCCAATATGTCGATATTGGCAAGCCGAGCGACAAAGCTAGCGGCGATTGTGGCCGCAACCCCTTGTGGGCTGGCGCGATCTTGGCTCAAGGCATCTAGTTGCCCCGGGATGCAGTCGCTGGAGCATTCCTGAATTCGGCCAAAATCGTGACAGCGCAGCGTGTGTTTCATCGTGTTGCTGGCCCTTATAGCCCTGACCAAAGTACGGACTTTGCAGAATTCGCGGCAACTAGTGCGGCGGATTCTTGTCATATAATAGTGCGCAGGACTTCCTGAAGAGGCAAAAGAGCAATGGAAGTTGCGACTCTGGCCTTCGACCGCTTCAAGCCGCTCGCCGACGAGGCTTGCGATGCGCGCATACGCGCCGCGCGCGCCGCGCTTGGAAGCAAGGCGATCATCCTCGGCCACCACTATCAGCGCGCCGACGTCTACAAGTACGCCGACCTGACCGGCGACTCGCTGCAGCTCTCCAAGCTCGCGGCCCAGACCGACGCCGAATACATCGTGTTCTGCGGCGTGCACTTCATGGCGGAAGTCGCGGACATTCTGTCAAAACCGCAACAGGTGACGATACTTCCAGACCTCGGCGCCGGCTGCTCGATGGCGGACATGGCGAGCCTCGCCAAGGTCGAGCGCGCCTGGCGCGAGATCGCTACTGTGCTGGACCCCGATCAGCACGTCACGCCGGTGACCTACATCAACTCGGCGGCGGACCTGAAAGGCTTCTGCGGCGAGCACGGCGGTATCGTCTGCACGTCCTCCAACGCCCGCCAGATCCTCGATTGGTCGTTCGCGCGGCGCGAAAAGGTGCTGTTCTTCCCGGACCAGCACCTGGGGCGCTGGACCGGCTACCTCATGGGCATCCCGCTGGCCGAGATGCTGGTGTGGGATCCGGATGAGGAGCTGGGCGGGTTGACTCCGCAGCAGATCAAGATGGCTAAGATCCTGCTGTGGAAGGGGCATTGCTCGGTGCACCAGATGTTCCAGCCTCAGCATATCCTGCGCTGGCGCGAAAAAAACCCGTCCGGCATGGTGATCTCGCACCCGGAATGCAAGTTCGACGTGTGCAAGCTCTCCGACTACGTCGGCTCCACCGATTTCATCATCAAGACCGTCGCGTCGAGCCCGCCGGGCACGCGCTGGCTGGTGGGGACCGAATTGAATCTCGTGAACCGTATCGCCGGGCAGTTCGAGTCGCAGGGCAAGCTGGTGCAATTCATGGCGCCCACGGTTTGCATGTGCTCGACGATGGCGCGCATCGATCCCCAGCACTTTGCCTGGGCGCTCGAAAATCTGGTCGCCGGCAAGGTGGTCAACCAGATCAAGGTGCCGCGGCAGGACGCCGAGCCGGCGCGCATCGCGCTCGACCGCATGCTCGCGGTCTCCTGAGTCCTGAGCCCCGCTCCGACGAAATCCTGAAATAGACCGGGAGGTATGGGGGCGGCATGCCACCGCCTTCGTCGGCAGGCGTCACTTCGACGATCCGGGGCTCCTTGAGCGCTATTTCGCACTAAAAAGCGTGAATAGTGAACAGTGAATAGTGAGGGGGGTGAACCGGCCAGAAAGCGCGTTATGGTGTAAGTTCTTGCCCATTCACCATTCACGCTCTCGAAAATAATGCGCTCGTTGCGGGTCGCCACCTACAACATCCACAAGGGCTTCTCGGTCACGCCGCTGCTCAACCGGCGGCTGACGATACACGATCTGCGCGACAAGCTGCGCACGCTCGACGCCGATATCGTGTTCCTGCAGGAAGTGCACGGCAAGCATGACCGTCACGCCCGGCGCTACGAGAACTGGCCGGCTGCACCGCAATATGAATTTCTCGCCGATTCCGTCTGGAATGACTTTGCCTACGGCCGGAACTCGGTCTACGACACCGGCCATCACGGCAACGCGCTCCTGTCGCGCTTTCCCATCCTCAGCTGGGACAACCAGGACGTTTCCGCCCATCGGTTCGAGAACCGCGGGCTGCTGCATTGCGAGATCCGGATCCCGCGCTGGGACGAGACGTTGCATTGCGTGTGCGTGCACCTCGGCCTGCGCAGCCACGAGCGTAGCCGCCAGCTGGAAAAGTTGCGCCAGCGCATCGAGCGGCTGGTGCCGTCCGAGGCGCCGCTGATTGTCGCCGGGGATTTCAACGACTGGCGCCACCGCGCCACCCATGAACTTGCGCATCCGCTCAATCTCCACGAGGTATTCGAACTGGTCCGGGGCAGGCCCGCGCGCACCTTTCCCGCCGCGCTGCCGTTCATGTCGCTCGATCGCATCTACGTGCGCGGCTTCCAGGTGCCCACCGCCCACGTTCATCATGGCCGGTCGTGGGCGCGCGTTTCCGACCACGCCGCGCTGACGGCCACGCTGGTGCGGCTGTGATCGAATTCGTCAACGGCAACCGCATCACGCTGTTGAAGAGCGGCGTGGAATACTTCCCCGCGCTGGCGGCGGAGTTCGACGCCGCGCGGCACGAGATCCACCTGGAAGCCTATATCTTCGAAGCCGACGCTACCGGGCGCTCCGTCGCCGCAGCACTCGGGCGCGCGGCACGGCGCGGCGTGGCGGTGAATGTCATGGTGGATGGCTATGGATCGAAGGACCTGAACCCTGCGCTGGTGCGCGAAATGCGGGAGGCCGGCGTGCGCTTTCTGGTCTATCGCCGGAACATTTCGCCCTGGACGCTGCGGCGTACGCGCATGCGCCGCCTGCACCGAAAGGTGGCGATGGTGGACGCGCGCACCGCTTTCGTCGGCGGCATTAACGTGGTGGACGATGTGGATGCGCCGGGCGGCGCATTGCCGCGCTTCGATTACGCCGTGCGCATTGAGGGGCCCTTGTTGGCGAAAATCTACCCTGTAGTAAAGCAGCTGTGGTCGCGAGTGAGTGCGGTCCAGCTGCGCGCGCGCTGGGCGGAGCGGCGCCATCTGGTTCCGGCGGCGGACTCGCGAGGCGGTCAGCGCGCGGCGTTCGTGATACGGGACAACATCGGGCACCGCCGCGACATCGAGCAGGCGTATCTTGCCGCGATCGGGCAGGCGCGCAGTGAAATCATCATCGCCAACGCCTATTTCCTTCCCGGCCGCAGCTTACGGCGCGCGCTGATGGCCGCCGCCGCGCGCGGCGTGCGCGTCAAATTACTGTTGCAAGGCAAAGCCGAGTACATGCTGCAGCACTACGCGTCGCGCGCGCTTTACGGCCCGTTTCTAGACGCCGGTATCGAGATTCACGAGTACCACAGGAGCTACCTGCACGCGAAGGTTGCCGTGATCGACCGCCGCTGGGCGACAGTGGGGTCCTCCAACATCGACCCGTTCAGCCTGCTGCTCGCGCGCGAGGCCAACGTGGTGATCGAGAACGACGCGTTTGCGGCCGAACTGCGGCAAAGCCTGGTGGCCGCCATTGCCGATGGCGCGACTCAAATCAGGCGGGAGAGCTGGAAGGACCAGCCGTGGGTAATCCGCACGTTTACCTGGGGATGCTATGGCGTCGTTCGTTTCCTGACCGGCGTGTTTGCCTATGGCCGTGCCGAGGAATTTACGTAGAGAGGCGTGATAAGTGACAGGTGATAAGTGATAAGAGAATAAAAACAAAAGAGGCCGGTTGGCCCTCTTCGCTTGCTGTTGTAACGGTTTTTAACAGTCACCTATCACTTATCACTCATCACGCTTTTCCAGCTAGTAGCGATACCGATACCCGCCCGTATTGCCGACCGGCGTTGGTGCGACATCGTATACCGGCACGGGGGCCGTGGGCGTGACATCGCGCACGTTCGATCCCATCAGGTGGGCTGGGGAGCCGCCTGGCGCCGGCGCGTTGTCGATGACGCCGACGCCGACGCGCACGGTCGGGCCCGGGTCGTACGGCAGCTTCACAGTGACGTCGCGGCCGCTGTAGTGATAGACCACCGTATAGCCCTTGATGACCTCGCGCGAGACCTGGACCGTGCGGCACTGCTGTGCCGGTGCCTGCGCTCCCTGAGCCGGCGCAGGGCCGCATTCCTGGCGCGGCTCGCTGATGTTCTCGATAATCGGCGTCGAGGAAATCACCCGGGCAGTGTCGATGAAATCGTTGGCCGCGGCGTTCGCTCCCGCGAGCGCCATCAGCACTGCAAACGAGATCGTTCTCATAACGGTCCTGCCATTTTTTCCTGGAAATACCTGCTTCAACAATAGACGTTTCGCTGGAGAAAGAGTTTCTGACTCTACACCCGGTTACAGATGCCCGCGCAGCGCGCATCGGAAACCATGCGTCATCATATTGGTGCACGGACCGGCGGCGATGGCACATGTTGGGGCGTGGGTCGAGGCCACTATACCCAGCCTATACAGCAACTCATTGATTTTAATTGATTGTGGCGCTGGCACCGGTCTTGCGTATGGTCTAGTGAAGCCATGGGGCGGTAACGCTCCGTGTTTTCCTCCTCCTTTGGTACGTTTTCGGGCGCGGTCAACACCGTGCCCGTTTTTTTTCCGCCGTCCGCCTGGTCCCGGCTGGAAAAGGCCATTTGCGGCCCCATGTTACGATCACGGCCGGATCTGCCTCACGGTTTTCTCCTCATCCCTCATCCCTCCGCCCTCATCCCTTAATTTATGACGCAGCATCACGGCGCCCTGCAAGGCGCCTTGCCGCAAAACCCGCCTGTGCCGCGCGGGCGCGAATGGCGCGTGGTTCCGATGCTGCTGCCATACCTGTGGGAATACCGCTGGCGGGTCGCGCTCGCGCTCGCCTGTCTCGTCGCCGCCAAGCTTGCCAACGTGGGCGTGCCGCTGGTGTTGAAGGAAGTCGTGGACGGGCTCGACCCGTCGCGCGCCGTGGTCGCCGTGCCGTTCGCGCTGCTCCTCGCCTACGGCCTGCTGCGGCTGTCCACCACGCTGTTCGGCGAGCTGCGCGACGTCGTGTTCGTCCCCGTTACCCAGCGCGCGATCCGTCGCCTCGCGCTCTCCGTGTTCCGTCACCTGCACAGCCTGTCGCTCAGGTTTCATCTCGAGCGCCAGACCGGCGGCGTCTCGCGCGACATCGAGCGCGGCACCAACGGGGTCTCGACGCTGCTTTCGTACATGCTGTTCTCGATCGTCCCGGTGATCCTGGAGTTCATGCTGGTCGCGGCGGTGCTGTTCGCCCGGTTCGACTGGCGCTTCGTGGCAGTGACCTTCACCGCGGTCGCGTGCTATATCGCGTACACCTTCGCCATTTCCGAGTGGCGCATCGGCATACGCCGCCAGGCCAACAAGATCGACTCGCGCGCCAATACGCGCGCCATCGACAGCCTGTTGAATTACGAGACGGTCAAGTATTTCAACAACGAGGAGTACGAGGCGCGCCGCTACGACGAGAACCTGAGAAGCTACGAGTCCGCGGCGGTGAAGAGCGAGGCCTCGCTTGGCCTGCTCAACGTCGGGCAGAGCTTCATCATCGCCATCGCGGTTACCGCTCTGATGATACTGGCCGCGGAGGGGGTTGCTGCCGGCTCGCTCACGCTCGGCGACCTGGTGCTGATCAACGGGCTGCTCATCCAGCTCTACATCCCGCTCAACTTTCTAGGCATGGTCTACCGCGAGATCAAGCAGGCACGGATCGACATGGACCGCATGTTCCGCCTGCTCGACGAGAACCGCGAGATCGAGGACCGCCCGGGCGCCGCGCCGCTGCCGGCCGGCGGCGCGATTATCCGTTTCGACCGCGTCAGCTTCAGCTACGACGGCAAGCGGCCGATCCTGCACGAGGTGTCATTCGACGTGCCGACCGGGAACAAGGTGGCCGTGGTGGGCCCCAGCGGGGCGGGAAAATCCACGCTCGCGCGGCTGCTCTACCGCTTCTACGACGTCAACGCGGGCGCGGTGCGCATCAATGACGCGGACATACGCGACGTCATGCAGTCGAGCCTGCGCGCCGCGATCGGTATCGTGCCGCAGGATACGGTGCTGTTCAACGACACGATTTATTACAACATCCGCTACGGGCGGCCCGACGCCTCGCGCGAAGAGGTTATCGCCGCGGCGCAGGCCGCGCACATTCACGACTTCATCGAGAGCCTGCCGGAAGGCTACGAGGCGAAAGTCGGCGAGCGCGGCCTGAAGCTCTCCGGGGGCGAGAAACAGCGCGTGGCGATTGCCCGCGCCATTCTCAAGAGCCCGCGCATCCTGATCTTCGACGAGGCGACCTCCGCCCTCGACTCGAAGTCGGAGAAGTCGATCCAGGCCGAGTTGAACCGCATCGCGCGGGGGCATACCACGCTCGTGATCGCCCACCGCCTGTCCACGGTGATGGACGCGGACCAGATCCTGGTAATCGACCGCGGCCGGATCACCGAGCGCGGCACCCACCGCGATCTCCTTGATCGCGGCGGCAGTTACGCCCAGATGTGGGCGCTGCAGCAACAGGAAGAAGCGGAGCGGGAAAAAGCCGCGGCGACCGCCAGTACCTGAATGGTGACGTAGTGATGAAGTGACGCAGTGACGACAGAGGCACGTCGAATCAAGAATCACGGCTCACGAATCACGATTCACGGAAATTCAGGCTGCATTGGGAAACGTGATGCGCACCAGCGTCCCGGTGTCGTTCGCACCGCTCGCGAGGCTCGCGTCCGCGCCATGAGCCAGCGCGATCTCGCGCACGATGGCGAGTCCCAGCCCGCAGCCGTCGACCCCGGTGCCAAGCATGCGGTAGAAGCGCTCGAATACGCGCTCCCGCAACGCGGCCGGTATGCCGGGACCATTGTCTTCCACGCTCACTTCCACTTCGCCCGGATTCCGGGTGACACGCACCGTTACCTGCCCCCCCGGCTGCGAGTAGCCCACCGCGTTGTCGAGCAGGTTATTGAGCATTTCGCGAAGCATGAACGGATCGCCTTCGATGCTCGCGCCGGGGAGCGGGCTGTCGAAGCCGAGATCGATACTCCGCGCCAGCGCGCGCGGAACCCATTCGGTGGTGGTGCCCCGCGCGAGCTCGACCAGGTCCACCGCCTCCAAGTGCTGGACGCGACCGGCGCCCGGCTCCGCGCGGGCGAGCGACAGCAGCTGGTTGACCAGGTGCGTGGCCTGCTCCGTCGCGGTGTGCAATTGCTTGAGCGTCGCCTGCGTGTCCTCAGACTGGGTCAGCCGGAGAGCGAGCTCCGTCTGGGTCTTGATGCCGGCGACCGGCGTTCGCAACTGATGGGCCGCATCCGCCACGAAACGCTGCCTCGATTCGAGCGCCTTGCTCAGGCGGTCGAGCAACTCGTTCATGGCGCGTATCAGCGGCCGCACTTCCTCCGGCACCTGCGCTTCGGGCAGCGGCGAGAGGTCACGGTCCGAGCGGGCGGCCAGCTCGCGCTGCAGGCTGGCGAGCGGGTTCAGGCCGCGCCCGACCGCGTACCAGACGATGAACACGGCCACCAGGATGAGCACCGCCTGCGGCACCATGATGCGCAACAGGAGTTGCCGCGCCGATTCCGCGCGCACGGTGACGCGCTCGCCGACCCGGATCAGCAGGACGCCCTGGCCCGATCCCGGGCGCACCGGCTGGCGCAGGATAACCAGCCGGATGTCGCGGTCGTTGAACACGTCGTCGTAGTAGCGGATGCGGTCCGTGCCCTCGTCCGGCGGGGGAGGCGGCAGTTCGGGTTCGCCGCTGATGAACTCGCCGTCGGCGCGGGTGACGAGGAAATGGAGGCGCCCGGACTCGCGGGTCTCCAGCATCTGCAGCGCCACCTCGGGAAGGTCGACGTAGATCCTGCTGTCAATCTGCTTGATGTTGCGCCCGATGTCGAGGGCCGCTTCGAGCAACGCGCGGTCATAGGCCAGGTTCACGAAACGCTTGGCGATGTCGTAATGCACCATGCCGCTGATCAGCCACAGCACGACAAGCGGAAGGCCCAGCCACGCGATCAGCTGCCGGCGCAGGGTCAGGGAGTTAGTCATGCGGGTTCTTCTCGAGCAGGTATCCCAGTCCGCGGATGGTGCGGATCACGACACCGGCGGGATCGAGCTTCCTGCGCAGGCGATGCACGTAGACCTCGATGGCGTTGGCGCCGACTTCCTCGTCCCAGCCATAGAGCTGCTCGGCGAGTTGTTCCTTGTTCACCACCCGGCCGCTGCGCAGCATCAGCACCTCCAGCACGCCGAGCTCGCGCGCCGAGAGCTCGAGCGGCTCGCCGTTCAACGTGGCGCGCCGGCCGGCCGTATCGAGGACCAGCGCGCCGTGCGTGACCTGCGAGCTCCCGCCCGCTTGTCCACGCCGGATGAGCGCACGCACGCGCGCTTCGAGTTCAGGCAGGTCGAACGGCTTGGTCAGGTAGTCATCGGCCCCGATGTCGAGCCCCTTGACCCGGTCTTCGAGCGTGTCGCGGGCGGTGAGCACCAGCACCGGTATCTGCGAACTGCGCCGGCGCATACGGCGCAGGACCTCGAAACCATCCAGCTTGGGCAGCCCGAGATCGAGAATTACCAGGTCGTAGTTCTGGGCGGCGAGTACATGATCGGCCTTGCTTCCGTCGACGGCGCAATCCACCGCGTAGTCGGCCGCGCGCAATGAACGGGTCAGCCCGTCAGCGAGCACTGGATCGTCTTCAACAATGAGGATGCGCATGTCCGAAAAAGATGAGCCGCCAGCCGGTCGGCGGCCGGGATTTCAGTTCGCCTTTGGGTGCCAGAGGCTGACCGCACAGTCTATCGCAAGCCGTACGCTGTTCCACCGGCGCATCCCTGTTGCCAACATCAGGAAGGATAAAAGAATTGATTCACCTCGGTAAAACACTGACGCCTACGTAAGTTTGGCGTAAGGCGTGGGGACTATTCTCGTTTCAATCTTGCGGGTAGCTCAGCGGTATCGCCCGCTCTGGTAAAGCAGTTTGCTTGGTCTTTCCTCCTCGGAGGCTTGTTAGTAGCAATTGTCTGTGCTGAGCGGATGATTGCAAGGCCTCTTTAATCTCCGCCGGGACCCAGTCCCAGCGGAGTTTTTTTTGACCATCTCCATCCGGTTTGGTCGCTCCCCCGAGGCAGCTAGTTCGGCTCCCCGAGCAGCACGAATGCCGCCCAGTTGACGGGATTCGGATATTTCACGCGGGTCGCGAGCATCGCGTCACGCAACGCTTCCGCCTTGCCACCGCCCCCGTCGAGTTGCCGGTAAAACTCGACAATCAGGTCGCGCGTCGGCTCATCCGGAATCGACCATAGCGACACCACCACGCTCGGCGCACCCATTGCAGGCCAGTCGGGGACATTACCCCGGGATTCGTTTGAAATTCGGGAGCGGTTTTGTTGTAAAAAGCACGTCGGACAGGTAGGTCCGACAGGCCGCTAGGGCGCAGACTTAACAAAAAGTTGAAATTTTCCCGCTAAGCCTGTATTTTTCAAGCGTTATCCTGGGGGGCCGGGGCGCAGCAAAGGGAGGGAGCCGTGCGGGGGACGTTGCTGGTGTTACTGGCAGGTTGCGCGTTCGCGTGTAACGCGTTCGCTGCACAGCCTGCGGCCAGTGCCAAGCGGCACAATGCCGGCGCTGGGAATGGCGCACTCAATCTGAAGTCCAGCACCGCCCTGGTGGTGGAACAGGGGGCCCAGCGGGTCCTGTACGCCAAGAACGTCGACGCGGTCGTCCCGATTGCTTCCATTACCAAACTGATGACCGCGCTGGTGGTCGTGGAGTCCGGCCTCCCGCTCGACGAGCGCATCGCCATCGGCAAGGAGGACCGGGATACCAGCAAGCGCATACGCTCGCGCCTGAGGACCGGCATGGAGCTCACGCGCAGCGACCTGCTCAAGCTCGCCCTGATGTCTTCCGAGAACCGCGCAGCCGCGGCGCTTTCCCGCGCCTATCCCGGAGGCACCCAGGCATTCGTCGAGGCGATGAATCAGAAGGCGCTCGAACTCGGCATGCCAGGCACCCGGTTCGTCGACGGCACCGGTCTCTCCAGCGGAAACGTTTCCACTGCGCAGGACCTGGTGTGGCTGGTGGAGGCGGCTTACCGCCACCCGCTGATTCGCGAGTACACCACCTACTCTTCCTACAACGTCGAGTTCGACAAGGGCCTTCAGATGAGGTTTTCGAACTCCAACCGGCTGGTGATGAACCGGCAGTGGGAGATCGGGCTTTCCAAGACGGGCTACCTCGATGCGGCAGGGCGCTGCCTGGTCATGCAGGCGCAGATTGGCGAAACACCGGTGATCATTGTCCTGCTCCATTCCT
>Ga0137465_1000509_pt1 | contig 14753 bp, 14 predicted proteins | sample EasRivERMGT828_2_FD_104906 | JGI IMG/M metagenome (GOLD analysis project Ga0137465, IMG submission 104906) | Soil microbial communities from meander-bound floodplain in the East River, Colorado, USA - East River MetaG ERMGT828_2 | ecosystem: Environmental > Terrestrial > Soil > Floodplain ... | reverse complement strand
TAAGTGAGTAGGTAGTCAGGCTGCTGTTTCTCGAGCCAGCCCAATTGCGCATCTACCGCTTTGCTGGTCGGCAGTCGCACTGAGGGGCCGGTATTTGCGATATCACGGGCAGGATTACCCCAGTTATTCGCTTCTCCTGCCTTCACCCCATGGCGAATGACCGCGAGCTTGCCGCTCAAGTCGCGCCGATGCCACACGTGTTCACGCAGCAATGCCGCCTGCCACAGGAGCCGTGTCAAGGAAGTCTTCAGCACCCGCACCGGCATACCCGTCGAACCGGAACTACGGGCCTCCGCTACCGGCCTGTGCGTTGCGGGGAAATCCGTGCTTTTCAAAGCCTCGAAATTGTTCTGCAAGTCACTGCGGGTAAGCAAGGGCAAACGGGAAAAAAGCTCGGCGGTAAGTGGCTCACGGGGATCGTACCGACCGTGCCAGCGCTCGCGGTAATACGGCACGGTGCGATAGGCGTGACGTAACAGTGCCTCGAGTTGGCGGAACTGGAGTTCGCGCAGCCTTTCCGGCGCGAGCCACTGGGAGCGCTCGAGCTGGAACTGGAGAGCCAGCAAAGCTGCGGGCTCTTTCCCGGGAATCGCAGGCCAGCCGATACCGGGCACGACCGATCGATATTGCCAGTCTGGAACGGCCATCACCACCGGATGATTACAGGTGAGATTGGGAACGGTCAACCGGCAGGAAGGGCCGGGCATAGCCTTGATTGAGCGCTATGCGGCCGTATTTGAAGCCCCGATATTGCCGATGCCGCCCGGCGCGACATTCGACTTACTTTACCGGCTGTTTGGAAGAATTCCCGGCCGATTCTGCGTCTGCCCCGGGTGTCGTTGATCCCACGCCGCTCGCGGCGCGCGCGCGACGCGCCTTTTCCTTTTCGGCCGCTTCATCCGCCTGCCGTTTCATTTCTTCGATGGTCAGCGGCTTCTCCGGCTTGCGGAGCATGAATCCGGGCACCGGCGGCGTATCGAACTTGAGTTCCTTGGCCGGCGGCTTGGGCGACTGCGCAGCAGGCTTGCCGGGCTGACCGGCCTCAGCGTCCCTCTCCACGGCGGGGGCGGACGGGATAGGCTTGACGGATTCTGCTGCATATCCCAAACCGCCAAAAGCGACGCAAGCAGCCAAAAGAAGTTTGTCGAATATTCGCATCAGGAAAGGGCATTTTCAACAATGGCATCCTATATCCGCAGGTGGCATTGCTGTTAACCGCCTGTCGGGTACCGAAGCCCGGCAGGCGGACAGTAAATCCTCATTTTGGCGTGGGCTTTGGACTAACCGGGGCTGACGGCGGGCGAACGGGCGGCGACACAAAGTGGGCAAACTGCCATTCCTTATAAGTCAACGTCTTGCCCAGCGCCTGCGCGCGATCTTCGAAGAGGCGATTCTGCACGTCGAATCCCGCGCGCTTGAGCGGCAGAGCTTCCGATTTGCTGTATACGCCCATGATCCCGCCGCCGGGATGGATGATCAATCCCCAGTCAGTCGTGCCGGTGATGGGATCCCGGTACAGTTTGCGGAGATGGCGGACCGTCATGGGAAAGCGCGGGTCCTTCAGCAGCTCGTCGAGCGTTCCCGGGTAGCGCCTGAGACTGCCCGGCGGCGTTCGCGCGTAGTACGAAACGATCGCGGCGCGAATCTGATTGCCGATAAACAACAGTTCCGTTTCCCTGTCGCGTTGCTGCTCGGTGTGCCAGACGATGCCGGTCCCGGCCATGCCGGCCGCGGCGATTGCCACCGTGAACAGCAACACCAGATATGAGTATCCTCTCTCGAATCGAATGTTCTTCATGTTCCCATTTCCCGATACAGGAATCTGCCGAGCCGAAGTCCGGCACATTCCTGGCGTTACCAATCCTTGTATTCACCCCCGTTCGCCGCCCGCCCTTCGGCGCCACTCTTGACATTGAACACCTTGCCCTTGTTCTGCTCGGGTGGCGGCGTGATCTGCCAGGTGCTCGCGCTCTCGGTGATAGGGTCCACCGGGATGCTGCGCAGGTAGCGCCTTTCGACCAGAGCCTCAAGCGATTCCGGATAGACGCCCTGATCGCCGTGGAACTTGTCGATCGCATCGCGCATCACAGCAAGGCTTTGCTTGAGCGCCACCTCTTTTGAATAGTCAACCGAGCGAAAATAGCGCGGAGCAGCGATTGCGAGCAGCGTTGCAATGATCGCCAATACCACGAGCAGCTCGATCAGTGTGAAACCGGAAGCGCCGCCTGAACGGCGTTGCAGCCGGCAATATCGAATGCGCATATCATGCAGTATCATTCCGCCCGTGCCGGGAGGCAAGTGCGCGAGCCGAAAGGGCTCAAGGCATGCGGGCGGATTCAATCCTGACAGGGGCGCGTTCGCCTCGTATTGATTCGACTGCGAATCCCTAATCAGGCCCGTCCGGTCGCTGGCTTGGCGCTGAAAAAGTGGTGACTCGATCCAGACGCAGGAAGCAACGCACCAAGGAACCGGTCGTGGTCTCGGCCGCAGCGCCGGCGCGCGCCTACGCCCTTCCCTGCATGCTGCTCGTGATAGGCATGTTCCTGCTCTATGCTGGTTCGTACCGCTACCCGCTCGTCTTCGACGACAGACTCATCAACCCGGTACAGCTCCCGGGTCTGACGACTTCCTGCGCGACGCTCGACAACCGTTGCCTGTCGTATTCGACGTTCGGCCTCACCTATCTCGCCGCCGGCCTCGATCTGTTCTGGTTTCGCGTTGGAAACGTGCTGTTGCACGCGCTCGCCGCGCTCGCCTGCTTCCTTTTTCTGGACCGCTTGTTCGACGCGGTGCGGCGGCAGTCGCCGGATAGTGCCGAAGAGAACACGCCTGCGCGGCACCGCTTGCTCGCTTTCTGCGGCGCGGCGCTGTTCGCCGTGCATCCCGTAACGGTCTACGGGGTGGCGTACCTGACCCAGCGCAGCATCGTCATGGCGACGTTGTTCTCGCTGCTGGCCCTGACCACTTTCGTGCGCGCGCTTACGGAGAGCAACCGGCGCTGGCTGTGGTTGTCGGTGCTGCTGTACGTGGCGGCGCTGTTCTCGAAGGAGCATGCGATCATGCTGCCTGCGGTCGCGCTGGCGATCGCCGTGCTGCTCGGCAAGCAGCCCTTCGCATCGCGCTGGGAGCGGGCGGTGCTCATCGTGGCGGTCGTCGGCGCCGGTGCGTTGATCACATTTAAGCTGCACCAGGTGATCGGTACCGCGTACGAGTACTACACCCGGGAGTTTAGCGCGCTCAAGGGATCGAGTCCGGCGATCCTCGATCCGGCCGATACCTATCTCGGCAGCGTGGTGACGCAGGCTTCCCTGTTCTTCAAATACCTGCTGCTTTGGCTGGTGCCGTACCCCGGCTGGATGTCGGTTGACCTGCGCCAGACGATCGCGAGCGGGCCGTTTGCGTGGCCGCAGGTGCTCGGGGCCCTGGCATTCCTCGCCTACGGTACGGCGGCGGCGTTCCTCATTCTGCGGCGCGGAACGCTCGGGCTGCTGGGGCTCGGGCTGCTCTTTCCGTGGCTGCTGTTCTTTACGGAATTTGTCACCGTGCGCATCCAGGAGCCGTTCGTCCTCTACCGCAGTTATCTGTGGATGGCGGGTCTGCCCGCCGTGCTGCCGTTCCTCGTCCGGCGCCTGTCGGCGCGCACCATCATCGTCGGGTGCGCTGTGCTTGTCCTGGTCCTTGGCGTGGCGATGCGCGAGCGCCTGGCGACGTTCGCCAACAACCTCGCCTTATGGGACGACGTCGTTCGCAAGAACACCGACCTGTCGCAGGTCTACGTGGACCGCGGCTATGGCAACCGCGCGGTGGCTCTGCTGCGCGCTGGCCGGCCCGACGAGGCACTGCAGGACCTGGAAATGGCGCTCAAGCTAAATCCGCGAAGCTCGCACGCTTACGTGAACCGGGGAACGGTGCTGTCGCAGCGGGGCGAGGAAAAAAAGGCGCTCGCCGACATTGATCGCGCCATCGAGCTCGATCCGTCGTTCGCCGAGGGGCACGCGGAGCGTTGTGCGCAGTTGAACAAGATGGAGGAGCCGGCGCGCGCGCTGGAATCCTGCAATGCCGCGCTGCGGCTTGCGCCCGAGCTTCCGACCGCACTCCTCAGCCGCGCCGTGCTGCACGCGCGGGCGCTACGCATGCCGGAAGCGCTCGCCGATCTGGACAAGATCCTGAAACTCGAGCCGAACCACGCGATCGCGCTCTTCAACCGGGGCATGGTGTACCGAAACGTCGGACGCGCAGCGGAGTCCGACCAGGACTTGCGCGCAGCCTGCCGGGCCGGTTTCGGCCCGGCCTGCAAGCAACTGGGCCCGGCCCCGCCGCTGCGGCAACAACCAGAACCTTTCTCAAAACTCAAGAACAGGAATTAGCCGCAGCTTGTGTTTAACGTATGGCATAGTAATAAAGTCAGCGGATGCTGGCCATTGGAGGCCTTGGGGGCGCGATGTTTCGGGGGATGGATCGCTGCTGGACGATCGGATAGCCTGGCCACTGGCCGACTCGCGTCACGCGGCCATGAGGGATTCATTTAATGGCCGAAAACCAAGTTTTGCCGTGGAGATGGCAGGCGCCGGCATGGACGTGATATTTCCGCTCCCCGCTGCTGGTGGCCGCGGGCGGCACGCCCGTGGTGAACGCATGAAAGTGCGCACCCGTATCGGGTTCACGATCATCGAGCTGATCGTCACGCTGGCGATCCTCGGGGTGCTCGCTGCGATGGCGGTGCCGGTCGTGGAGCTCACAGTCAAACGCACCCGGGAGCAGGAGCTGAGCTACAGCCTGCGCCAGATCCGAGACGGTATCGACGCCTACAAGCGCGCCTGGGACGAGGGTCGCATAACGAAGAAGATCGGAGAATCCGGCTATCCGCCCAAGCTGGAGACGCTTGTCGACGGGGTGGACGACCTGCGCAGCCCGATCAAGGCGAAGATCTATTTCCTGCGCCGCGTCCCTACCGACCCGATGGCGCCGCCCGGCGTGGCCGGCACGGAAAGCTGGGGCAAACGAAGCTACGCGAGCCCGCCCGACGAGCCGAAGCCGGGCGAGGACGTCTTCGACGTCTATTCCTTGAATCCGGGCAAGGGGATCAACGGGATTCCATACAAGGAATGGTGAAAATTCCGCCGGGTCCCGCCCGGCGAATTCCTAGGTCACGAATGTGACCCGGTTGATTTCCTGCAGCGTGGCTTCGCCGTCCTTCACCAGTTCCAGGGCCGCATCGCGCAGCAACCGCGTGCCGTTCTTCGCCGCCGCGGCCTTCAGGCCGCGGATGGATTCGCGCGATACGATCAGCTCCCGCAACTCGTCGTTCATCACCAGGTATTCGGCGATCGCCTTGCGGCCGCGATATCCGCTGCCGCGGCACTGGCCGCAGCCGCGCCCAACCCGGAATCGAAATGAACGCGCCGCCTCGGCCGACAGCCCTGATGCGGCGAGCAGGTCATCGCCCGGCTGCGCGTCTTCCGCACATGACGGGCACACCAGCCGGATCAGCCGCTGCGCGATGATACCGTTCAGGGCCGAGACGAAGCTGTAGGGATCGATCCCCATGTGAATCATCCGGCCGATCACGTCGAAGACGTTGTTGGCGTGAACGGTGGTGAACACGAGGTGCCCGGTAAGCGCCGACTGGATCGCGATCTGCGCGGTTTCCGGATCGCGGATCTCGCCGACCATGATCTTGTCGGGGTCGTGGCGCAGGATCGAACGCAGACCGCGGGCGAAGGTGAGGCCCTTTTTCTCGTTGACCGGGATCTGCAGCACTCCGGGCAGCTGGTACTCCACCGGATCCTCGATGGTGACGATCTTGTCATCGCCGGTGTTGATCTCGGTCAGCGCGGCATAAAGCGTGGTGGTCTTGCCGCTGCCGGTCGGGCCAGTCACGAGCAGCATGCCGTAAGGCTCCCGCGAAAGCCGGCGCAGGACCAACAGCGTCTGGGCTGCGAAGCCGAGCTTGTCCAGGCGCAGCCCGGTGACCTGGTCGGTGAGCGACGCCTTGTCGAGGATGCGAATCACCGCGTCCTCGCCGAATATGCTCGGCATGATCGATACGCGAAAATCGATCTCACGGCCACGCATCACCGCCTTGAATCGCCCGTCCTGAGGCACGCGCCGCTCGGCGATGTCGAGCTCCGACATCACCTTGATGCGCGAAATTGCCTGGTCGGCGTGGGTGGCATCGCCCACCTTGCCGGCGACAGAGAGAGCGCCGTCGATCCGGTACTTGATCACCATGCCTTCCATCGTTGTCTCGAGATGGATGTCGCTTGCGCCCGCCTTCATCGCGTCATAGAGAGTCGAGTTGACCAGCTTCACGACGGCGCTCGAGGCCTCGCTGATGCTCTGGAGCGAGATTTCCTCCGCAGCCGATGATTCGCGCGACCGACCGACCCCTTCAACGGCGGTCTCCAGCGCGTGCATGCTTTCCTCGGTTCGGGCGAGGAAGGCCGCGACGTCGGCATGATGGGCGAGGTGCCAGGCGAGCGCGCGGCGGGCCCGGGTTTCCGCCCACTCCTGGATTTCCACCGCGTTCGGATCGGCCAGAACGCCAACGAGTCCACCCTGCGGGTCGTGGAAAGCGACGCACTGACGTTTCGCCGCTTCGGCAAACGGAATCACGTCGAACGCCGGCTCGAGCCGCGACATCTGCTCCATGGACAGCACCGGGTAACCGTAGAGCTCGGCCAGCCTCGCAAGCGATTCGGCGGCGCTCAGGCCGAATTGTTCCTCGAGCACCCTGCCGACCGACTGGCCTGACTGGCGGGCGAGGTCGGCGGCGCGCCGGATGTCCATGGAAAGCGGTTCGACGGGCATGACTACTCGATGCTCGAGGCGAGTTCGAAGATGGGCAGGTACATGAGCAGCACGATGGACCCGATGATGGCGCCGATGAGCACCATTAGAGCGGGCTCGAAGGCGCGTGTAAAGACCTCGGCGCTCCGGGCGAGGTCCTCGTCGTAGAAGGCGGCAATGCGCTCCATCATGCTGCCCAGATCCCCGGTCTTCTCGCCCACTCGCAGCATGCGGGTGGCCACCGGCGTGGACAGGCCGTGATCGAGCATTGCCTGCGAGGTCGTCCCACCCTCTCTGATACTCTTCGTTGCCAGGTCGAGCTGCCCCCGCAAGGCCGGGTCGAGCAGATCGCGCATCAGGCCGAGGGCAGAGATGATCGGCATGCCGCCGTGCAGCAGCATCCCGAGCGTCCGGTACATCCGCGCGAGCTGGTAGAGCCGCATTTTCTCACCCGCACCGGGCACCTTCCACAGCTGGCGCACGAGTTGCGCACGTAGCGTAGGGCGCGCCACGGCGAGCACGAAGAGCACCAGCACGGTGATGGCCGCCGCAGCGGTCTGCCAGCTGTATTGGTTAAGAAGATTACCCCAGTCGACCAGCAGCCGGGTGAGCAACGGGAGCTCAGTGCCGCGCTCCAGGAAAATCCGGCTGAATTTTGGAACGACGTAGCCGAGCAGGAACAGCGTCACCGCGCCGCCGACCCCGATCAGTAGCGCTGGATAGATCATCGCGGTGACCATCATCTTCTTGACCTGCTCGAACCGTGACTGGTAGGCGACGTAGCGCTCCAATGCCTGCTGGACGTCACCGGTGCGCTCGCTGGCGCGAATCGTGGCGACATAAAGGGCGGGGAATGTGCCGGGATACGTTTCCAGGGCCAGCGACAGCGTCTTTCCCGAGTACAACTCCGACAATATCCTGTCGAGCATGGACTTGATCCCGCCAGCGTGTTCCTTCTCGGAGAGCGTTTCAAACGCTTCAACCAGGTTCAGGCCCGCGCGCAGCAGCGCGAGCAGCTCCTGGCTGACCAGCAGCAGCGGAAAGGTACTCTCGTGCGGGGTCCAAGCAGACCAGCCGCCGGATCGTTGCGCGGACAACACCGAGTATCCGCTCGAAACGGCTTGGCGCAATGCCGCCTGCTCATCGGCCGCATCGAGCAGAATCGAAGCAACGCCGTCCGGCTCGCGGTAAACGGTCAGCTTGAATTGCATCCTCGATTCTCGGGCGGTTTTGTGTCAAGCAGCCTGTCGCAGCATCAAGTCCTACGGCTGCTGCGGGCTACCAGTTGGTCACGTCGGCAGCCTCGCCGGTGCCGCCGGGCTGCCCGTCATTCCCAAAGGACCACAGGTCGTACTCACCGTGCTCGCCGGGCTGGCGGTACTGGTAGGGATTGCCCCAAGGATCGACCGGTACCGCCTTGGCCAGGTAGGGTCCCTGCCACTTCGGCTCGTTCGCGGGCCTTACGACGATCGCGTTGAGCCCCTGCTCGGTCGTTGGGTATCGGCCGGTGTCGAGCCGGTACTGGTCAAGTGCCTTCTCGAAGGCGTTGATCTGGGCCTTTGCGGCCTTGATCTCCGATTTTCCGACTTGCGAAAAATACTTCGGGCCCACGTATCCGACCAGCAGGCCGACGATCACCATCACGACCAGCAGTTCCAGCAAGGTGAAACCACCGGCGCGGCTCCCTCGCCCCTTATCGAGCCGGGTGCCGGTCAGCATGTACAATCGGCGGCAGAATTCGAAGGGTGCGGCAGGTTCATCGCCCACGCGTGGCCGGACCATGGCGCGGCGCTACCTGCCGACGCCGGGAGGCGGCTGGAAGATAAAACCCGGCGGCAATGGCGATCCAGGCGCGGGAGGAGTCGCCGACCCGGGCGCTGGTGCCGTGGACGGCGTTGCGCCCGGTGCGGCAGCCGGTGCCGGCGACCCGCCGGGGAGAATCACGCCGGACTGCAAACCGGGCGTCGGCTTGGGCGAGGCAGCCGCCGGAGACGGGGACGGGGTCGCCGCGCCCCGCACGTTGGTCTCCGGACCGGACCAGTACTCGGCCAGATCCGCACTCGGGCGCTCGAGACGGCGCAGGATGCGCGGCGTGATCGAGAGCACGACCTCGGTTTTCTCGTCTTTGTTGGCGTTGTTCGAGAACAACCGCCCCAGAAACGGTAGATCTCCGAGGCCGGGCAGCCTATTGATAGACTCGGTCTCGCTATCCCTGATGAGTCCCGCGAGGATCTGCGTTTCGCCATCCTTCAACGTAAGCGTCGTGCTGGCGTTGCGGGTAGTGACCTCGTAGGCAATCGCGCCCGCGACGCTCGTCAATGCCGGCCCGGGGGCGCTCACTTCGAGACTCACCTTGATCATGACCTCGTCGTCGAAAACCTGTGGCTCGACTTCGAGCTTGATCCCCACGTCGAGGTAGCTGATGGACTGGCTCGCGAGCGTGACCGTGCTGCTGGTGCTGGTTGCAATGATTGGCAAGCGGTCGCCGACGTGGATCTTGGCCTTTTCCCTGTTGCGCACGCGGATGCGCGGATTGGCGAGCAGCTTGAAATTCGTAAACAGCTTTTTCAGGTTGAGCGCCACGGCGGGATCCAGCCCGCCCACGTTGATGCCGCCTGAATTGATATTTCTCAACGCCTGCAGCGTGATCGGATCAGCGAGGCCGAACGTAACCTGGTCGGGGAACCGGACTCCGAGCTCGTTGTCATTCTTGCGCGTGATTTCCAGGATCTCGACCTCCAGCATCACCTCCGGCTCGACCTGGTCGTGGGCGGAAATCAGCTTCTCGGCAAGCCGGATCGCCTCCGGCGTGTCGCGCATCACCAGCAGGTTCCGCTTTTCGTCGATGAATATGTTCTGTGACTTCAGGATGGTGCGCAGCAGGGTCAGCATTTGCTTCGCGTCGGCGCTCTGCAGGTAGAAGTTCCGGATCACCAGGTCCTGATACTCCCGCGCTTTCGCCGGGGTATTCGGGTAAATCAGCACGTGCGACTCGCTTACTACTTTCTTCGCCAGCGTATTGGTGAGGATCAGCGACTCTACCGCGTCCTCAATCGGCGTGTTCTGCACGAGGATAGTCGCCTGTGCGGTTGGCGGTATGTCGCGGTCGAGCACGAAGTTGATGCCCGCTTCGCGTGAAATCGCATCGAATATTATCCGGATGTTGGTGTTGCGAAACTGCAACGTGATGGGCTTTCTCATGGCCGCGGGAACCAGCGGTGCCATGGTGCTCGCGCGCGGCCTGCGTTCCTCGATTCGCTTCATCACGACCAACGCTCGCGAATTTTTCGGGTTCTCGACCAGGACCGCACGGGCATACTGCTCCGCGGTAATCAGATCCTTCTTGTCTAACGCAGCCTCCGCCACCTTCAACTGCGCTGCGTGCCGCCGCTCCGCCGCGGTCTGCTGCAATCCCGCGAGCGCCCGGCTCTCGTCGGGCTGGATGCGAAGTGCCCGCCGGTAGACCGCCTCGGCCTCGGAAAGCCGTCCGGCGTCGCGCAGCTGCCCGCCCTGACGTATGAGTTCGTTCACTGCCCGCATGCGCGCGTCGATCAGCGCGGCGCGGTACTCGTAGTTGCGCTCGTCCTCCTTTGCCGCCCGCTCGATCTGGGCAACGCCCTCCTCCCACTGGCCCGCCGCGAGCAGTTCCTGGCCCTTCGTGAACGCCGGATGATGGGTTGCGCATCCCGCGGCAATCAGCGCCGCCACGAGCCATGCCGCCCCCAACCGCATTGTCGCGGCCCTCATTTCGAATCACCCATGGGCAGGCTTTGCCGCGCGCCAAGGGGAACGTAGACAACCACGATCTCGTTCGAGCCCACTTCGTCAAGGCGGTACGAGCCGCCAAACGGCTCCCCCTTCGCGACGATGTACATCTGGTCGCCCTGTACCAGCACCACCTTCAGCTGCCCCGACTCCTCGATTCGCCCCATGTAGGAAAACGGCAGCTTGGGCGGTTCCTGCTTTACCGCCACCGGCGCCGCGCCCGGGGGCGATCGCGGTTCAAAGAGATTCACGACCACGACTCCCTTCTCGAGCGAGCGTTGATAATTGGAGACTGGTGGCATTTCGACCTCGCGTGCCGCCACACGCTGCGACTGCTGCGCGGCGCCAGCTGGAGGCTGAGACTTTGCCGCGCGTTTCGACGGCGGCGCTGCATCCTCGCTCGGGGCGAGCGCGGCAGAGATCAGCGCCGCGACAAACGCGGCGCCAAGCAGAAGCCGGCGGCGGGCGGGCGTGATCATGTCACGAATCCCGCCGCACGAGTAATGAGAAACGCACGGTCAATTCGGTTGTGCCGGAGGTGGTCTGCTGGCGCTGGAAGCCCACCTCATCGAGCGAGAGCATCGGCAGATCGCGCAGCACCTCGTGCAGGAAAATACGCGCCTGATGGTACGGCGTCTGTCCGGTGTAGGTGACCTCGTAGCGCCCGGAGCGGGCCCCCGCCTCCCAGTTGAAGCGGTAGCTCCCCTGCCGCAGCAGGACTCCGTTGCGGCGCGCGGTCGCGTCGATGGTCTTGAGCAACTTGCCGATCAACTCCTCGCTGGCGAGCAGATTGTAGAACCCCTGCAACCGTTCCTCCACCGAACCGCCTTCGGCGTCCCCGCCCTCCCGGGCGCGCTGGGCCTGGATGCGTTCGAGGCGTGCCTGCTCCAGGCCCAAATTGGCAAGGCGCTGCTCACCCGGGCGGATCGTGCCGAAGTAGAAGGCAACGCAGAATACGATAAGCCCGATGCCGACGGTTCCCACCGGGCCGAGCGCCTCCACCCAACGCGCGAACAGCGCCTTCACGTATGCAGTCTCCACGTCGAGGTCAGCTCGAAGCGTAACTGGGTCGAGTTCGTCCCGGCCACCACCTCGTGGCTGACCAACCGGACCCCGGCAAGCGCGTCGCCGCGTTCCAGCCGCTCGATATATCTCAGGATCGCACCGAAGTCCTCCGCCTCGCCGATGATTCTCAGCTCGCGCTTCTGGACATTCGGTTGCAACGACAACAGCGCCACGCGCTTGTCGGTGGCCGCCTCGACCGTCCGGAACAGATCCTCCCAGGGAATAGTCAGGCGTAGCGCCGCCTGATTGACACGTCGTATCTCCTCCGCGATCGCCTCGCGCGAGCCTCCGAGCCGCCCCAGCGCGGTCGATCGCGCGAGTCGCTTGATTTGCGTTTCCGCCGTATCTGTCCTTTCGGCAAGGTCCAGGTAGCGAACGATAAGCACGGAGGCGAGTGCAATCCCCGCAATGAGCACGAGGCCGCCGTAGTAGCGGCCATTCAGTTTCACAAACGGCTGAGGATGGGCGAAGTCGAAGCGTTGCCGGAGCATGGCCGTCCTCAAATGCCCGCCAGCGCGGCGGGGCGGCACTCGGGGGGCAGTGCTCCGAAGCGCGTCAGCGAAAACGGCGCGCGCTCGACTTGCCAGTCGGCTGAAAACCCTTCGTCCTGGAGCTCGCCGACGACAATAACGTCGCGTGTATTGGCACCGAGATAACGGCTTTCCCGCTCAAGCGCCCGCGCCACGCCGAGGCCGCGTCCGGTATCGAGCGACTTGGTGCGCATCGCCCTCCAGCGCCCGTGCTCGAGCAAACCGAACGCCGCGGCGCGCGATTCGGCAAGCACCAGCCATGCCGAACGGCGCGCGAGCCGGGCGCGATGCCCGTTGACTGCGCAGGACCACAAGGGAGAAACGGAGCGCAATGAACCGGCGCAGGCGCGGGCAAGGTCTTCCAGGGCCGAAATCAGCGATTTTTCAGTCGCGGCGGCAAGCACGGTCTCGCGATCGCCTGCGCAGTAGCGCACATCCCAGTCAGCTACAGACTCGCCGAGCACCCGCGCAAACATTCCGTGCGCCAGCCCCTGCAACTCCGTTGCGGACAATCGGCGGCGGATACCGGTTACCAAGGCAATTCGCACGAATTCGCTCGAGACCGCCACTTCAATCGGCAACCCACGCCAGCCTCGGCTTGTGATGAGTTCGGCAAGCGCGCTAACGGCTGGTTTCCAGGATGGCGCGGCTGCATCATCGGGCGCTACGCGCACCGACGCGCATTCCACGCGCCGGCGCAACAGGCCCGGCTCGCGCACCACGCCAACCTGGTCGGCCGCCAGGTACACCCGGAGCCGGCCGCCGAATAATTGCAAGAATGCCATCTAAACCTTTGCCTCCGTTGCCATTTTAGCCCTTCCAGACAAAATGTTAAGAACCTTCTCTAACTACTGGAATGGCTGGCAATTTGTCTGCCTTCGGTCGGCCTGTCCTGAATCCGCAGGAATTTCCTCCATCGGGCGAAAAAAAGCAGCTTAAGCTGCCCCTTCGGGTGAAGCGAATCCTTGCGACGGGAGGCACCAACCGCGCGATGAACGGTGCCTCAGGCAAACAAAAAAGGCGAACATATAGTCCGCCTCTGAGATTGCCACAAGGTTATGGGACCGTCCTGATTCCGCTTCCCGGTAATTTCAGTCTCCGCCACGCGACAGCATGTTGCAACCTGCGCCAATGCGCCAAATAGACTAGATTACCCGCAACTCGGGCAGCGGAAAGCCGTTGAAATTGCTCGCGTAGGCCGTGGTATAGGCTCCCGCGTTGGCGATGTAGATGAAATCACCCTCGCGCAGGTCCTCGGGATACATCTCGTCGCGCATGCACACGTCCACCGAGTCGCAGGTGGGGCCCGCAACGTTCCACTGGATGAGCTTGCCACTGCGGTCGGTCTGCACGTCGTAGCGCAGGCCTTCGGTAGTCTCGATGACGCCGCCGAACACGCCGGCGTCCCAGTACATCCAGCGCTTGCCCGACCGGGTCGCGGTACCGACCACCCGGCAGACGAAGTAGCCGGCGTCGGACACGAAGTAGCGGCCGGGCTCGGCCATCACCCGCACGCTCTGAGGCACGTCGCGCAGTCCGTAGCTCACCACCTCGGCAATCTTCTCGATCGAGGGGATGGGCTTGACGTGGCGCACCGGGTAGCCGCCGCCAATGTTGAGCAGCCGGGGATTCAGGCCGGCCAGGCGCATCTTCTTGAATACGCGCTTGGCGCTCTGGATGCCGACGCGCCAATTTTCCGGATTGCGGCATTGGGAGCCAACGTGGAAGGTCACCCCGGCCAGGTCGGCCTTCAGCGCCACGGCCTCGGCGATGACGCCGTCCACTTCGCCCGGCTTCATGCCGAACTTGCCGGCCAGCGGCCAGTCGCTGCCCACGTTGGGGGCCTCGATGCGGACGTAGAGCTTGGCATCGCGCTTGACGCTGTGGATCTTGCGCAGTTCCTCGATACTGTCCAGCACGAACCATTCGACGCCCTTGGCCGCGGCGTACTCGATGTAGGCCCGGGACTTCATCGGGTTGCTGTAATAAACCTCGGCGGCCGGCACCCCCAGCTCGAGCAGCATGTCGAGTTCGGCAATCGAGGCGATCTCGAAGCCGGCGCCCTCTTCAATCATTACCTTGAGGACCCGGGGATCGGGATTGGCCTTGACCGCGTAGTGCGGGCTGACCCGCGGCATGGCGGCCTTGAAGCGGCGGACCTTGGTGCGGACGATGGCGGTGTCGACCAGAAGGAAAGGACGGGTATAGCCCTGCTTGAGCGCCTTGCGGACGTGCTTGAAGTCCAGGCGGACTTCGGGATGGGTGTCGAAGAGTTGGGGCTGTTCGGTTTCGGGGGCGGGGGCAGGCTGCGGGTTCTTGAGGGCGACAGGGCGCACGGCCATCAAAGCTCTCCTTGAGACCTAGGATTCCGGAAGGTCCCGGACGACCAATTCCGCCGTCAGGCGGCTGTTGCTTGCCATTGTCATGATGACTGCCTTCAAACCCTTGCCTGCGTCACAAAATTGCAAAACTTCCGCGAATTATAGGATCGTGGTACCAGGAATCAAGAGTTTTTTCACGTTTTCCGAAAAACTTTCTGGCGGCGTGTCGGATACGCAACGGTCGGGAAGCCGTCGGCCGGCGTCGAAGCGGCGGCGCAAAGCC
>Ga0137465_1000508_pt1 | contig 14764 bp, 24 predicted proteins | sample EasRivERMGT828_2_FD_104906 | JGI IMG/M metagenome (GOLD analysis project Ga0137465, IMG submission 104906) | Soil microbial communities from meander-bound floodplain in the East River, Colorado, USA - East River MetaG ERMGT828_2 | ecosystem: Environmental > Terrestrial > Soil > Floodplain ... | reverse complement strand
CTGCCTAGACTCTCCCGGGCTACTGAAAAAGCCGGCGCCTCCCAGCACGTTGCACGTCAAGTGTTCGAGTCCGAGATTGCTTTCGTGATCGCTGCCGCCTCTCGCGATCGCGATGCGATGGCCAATGCTTGGCTTGTCGCGGATCGGTTCACCGCAACGCTGGCAGGTCAGCCCATCGCGCGCGATCAGGTAACGGCGAACCCTGCGACGCGCCGCGTCGGAGCGCCGCAGGGTGGACGGCAGGATCACGCCGGCTCGGTCGGTGTGGGCGTCGGCTCTTCGCTGCCGTCGTCGTCCTCTTCGACCGCTTCGGCATCCTCACTGCCTGCCACCGGATCGGGTACCGGGTCGGGTACTGGCTCGGGTGTCGGATCAGGGATCGGCTCGGGTGTCGGCTTGTCAGTCACGGTGTCTCCCTCTTGCTTGCTTCGTTGTCGTGATAGGTGCGGGTCATTGTCGTTGCTTTGCGACCTTGCGCCCGTGCCAGAACGCTCGGGCATTTGGCTTGCCAGCCGGGCCATAAGACTCGGGCCACGTCCGTTTGATCGTGCCATCTGGTAAGCGCCATACGTCAGGGTCGCCCGGACCGCGCGAACGTCGGAGTAAGACTGCATCCGGTACGGGCGGCGTCATACGAATCCGGCAATGCGAGCGTGTGCAGGGCACACGGCGCCCGCTACAGGGACGCCGTGTGCCGAATCCGTATAACGCTCACGGCTTCGGTTCAGGCGATGCACACAAGCCTGCGCCTTATCGGGTCGACGGTATCCCTTGCCCATTTGCAAACCCATCGCGGCGCTGGCGGCATCGGGAGCGGGTCGCGCAGCCGGTCTCTCTCCGGCCATACCGTCAGTCGGATCGGGCATCCGCAGGAACGACGCAGGCGGGCCCATCCGGGTTGTCGGTGTGTCATCCGACCGTAATGCGATCCGTACCACTTCGCCCGTGAGGGCTAGCCTAGGCTTTACGGCTGTCGTAGTATGGCCGCGCCATTGCCATCGGCGCGGAGAACAGGCGGTCGCAAGTCGCCTGTTCTCTTTGTGTCTGGCGAACGGTACGCCAGACCGGCGCGCCGTGTCACTAGGGTTGTTGTCATACATTGTCATACGGGATAGCAGGCCAGACACGTCGGCCCATGCCGGCCGTCATGGCGTGGCACCGGGTCGACCCGCTGATCTTCGGGCGGTACCGGCTCGGAGAATGCACCCATATCCCAGCATCGGCGGCAGTCAATCTGCGGCCGCACGTGGCGCCCTTGCTCATGCGCCTTGCTGCGCCGGTCCTGCCAATCCTTCGGCGTCAGTACCACGTCATCCATGGCGCCATGACGTACCACGACACGCCCAAATAGGCGGCGCCGATCGGTGTCAGGCACGCCCGCCCGGATATGACGGCAGCGGCCGCCATGAGTGCACACTGCGCACGCCACGCCTCATTGGCCCGCTCGTGATAGTCAATCATCGCCGAAGGCGGCCGTCTGGCCCGGCACTACGGCCGGCGGCGCCAGCGCCGGCTCATGCAGCAGCACGGCCAGCAGTTCGCGGAACTTGGCAAGGTGCACGCCGCATAGGTAGCGGCGCAGCGGATCGGCGTATAGCAGTTCGATGGCACCTTCGGCGGTGTCGGCGCAACGTGGCACGGCGCAGTAGAACGGGCCCGGGCGGCGTGTGTCAGAACGCAATGTCATCCTCCGTGGCCGGTACGCCCGACCCGGGCGTCTCGATCAGGGTCAGAATCTCGTTCAGTTGCACGGCGCTGGCATGCACGCCCAGCGGCACACCGACCCGGGCGGCGATCATCTCCAGTTGCGAATGTCCGATGCCGTGCTCACGCGCGGCGGCGCGGATCATGTCAAGCAACGTGAGCTCTTCGGGTGTGCGCTGCGCCGAAGCGGGACCGTGCGGGATTGACGCGGCCGAAGCCGGGCCACGGTCGCGCGCCGACGTCCCTCTATTCTGCGCCTCTTCGGCGCTGGCGATACCGCGCTTGACTTCGAAGCCCAGTGCCGCGATGGCGCGTCCCCACGCCGACGTTTCGGCGTTTTCGATCTCCGAGCCGCGGGTGTATGGCGTGCCGCCCGGGATATCGAGCGACGAATGGCCGATGCCCGGCCGCGGGTCGTCATTGTCACGGTAGGCGTAGGCCTTGACCGTCACCCGCGTATCGGTCAGTTCGACGATCTCCGACTGCACCGAGCCGGCCGGATGCTTGGCATAGAACGCCTCCAGCCGTTCGTGCACCGGCACGTAATCCTCAAGCCGCTTGGCCATGGTCATGGCCGCGCCTCGCGCACCTTGAGCGTCGCACTGCGGCCAGCTTCGGTGCGCCAACGGCGCGCCTTGGCCTCGCGGTGCAACTGGCGCGCGACCGGATCGGCGTCCACCATGCCCTGCCCTAGTTCAGCGGTCGCGATTTCGTAATGGTCCGGCACGTGGCGGATATAGGCCGGCGCGATGGCCGCGTAGGTGGCGAGCTCGTCCTGCAACATGTCGTCGGACCAGTTGTCCGGGTCATTGACCGGCCAGCGCACGTCGATCGCCGCCCACGTCACGCTCACCGGCCCGATGCCCTCGGGATGGACGCGCACGATCTCCTCCACAAGCCCGTCCTTTTTGGCTTGCCGTAGTGCGCGATTGATGCGCAACTGCACTTGATGCAGAAGCGCGAAAAGCGCAACGCGATCCTCGAGCGCCACGCAGGCGGTATCGACAACGGCCGCCAGTGCCGCGCTCATTTCGTCGGGCCGGTCCAGCGCGTATTGCTCGCTCACGGAATCGTGACGCCGGTGCGCTGCTCGGACGGGTGCGCGGTGTCGCGATCGGCGCGCCGGTGCTCCAGCGCGTAGCGCTCGACTTCGTGATCGTCCACGATCCAGTCGCGGCCGAACTTGTACGCGATCAGTTTGCCGTTGCGTATCTGCTGGCGCAGCGTGGCCGGCCGGCGGCCGAGCCGCAACGCGGCTTCGGCAAGGGTATAGGCCTGTCGTTTGTTCATGCGCGCTAGCATACACGCGCCAGCGCCTACGCGCTAGAGCAGGACGGCCAGCGCCAGACATACGCAGGCCAGCGCCAGCAGCGGACCGGCCACGAATACGGAGACGACGGCCAGCACCAGCGCCGCGATGGCCAGCAGCCGGTTGATCGTCACGCCGGCGCCAGCGTCGAGCGGTGAAAGGCGCCCATGCGGTACTTGTTATCGGCATACATCCATGCCAGATACCATCGGTCGTCGCCATTGACCGACCCGCCCTTGACGATGGCATGTGGCGACACGGCCACGCCGGCGCTGAATTCCTCGATGATGCCGGCCGATGTTGACGTGTCCGACCGGAAGCGGGCGCCGGCCAACGTCTTATAGCGCTTGTCGGTGGCGTCGAAGTCTGCGCCGCCGTAGGTGTGCATCCAGAATCCCTCCGAACTGCCGAGCAGTTGATTGGCATACGGCCACGGATCGCGGCGGTATGCGCCCTCCGATATGTCGTAGTGCAGGTGGGCGCCGGTGGCCCAGCCGGTGGTGTCATGGCGGCCGATCTCGGCGCCCATTCTCACCGCCTGCCCGGCGCGGACGGCGATGGTGTCCATATGCGCGTATCCGGTCGTCCATCCGTCGCCATGGTCAATGCGCACGATGCCGGCGCCGCCGGATGCCGAATCGAAGAAGGCTTGATACACCGTTCCGTCGGCCATGGCCAGCACCGCGCCGCCGCTCGCGCCGTTGCCGACGTCAAGGCCATCATGCGGCCCGTACTGCGGCATGGAGTTATCGGCAAAGCCGCGCGTCACTGCCCATCCCGAATCCGGGTCAGGCTTGCCGAGCGCGCCCAGCCGGCCGGCAATCGGATTGCCGAACTTCATTCCGTGTCACTCCGGTATCGCTCCAGCAGTTCGGGGATATGGCGCCACCAGACTGGCCACCACGCCGGGCGCCAGTGCGGCGCACGCGGCGCGCGCGGGTCAATGTCGGGCATGGTCGGCGGTTCGCCGTAGCGGGCCTCGCGTCCCTCGCGGAGCGGGTGCGCGTACTCGATCACTTCGGGCGCCGCATATAGCGGTCGACGGCCACCGCCGCCACGATGGCGATGATCCCGGCGCCGACGATGATGCCGAGCCCGAACCCGAGCAGTTCGCCGCTCATGGCGCCGATGTCAGATAGCCCAGCGCCGTTACGTAGTACGTCAGCGTGCCGCCGGTATTGATTTTGACTTCATACCGCATTTGCGCATTGCCGACGCCGCCAAGATCGACCACAAACAGCGAGCCGTTGAGGCGGCCGGCGGCCTGCGCATACGCGATACCGCCCAATACGCCGGGATTCGCATATGAGATAGCCGACAGATATGGCGCCGTGCCGGCGGCGCTGGCGCTAATGCGCAGCGTGCCGATCAGCAGCGTTGTCCCCGTGGCCGGCAAGCCGCCGCCGACGGCCACCAGCGCCGTTATGTCCGATGCGGTCGTGGCGCCATTGAAGATTGATGTCGTAAGCGGATTGAAGCGCAGCCGGCGTCCAAGGTCGGTCTCGACCGCCAGCGCCAGCGCCTGTATGGCGTTGTCACCATCCATGACCCGATCGGTACCGGTCGGATACGGGAGCGCGAGACTCGGAGTTGTGCCGGGCATAGTCTTATCCTCTCATGCGGTCGGTATGACCCACGTATCCCATGTCGTGGCCGGCGGTACTTGATCCCAGCGCAGCGAAGCCGGCACGTCAACCCAGCGGCCCGGCGCACCGCTCACGAATGGCGGCAAGCAACTGATCGCGTCCCACGTCAGCCCGGGATCAAGGCCGTCCCACGTCCAGCCCGGTGCGACGTCGTCCCATTGTGGCGCCGGCGCGGTGCGGCAGTAGTCTGATACGGCCAGTTCAAGCGTCCAGCCGCCGGCCACGATCGTCTCCGTCCAGCCCTCCACAAACACCATGGCCGACGCCATCGGCGATCCGGCCGGCATGCCGGTCACGTTGATCAGGTCGTGAACTTCGGCGCGCAGCAGATCGACCGTCAGCGCCACGTCAACGCCCGGCGACTCCAGCGCGAAGGCAAGGCTTGATAGCGTCCACGCCGGCGTACTCTGGCGCACCACGATCAGGTTTGCGCGCTCCTGCGCATCGGATACGCCCGCAATGCGGGTAGACAGGCTGGCGCCATGCGTGCCGAATTCGGCAATGCTGGCCGGGTCGCTGGCGCTCACTTCGGGTTGCGGTGTGGCCGAGCCGTAGCGGACGCGCACGTCATTGGCCATGCCCTCCAGTCCTTGCTGCCACGCCAGCGATACGGGCAGGTCGCAGGCCTCCAGCGCGAATGACACGGCCGGCGCACGGCGATGGAAGGCATCGGCGTACAGCACGGCGCCATCGGTGGCCTGCCATACGAAACCGCCGCCATCGGTGGCCGCGTCGCGCGCGATATTGAGCGCCGGCTGCGCGTCGACGTCGCGCGCCAGCACGCCCAGATAGCCCGGGTCGGATCGGATCGGGTCAGTGCTCACGCCGGCGGCCACGATGGCCCGGTTGACGCGCGTTCCGTCCGCTTCGGCCGGGTATGGTGCGGCGCCGATGACGCGGCGGCCCATGTCGGCCAATTCACCGACCGCGATCAGGGTGCCGGATGGCAGGTCGACGTCTTCGAAGCCGATGCGCACGTCACTGATCCGGCCGGCGAAGCGCGGAATCGGTGTGGCCGTGATCGGCTCCAGCGCGTACACCGTCAAGGGTGCGCCGATGACGGCGCCGGCCGGCATGGCGCCGATGATCTCCAGCGTCGCGGCGTCGGCCTCCGGATGCGAGCTCGGATCATCGCGGCCGTGGCGTATGACGGCCTGTAATACATCGCACTCGACCGGCGCGCCGTCAATCTCGATGGTCACGTCGGGGAGCGTCATCCGGTACTCAATGCCGACGATCGGCCCATGCGGATCGAGTGCTGCGTCAGGACGCGCGACACGGAGCGCGCCACGCCCTCCGGGTCAAGCGCACCGGAAATGTTGATGGTGACCGGCGCCGCGCCGCCGCTGCGCCCGCTACGGGCCCGCGTGCCGGCCGTGGCGGCGCTGCCGATGCCGAACGGCAGTTCAGGGAATCGGAAGTTCTGAAACGGGTTGGCCGCCTCCAGAAAGTCTCCGACCGCACCGATCGCGTTACCGACCCATGTCACGAATCCGACAAGGTCGCGCACCACCGTGGCCAGCGCCTTGGCCACCAGTCCGAGAATGAATGCCAGCGTCTTGACCAGCGGAATCAGCAGCGGCAGCAGCGCGGTGACCAGTTCACCGAAGGCTTTCAGGATCGGCAGCAGTTCGGGCAGCACTTCCTCAAGCACCGGCAGAAACGCGGCGCCGATCGTCTCGCCGATCTCCCCGAAGGCATCCGACGCGCGGCTACCCATGCCGGCCGCCGAATCGGCGTATATGTCGGCCTGCCCAGCGGCGGCCGCCGAAGCGGCGGCCAGCGTGTCGGATGCGGTCGCGCCCTTTTCGAGACCGGGTACCAGCTTGCGGATGGCGCCGTCCTGCCCGGCCTGCGCCTTGGCCACCGCATCGGCGGCGGTGGCCAGATCAACGCCGGCGAAGCGCGCAAGGTCTTGTGCCTGCGTCAACAGGTCGGTGGCCACGCCCACGTCGCCGGTCGCCACGATCAGCGATTCCAGCCCGGCGCGCGTCTCCGAATCGGTGAACGCCTTTTCTTGCCCGGCCGCGATGGCCGCTTCGACTTGCGCCGTACTCTCGGCGGTGGCAGCGCCATTGGCCCGGATGACGGCCTCTAGTTTCTCCTGTTCGGCGGCGTCGGCCGCCGCCGCTTGCGTCAGATTGGCCACGCCCACGACAAGCGCGCCGACGCCGGCCGTGGCGGCCGCGATCGGCAACGCGTTTTTGGCCAACATGTCGCCGAAGCCGCCGACGCCGCCCTTGCTCTTGTCGAGCGCCTTGTCAAGGTTCGACGTATCGCCCTTGATCTCGACGGTCAGCCCTACGGCCATCGGTCAGCCCTTGCCCGCGGCGGCGAGCTCGCGCGCCCGATTCTCATACGCTTCGGCCTGCGCCATGGTCAGCGCGCCGGCCGCCGATGGTGGCAGGCCGGTGGCAATGGCGGCCGATACGCTGGCCTCGGCCTCGGCATCGGCGATCGGGTCGGTGTGATCAAGGTCGAAGGTGAGGCGCCACGTCTGCGCCGTCTCCCACGTCAAGGCCGGATCGCGGCGGCGCTCCAGTTGCATGGCGCACGCGTACAGCAGTTCGGTGGCGCGCTCTAGGTCGCCCGGGTCGCCGGCCGGATCATTCAGGCCGCGCAGCAGGCGCGCCGCGTCGGCGCTGCGCACGCCGCTGATCGCGCACGCGCGCGCGATCTCCAGCACCGTCAGCCCGCGGATGCCGGCCAGTGTCAACGTCACCGCCCGCGGTTCAGTCAGTTCCGAATCCACGCCGCTGCCCTCTCTCGGTGATGGCCTTGTCGTACTCGTCAACGATGGCGTCGGTCAGTTCGGCGATGGTATCGGCCACCATCCGCGCACCGGGAATGCCGCGCGCGCCGTACTCGACCGGCCCGGCATACGGCACGCCGGACGCCACGCCGGCCGCGATCTTGGTGGCCTCCGCCCGCCATGACGCGGCCAGCGCACCCGTACGCCGCGGCGAGCGCTGCCCGGCGCCCGGCACGATCAGCGCCGCGACGCGGCGGTGCGCTTCGCTCATGTCCTCGACGTCCTTGGCCAGCGCGTCGATCGCCTTGGCCACGTCGCGGCCGCCGGTCACCGTTATGCGCTCGGCCATGCCGTCACTTGGCCGCGCCGGCCGCCTTGATCTCCGCCTCGCGCTGCGCCTGCGCTTCCGCTTCGCGCTGCGCCTGCGCCTTTTCGAACAGTTTCTCTTCGTCCTTGAGGATGGCCGGGAATGCGGCCGTTACCTTCGTCGGCTTCGTCGTGCACGGCATGGTGACGTCCAGTTCGGCATAGGTGGCCGCCTCACCGCCGTAGTTCGGTGCCACCAGCCGCACTTCGCCCGTCATGCCCGGCGCGGTGGCGGACGGGATGGTGGCGGCGCCGTGCGCCTGATACTGAAAGGTCGCCAGTTTGCCTTCGTTGTCCCACAGGAACAGCGCCAGCCCGGTGGCCGTCCAATCCTGCGCGGCCACGATATGCAGTGCGTACGTCGATTGGCCGACGTTGCTGAATGATCCGGTCGGACAAAGTGTCTGGTACGTGACGTCGTCGCCCGGCTCGGTTGCGATCTCGGCAAGGTGCGCATCGCAGTTGAACTCGGCATACGTGCCGGGCGGGCTCACGATTTTGAACTTGAGGGACACGTCCCTCATGAAAAGCGGGTTGGCCACGATTACGCCTCCGAGTACATAAGTACGGTCCCGGTACTAGTCGGGTGTGCCACGTTGCCGAGCGTCACGTCGTGCGGCGCTCCCCATGTTGGCAGCGACACGCCGTCAAGGGTCAACAGCGCCGCGTCGATGGCGTCGATCAGCGCCGCCAGTTCGTCATACGCCGCGCCAGAATCGCCGGCGCGCGCGATGGCCGACAACTGCCAGCGCACCTGCACCCGGTGCGACGTCGTGTCGCGGTCGATCCACGGCTCGGCCGGTTCGATCAGGATGGCCGGCGCCGCGAAGCGTCCGCCGGTCGACGTGCGCAAGCCGGCGCCATTCAGCGCGGCGGCCAGCCGGTCGCGGGTGTCGGTCAACCGACTCACGCGATGCCAACCGTTGCATAGCGCGCGATGATCGGCGCGATGCCCTCCAGATAGTCACGCGCCACGCGGATGGCGGCGCCCTCCAGATCAACGTAGCCGGTCAGCCCGTACACCGCTTCGCGCCGTTTGTAGGCTTCGGCGCCGGCGATGGTGGCCGCCCACGTCAGTTCCGGGTAGGCGCCCGGGTCGGGCGGGTCGATCACCGGCACGCCCGCCATCCGCGCGTCAATGCCGGCATTGACCGCGGCCGCGCAAGCGTCAGCCCACGCGCTGTCCGTGGCGTCGGGCGTCGCGACTCCCAGCGCGGCCAGAATCGCGGCGCCCGTTACCCACTCGGCCACTAGGTGAGCGTGCTCTTGACGATGCCCTTGGGCGCCGTCGTGGCACCGGTGCCCATTCCCCAAATAGCCACGTTCTGGCCCAGCTTGGAGACGTCTTCGGCGCTGATCGGGAACGGTCCATCTTCGTGCCAGCTGGCCGCTTCGCCGTTGGTCACAAGGTGGGTATTGCCGGTCAAGAACGGCGCCCGGATGATCGGCAGGCCGGACACGTTGATTGCCAACGTGGACGCCTGCGCGGTACCCGGAATGTTGCTCGTGCCGTAGGCCGCCGGATACAGGCCGGCCAGCCCGCCCAGCCGTCCGAACTCGGTCGGGCTCACAAGGTCGACGGTGGCCGGCGAACCGGTCGCGTCCTCCACGATTGACGATGCCGCGAACAGGAACGCGCGCACCTGATCGGCGGTCGCCGTGGCAGTCAGCACCAACGATGATCCGGCCACGGCCAGCAGTTGCGCTTCGAACGCGGCTTCGGTGGCTCGCGCGTAGGCGATGGCCAGAATCCGAAGATACGCCTCCCGATATGGCGGCGACGATCGGCGGATCAGCTGATACGACACGTCCGAGCCGCCGGCGTAGGTGTCGATCGGCTGCGATCCCTTGAGGATTTTCACCTTGACCGATGCAATCTGCGTCTTCTCGGTGGCTTGCTTGGCAACGATGGTGTCAAGGTTCAGCGCCGGATCAAGGTACGGCCAGTCGAGCTCCATGCCGGACGGGCCGAGCGGCGCGACGCCCAGCGCGTTGATCGCCGGACGCGGGCGGGCAAGGATGCCGGCCACTTCGGGGACCCACGACGGCGGCACCACGCCCGGGGAGTCTGTCGTCAGTTGATCGGCCAGCGCACGCGCCAGTAGCGGCTGCGCGGCCGAATCGTCATACGCCGCGTCGGCGTAGGCCTGCAAGCCGGCCCAGCGCGCCAGAACGTGCGGCGTGCCGGCGCCGCCGCGGGCGCCCTCCAGAATGGCCATGCGCGAGACCATGTCGTTGCGCACTTCCTCCATGTCCTCACGCGTCACGACGTCAACGCGCGCGGTGCTGATTGCGGGATCGGCCGCGGTCGCGGCCTGCTCGTCTGTCATCGGTTGTGCATCCTCACTACGTACGGCCAGAACTTCGGCGCCGGCATAGGCCGCACGCTCAACGATGCCGACACGCGCCAGCCCGGCACGCTCTCGGATGGTCACGCCGCCAGCACCGGCGCGATCCTTGATCGGTGTGAACACCACCGACGCGCCGCGGTACACACCGTCGCGCGCCAGTTCAAGCAACTCGTCACCGTCGCGGGTGCGCGAAACGCTGAACGTGGCGTACAGCCCATCCTCGCGGTCCTCCAGCGCCTTGGCACGTCCCACCAGCCGCACGCCGGGCTCGGCGCCATGCGGCCCGATGGCCTCCAGCGTCACGCGCTCCGGCTCGGAGATATCGAACGCGCCGCGCGCGAACTGTTCGCGGCCGTCTGGCGTCTCGGACACGGTGTCCCACGGCACGGCGCGCACGTCGATCGCGCGCTCTGCGGCGTCGCGCGCCATGATCTTTGCGTCGAATGTCGCAGTGCGCAGTGTCATACGGGAATCTCCGGTGCTGCGGGTGTGGGCGCCAGCGCGGCGGGGATGTCGGGCGGGACGTCACGCTGCCAGCCCTCCCAGCGGTCAATCTGCTCGGTCGTCAGGAAGCCGGCGCGTAGGCCGGTCTCATACGCGGTCCATCGGGCGGCGGTGTTCAGGCGTTCCACTTCGGCGGTACTGAATCGCGTCGATTGCGTGCCGGGCAATAGGTCGGACAATGATTCCTCGATCGGGCTCAAGTACAACGGTTGCACCGTGACGCGCAGGAAGGTCATCAGCGCTTCGGCAATGTTCTGGTAGGTCAGCGAACTGCCGCCCACTTCGGCCAGCAGCAGTTCGGGCGGGAAGATACCCAGCCCGCGCGCCACTTCGAGCGCTCCCCATTTGCGGGTTTCGAGTAGTTGCGACGTCTCCGGCGCGGCGCCCGGCTGCGACAAATCCCAGCCCTTCGGCAGCACCGCCGGCGAATGGTCACGGTGATTCTCAATCCACTTGGCCTTGATCGCGTTTGCGGCGGTGTCGTCGAGCGTGCCGTCGAACTTGAGCACCACCGATGGCACGGCGCCATTCTCAAACCACGCGCCGGCATACAGTTCGGCGGACAGGATGCGATCAAGGCTGGCGGTGATCAGGTCGAGCGGTGAGCGGCCCAGCAGTTCACCCGGCGCGCGGTTGATGGCGATCAGCAGCACATCGCGTCCCACGATCAGCCGGCGGCCTTGCCACTCCACCACGCGCGCCAGTCGCGAATCGTCCGACCACGACACGTGCACTTCGTCGAACGGCAGCACAATCGACACTTCCGGCCGGCCGGCGGCGTTGCGTCCGGTCAACGGCTGCCACAGTGCCGCGTTGCCATGGTCGAACAGGGACCCGACCAGTTGCGCTAGGTACTCGCCGCGCGTGATCTCCGGCGACGGGCGGACCAGAACGCGCGGTTGCTCGTCGGTCGGTAGCGGGTAGCCGTTGCGCCACGCGACCGGCTCCAGCATGGACGACAACGACACGATCAGTTCACGCGCGCGGGCCACCGCCGGGATGGCGCGGTAGTCGGCAAGGCCCAGCCGTTGGTCAACGGCGTACTGGATTTGGCCGCCTAGGTCGGATGGCGACGGCGTGCCCATGACCCAACGTCGCATACCGTCCCACACGCCCACGCGCGCAGTATGGGCCCAACGTCAACAAAGGTGGAGTGTAAAGGAATCTTACTCTACGCTACCGTTGACATACTCTACGCTAGCGCCTATGGTAACTGGCATGAACACACACACCGAACCCGAAGCCCTTGCGGCAGTGCGAACCGCAGAGCAAATGCTACGCATCCGTATTGACGAGGCGCGAACTGGCCTCAAGCGCTCCAGCCGACAGTACCGACAACTGTCCGACCTATTGGACAACGCGCGCGACATTTCGTACGCGCTCGACAAGATCGACAAGGAAGCCACTCGATGACTGAACTAGAACTAGTGCGCGAGCACGTCGCCGACAAGCACACCGTCACGCGGCTCGGCTGCCCGGTGTGCGCCGATCTCCCACGCCAGCGCGCAGCGGCCGAGCAGGCCGCCCACACGGCCTACGTCGAACAGACGCTAGCCGACTCGCGGGCGGCACGGGTGGCGCTCGATGCGGCGCTCGATGCCTGCCAGCATCCCAGCCACGGCGGCGAAGACCCGCGAATCTGCAACGTATGCGGCGCGGCGCTCGACTAGAAAATCGCCGCCTGCGGCCCGGCCGCCTCCGGTGCCAGTGCGCCGTAGGCGGCCCACGCCGCGCTGCGCAGCCCGTCAATGGGCCCGGAACTCTCACGGACGGAGAAGTACCACGCGCCCGATGCAAGTGCCGCGGAAGGGCGCGCACGACGTGCCTGCACCGATAGCAGCGGGTCGTCGGCATGCGTCAGCCGGCCGCCGATCAGTTCGGCGCGGAATAACTCCGACGCGGCGCGCATCTCGGCCGGTCCCAGCGCCAGCGTGTCGACGTCGGCATCGGCCGCCCATGCTTCGACATGCCGCGCGGTGGCCGAGCCCTTGGCATACGTGATCAGCGCCGGCGCCCACGCGCGCACTGCATCGGCCAGCGCGGCGACCAGTTCACCGGGCCCGACCGTCTCGCCCGGCGCGGCGGCAAGGTCGGCGGCGATGCCGCAGAACGTCGCATCATCGGACGCCACCGCCACGGCCACGCTGGCGCGCTGCCACGACGGGTCCGCTTCGACGCCCAGCACGACGCGGTCGCCGCGCTCCAGCGGCGGCGCACCGACCGCGCGCGACCAGACACCCAGCGGCAGCCACTCGTCAGCGGCGTCGCTCCATAGGTTCAGCCGTTCCTGCCGGAAGGTGGCCGCGGTCAAGGCGGCGAGCTCGTCACGCACCACGGCGCCGTCGATGCGACCTTCGGCCATGGCCGGCGACGCCTTCGACCACGCGCGCGGATCGTCGGGCGCGTCGGTCTCGTCGGCCGCGTACCACGTCATGCCGAAGCCTTCGGCCGGTTCCTGCCCGTCGATGATGCGCCGGCCGCGCTCCCAGAGCCGGCGCAGCAGGATCGACCGATCGTCGCCGGCGGTGCTGATCTCGAACAGCAGCGGTTCAGGCCGCGCGCTCATCGTCGGCTTGAGGCCGGCGTAGGTGTCTTCGTCGCGCTGCGTTCTGACTTCGTCGAAGATTCCGACGTCGATGCTGTAGCCGCGGATCGCGTCGCGCGCGTCGCGGCTTGCCACGTGGTACTCGCGCGGCCATCCGCCGATGGCAGAGCGGATGCCCAGATAGCGGGTCAGCGCCAGCCCGCCGCGCGACTCGTGGCCCAGCCGCCGTTGCAGCGGCGCCAGATCGGCCATGACGGCGGTGTATGGGATGCGCGCCTGCGCCCGGGTGTGCGCCAGCCCGTACAGCAGTGACCATGACGGACCGTTGATCGTCGTCAGCGCCCAGCCGATCAGCGCGCGCACGATGGCGGTCTTGCCGTTCTGGCGCGCGGTCGACACAAGGTACTCGCGGTGCAGCAAGCGTTGCCGGACGTCGACCACCAGCGCCCGGACCAGCGCCCGTTTCTGCCATCGGTCCAACTCGATGCCGAGCACGTCGCGCGCGTACTCGATGACAAGGTATCCCCACGAGCCCGCCACGCCGGCCGGTAGCGGCGTCTCCCAGCGCGGCGGCGGTACGCGCCGGCGGGTCAACGCCGCTCAAGCCAACCGCGCAGCAGCGCGATCCCGAGCAGCACGACGACGATCAGCGCCGCCCATACGACGGCGACGTACAACGGCCAGATCACGCCAGCGATGCGCGATCGCGGCGCGTCATCTTCGGCGCCTTGCCGCGGGTCGCGTCATGCGCGACGGATGCGCGGCGCACGTCCGGGTCGGACCCGGTCGCCAGTTCGCGAGCGACCTTGACGGCAAGGCCGATAAGCGCCGTGCGGCGGTCAAGGTCGGCCGACCCGGTCAACTCGCGCAGTTCGGCCACGGCCGTCGTCAGTTCGACCCGTAGCGCGGCCCGGTAGTCGGCCAGTACCGCCAGCGTTTCGGCGGATGGTGTGCCGCGGCGGCGGTGATCGGACCCGACGTCCTGCGGTCGGTCGGTTTGTTCAGGCATGCAGCGTTACGCCCAGCCCGGCGCCGGATAGGTCGACTCCCCACGTCGCCAGCATGGCGCCGCCGCGCATCGTGAACGGGCGGCCGCCCGGACGTCTACCGAATACCATCCGGCCGGCAATCAGGGTTACGGCATCGGCGCCGCGCAGCACGGCCTGCACGCGGTCGGTGTCGGTGTGCGCCGGGACCAGCAGCACAACGTCGACGCCGGCCTGCCCGGCTTCGATGCAACGCGCGATCCATGGCGCAGCGGAGTCTCCCCACGGCGGGTTGCACCATATCGGCCCGCTGTCCCAGCGATGCGCTAACCCATTGTCGGGCAGCGCGTAGAACGTCTCGGCGTGGGTCGGGTTGTCCGGCTCGGTGCAAGGGTCGAGACCGATCCTGCCGCCCATCGCGGCGCGCACCGGATCGAGAATGTACGCCGGCGTCAATGCCACGTTGCGATCGTCCCAGCCGGCCGCCCAGCGCGCGGCATTGCGTCCGGCATGCGGGTTAGCCGTCGTCATCGGCCGGCATCGGGCGCTTTCACGCCGATTCGGACACGACTGCCCGGCTTCGCACCATTCTGCGCGGCGG
>Ga0137465_1000506_pt1 | contig 14793 bp, 10 predicted proteins | sample EasRivERMGT828_2_FD_104906 | JGI IMG/M metagenome (GOLD analysis project Ga0137465, IMG submission 104906) | Soil microbial communities from meander-bound floodplain in the East River, Colorado, USA - East River MetaG ERMGT828_2 | ecosystem: Environmental > Terrestrial > Soil > Floodplain ... | reverse complement strand
GAATCTGATGCTTCTGATGATGGAAGCCGTCGAAGGCAATTGGGACGAGATCGACTATATGGTCCGAACGTTCCAGCGCGCGACGCAGGCCATCCGCTACAACCTGAAACCCGTCGTGACGGCCCCGTTCGCCCTCGCTCTCGGAGGCGGATGCGAGATCGCGATGTCGGGCGCCCGCGTCCAGGCATCGGCGGAAACCTACATCGGTCTGGTGGAAGTCGGCGCCGGCCTGATACCGGCCGGTGGCGGGACGACCGAGATGGTGCGGCGCGCTGCCGCCGGCGGAGCCGGTCGCGCGCGCGAAGTGTTCGAGAATATCGGCCTCGGAAGAGTGTCGACGAGCGCCGAGCATGCACGCCGGCTGCTTTATCTCAGACCGGAGGACGGCATCACGATGAATCCCGATCGCCTTATCCAGGACGCCAAAGCAGTCGTACACGAACTGTCGTCGACAGGATATCGGCCGCCCGTGCCGGCGGAGCTGCCGGTATTCGGCGAGTCGCTGGCGGCGGAATTGAAGCTGGGCATTCATCTGATGCGGCAGGCGGGACATATCACCGAACATGAATCGCACATCGCGCGCAAGCTCGCGCATGTGATCTGCGGCGGAGATGTGACGCGACCAACAACCGCGCCAGAGCAATATTTCCTGGACCTCGAGCGCGAGGCATTCAAGTCGCTCTGCGGCGAACAGAAGACGCTGGCGCGGATGGAACATTTGCTGAAAAAAGGAAAGGTGCTGCGGAATTAGCCTGAATCAATCATGAATGCACTAATTGTTTCTGCAGTTCGAACCGCCGTCGGGAAGGCGCCGCGTGGCGCACTTTCCGCCACGCGGCCTGACGACATGGCGGCGCTTGCCATCCGCTCCGCGATCGATCGAGTAGTGGGATTGAAACCGCAAGACATCGACGACATCTACATCGGCTGCGCGATGCCCGAGGCTGAACAAGGCATGAATGTGGCTCGTGTCGCGGCGTTGCGCGCCGGAATTCCATATTCCGTTCCGGCGATGACGTTGAACCGCTTCTGTTCGTCGGGATTGCAGTCGATCGCGTTTGCGGCCGAGCGCATCGGATCCGGCGCGGCGCACTGCATCGTAGCGGGTGGAACCGAATCGATGAGCATGATTCCGATGGGCGGACACAAGATCGCTCCGAACCCGACACTCATCGAGACAAATCCCGACACGTACCTGAGCATGGGACTCACCGCTGAAAACGTGGCGAACGAGTTCAAAATCAGCCGTGAAGAACAGGACGCGTTTGCGCTGGAGAGCCACCGTCGCGCGATCGACTCCATCGACGCCGGCCGCTTCAAAGACGAAATCGTGCCGCTTCCGGTTTACGAAGTTCTGCTCGAGCATGCCCAGCGCACCGTTCGCAAGGGCATATTCGACACCGATGAAGGGCCGCGACGCGACACGTCGATGGACGCGCTCGCCAGGCTGAAGGCGGCATTCAAATCTGTAGGCACCGTCACCGCCGGCAATTCTTCACAGATGAGTGACGGCGCGGCAGCCGTTGTCGTGATGTCCGAAGAGAAAGCACGATCGATGGGGATCAAGCCGCTTGCGCGGTTTGTAGCCTATGCAACTGCGGGGGTGCCTCCGGACGTGATGGGAATTGGTCCGGTCGAAGCGATTCCGAAAGTACTCCGGCAGGCGGGACTTAAGCTGGAGAATATGGATCTCATCGAGCTGAACGAGGCGTTCGCGGTTCAGTCGCTCGCCGTGATTCGCGAACTCGGGTTGGATGCGTCTAAGGTGAATGTGAATGGCGGGGCCATCGCGCTCGGCCACCCGCTGGGTTGTACGGGTTCCAAACTCACTGCCACGCTGCTCTACGAAATGCAGCGGCGCAACGCGCGCTACGGCATGGTCACGATGTGCGTCGGTGGAGGAATGGGCGCGGCGGGTATCTTTGAGATGAGCAGCGCGAATGCAAGCCCGACGCGAAGCGCAAGCGCGATAGCGCGCAGCCTCAAGACAGGGCGCAGCCATCAAGAAAGGATTTAGGACTTATGGCCACGGAGCTCACGGCTACAAAACGCGGCGGCAGTTTTCTCATCGAGGAAAGCACGCCGGAAGAAATCTTTACGCCGGAAGATTTTTCCGAAGAGCAGAGAATGATTCGCGACATGACCGCGCAGTTTGTCGCCGAAGAGGTGCTGCCGCAGGTCGAGAAGATCGAACACAAGGAATGGGACGTAACCGTCAATCTGCTGAAGCGCTGCGGCGAACTCGGCTTGCTCGGCATAGAAGTGCCGGAGAGGTACGGCGGCGAAAACCTCGACAAGGTCTCGGCCATGATCGTGGCCGAACAAATGGCGCGAGTAGCCTCGTTCGCGGTTTCTTATGGCGGCCACAGCGGCATCGGTACGATGCCCATCGTTTACTTCGGGAAAGAAGAGCACAAACGCAAATACCTGCCTCCGTTGTGCAAGGCCGAAAAGATCTCCGCTTACGCTCTATCGGAAGCCGGCAGCGGTTCGGATGCGCTTGCGGCGAAAACGAATGCCGTCAGGAGCTCCGACGGCGCCCACTGGATCATGAACGGCGAGAAGATGTGGATCACGAACTCCGCATTCGCCGACATCTTCATCACGTTTTCCCAGGTTGATGGAAAGCAGTTCAGCTGCTTCATCGTGGAAAAGGAGTATCCGGGCGTTTCGACCGGCGCCGAAGAAAACAAGATGGGCCTGCGAGGCTCGTCGACACGGCCGCTGATTTTCAACAATGCGCAGATTCCACTCGATAACGTTGTGGGCGAAATCGGCAAAGGACATCACGTCGCCTTCAACATCCTGAACCTCGGACGCGCAAAGCTCGGCGCCGGCGCCGTCGGCGGCGCGAACACGGCGCTGAACGACGCGGTTCAATACGCAAAACAAAGGATCGCGTTCGGAAGGCCGATCGCGAGCTTCGGCGCCATTAAATACAAGCTGGCCGAAATGGCGACTCGAATCTGGGTTGCCGAAGGCATGGTTTACCGGACAGCAGGCCTGATCGATCGCGGCCTTGAAGGCGTGGACATCGACAATGCGCCGCAGGTGCTCAAGGCGATCGAAGAGTTCGCGATCGAATGCTCGATCCTGAAGGTCTTTTGCAGCGAGGTGCTGGACTACGTTGTCGATGAAGCGGTGCAGGTGTACGGCGGTTATGGTTACAGCGCCGAGTACCCGGTCGAGCGTTATTACCGCGACTCTCGCGTCAATCGAATTTTTGAAGGCACGAACGAGATCAACCGCCTTCTCATACCCGGCATGCTGATGAAACGCGCAGCCGCCGGCCGCCTGGGGCTTCACGCCGCGGCGCGCGCAGTGGTGGACGAAGTGATGTCGGTGTCCATGCCTTCGGAGCCGTCCGGACCGCTAGGCGCGGAACTCGCAGCGCTGGCTCAGGCGAAGAAGGCTCTGCTGTTCACCGCGGGATCCGCGATTCAAAAGTTCGGCGACACGATCCGCGACGAGCAGGAAGTGCTGATGCGCATCAGCGACATCGTCATGGAGGTTTTCGCGATCGATACCGCGGTCCACCGGGTCATGAAGCAGACCTCGTCCTCGACACGGGCAGTACACGAAGACATGGCCCGCACGTTTATCAATGACGCGATGAGCCGCGTCGAGTTTTCCGCAAGACAGGTGCTGGCTGCGGTCGCGGAAGGCGATGCGCTTCGCACGCAACTGGGCGCCCTGCGCCGCCTCTTGCGCTGGGTGCCGATCAACACGGTGAAAAGCCGGCAACGGATTGCGGAATATGTGCTCGGCTGATTTCGACTAAATGAAGCCGAGTCCCTGCCCCATGTAAACGCCGAAAATCGCGATGAGCAACACAGCCCACGCGATTCCGACCATTTTCAGATAACGCGTCACGACCGTTACTTTTCGCCGGATCGACTCCTGTTCGCGCGCGAGATGTGCCTCAGCGTTATCCAGGATGATGTGATCCTCTTCCTTCATATCGAGCATGCCCCGGTAGAGGAACATCAGCACCGCCGCGCCCGTCAAGACAGCTTCCACAACGACCAAAATCATAAAGGCCCCGTTCATACGACCTCCAAAGATTTGGAAAATGCGGTCAGTTTCTAGTTTTTGGATTTGTTGGGGGCCATTCTAGAACACAAAGACGCCAAGGCACAAAGGCGCAATTGTGTTTATTGAACCGATACGTTCAGACGGTATTGGCCGGAGTTGAATACGTAGCCGCCGGTTTCAGCCCTGGTGTAAAAACTGCGGATCTCTACAACGTAGGTGCCTGCGGGAAGTCTGAGGGCAACTCGCTCGGTTTGACCATTGAGGCCGCTGTCTGATCGATCGATAACGCGCCCGTTCTGGTCCATCAAAAACAGATCCAGATCGTTCGCGTTGACGTTTTCCGCCGGACCGGCGCCGGTAATATCCAGCCGGATAGAGGCCGCGCCGCCAGTGGTCGTAAACGAGTAGAAGTGCGCCGAACTGACCAGGTTGCTGCGCCTTGCCGTAAGTGAATCGACAAGGCCGGTTACTGACGTCCCGACGGCCATCGGCATGGGAAACGGATACGCAACGCTGGGCCGGACGTTGGGTTGAAAATCGATGGATCGCGACTGGACGATTCCGCGGATCGCGTCGGCAGCCTGCGGATTCCTCGTGAGGAAATGTTCGAGGAAGTACGGCAGATAGACGAATCGGTCATTTCGCATATCGGTGAACGCGGTCCAGATCTGCGCGAAGGAAAACTGCACATCGTCCGCAGTATCGGCTCGCTCGTCCATAAGGTCCCACAGGATCGTATTCACCGAAGCTTCGCTCCAGTATCCCGGACGATCCCCGGTCGGAACGTTGTCTTCAAGGTCGTAACGGATGATATTGACGCCGTTCATGCCAAGCGAATCGCGCCAGATCGCGTCGTTGCGAACAGCGGACGAGAAAAAATTCGCCCAGCCTTCCGACCAGGCCACGCGAGGGTCGAGCATGTCGCCGAGCCGGTGCGTGCCGCCCGGAGAATCGTCTCGAGAGAATCGCGTGGCAAGCATATGCGCATATTCGTGAGCGATGACAGCATCGTCGAACTCGTCCGAATCGCTGAGGTCGCCGTGGCCGTTGCGGTCGCCCATGACGTACGCCGTATTGTTCGCAACATTGAAGTACGTCGTTCCAACCATTCCCTGGCTGATGTTTATCGCGCCGGTGCCCTTCCAGTTCCTGGTGCTCCAGAAAATCGTCGGCGCGGGCGGGACAATTAAAGCGTCTGCGGACTTCAGCAGGTCGTTACCGCGCTGAATCACTTCCAGGATGTTGAACGCGCCGGAAAGACGACTGGTATCCGCAAGCAGGATATCCGCGCGAGGTTCACGGCCGTCGAAATCGGCGGCGACCACATAAAGCTGGTTCTGATTCGTGTTGTCGACGACCCTCAGATCGGAGCTCCGCAAACGGCTGATCACTCGGACTGTGAGATTCGCGTCAAACGGCACCGGCACGTTGAAGCGGCCGCGAAGATCCGTTTGCGATACGGCCACGATACTCTGCGAGGACCTGCTGAAAACCTCCACGCGCGCGTTGCGCACGGGAACCATCACCGGTCGGCTGAGGTCGAGACCTTCGTTGGTGACATCCACTTTCTGATAGAACGCGTAGCCCGAAAACGTCTGCGTCGGTGCATTGTCCGCAGGCACGACTCTCAATACGACCGGCGCGGATTCAACGCCATTGCTGCGGACGCTGAGCGTCACAAAGCCGGGCTCGAGCGCCGGCATGCTTAGTTCGTATGACAGACTGATCGCGCCGAGTTGGCGGGCATTCAGCTGTACCTGGCCGTTCAGAAGGAAGACTGGATCCGCAATCGTCTGCGTCACCGAAACGCGCACCAGCGCACCGGGACCGATCTCGGTGCCCGAATCCACACGCGCGATCGCGGGAATCGGAACGGCGGGATTCGGGTTGAATGTGTCTGGTATCCGGCCCGGCGGCATGCTCGCGAGGAATGCGTTGTTCGGCCCTCCGAGCAGACCAACGCCGAACAGCGGAGTTGAAGACTGCAGGACAACATATCCGTTTGGCTGGCCGATCGCTTCAGGAAGCAGTTCACGGAGCATCGGCAGAACCTTTGAGTTCGCGGGGATCGGCATTGAACCCTGCGTGAGCGTCGTTCCATCCGGCCGCACCATCGTGGCGGTCAGCACCGCGTCGTTGTTGGATGCATTCACCAGTGCGAATCCGGTAAACAGCGACGGCGTGTCAGAAATCTCGGCGAAGATCATGCGATCCATGGCCGCCGTCTGAAGCGGAATCGAGGTGGCCGCCCGCCCTTGTTGATCCAGGACCAGGAGCCCCGGCAGAGCCATGTTCGGCGACTCGATGCGCAGCCACCCGTTCACGGTGGCGCCGATCGGCTGGCCTGTGATTTGTCGAATGTCGGCCACCAGCGATCCATTTCCTTCGATACGGAAAGTTCTCTGAGCGGCCGGAAAAACCAGTTCACCCTGTTCTTTGAGGATGCTGACGGTCACCTGAACTGCCGACGCGGTTGGATTGGCCAGCACGAGAAGCGGATCGAATTGCGATGTCGTCACGAAATGCGACGCGATGCGTACCGACGCGAATTGATCGACCGCCTGGCCCGGCACGAACAACAGCGATTCTCCACGATCCACGATCGCCGTGGCAGAAACGGGCGCGCTGGCCGTAATCCGCGCGGATACCGTGCCGGCATTTCCGATGTTCATCGCCGTCGACGAAATGCGCAGAGCGCCGCGTCCCGGGACCACTTGCGATGGGACCGTCCCCGTCTGCTGGCCGCTGGTGTTGAAGAGCGCAATCGAAACCGTGCTGTTTCCATTGCCCGGGTTGACGATCACCAACTCCGTCCTGGTTGCAGCGTCGTCGCGAATGAACGGCACCACCTGAGTGGATAGAGCGGGCGCCGAATCGGCCCCTTCGAGGCTGGTTCCAAAATCTCCTGAAAGATAGAAGCCGGTCAGTCCGGAAGTCTCGCTTCGAACCTGAACCCAGCCGTCTGCTCGTGAGCCGGCAAACAGGTCATTGGCGCGCAAAGCGATCTCGCCCCGCGGTGCCACCCGGTAGCGGACGGGGTTCACCAAACCCGACGAGACCGGATTTCCATCCATCCCGTAATAAGTAAATGTCACGTCCGCGTAGTTCGCGGTCGGATTGGTGACAGCGAAACCGGCACTTAACCGGTCATTCATCGTGGCTTTAGCGAAATTCAACACCGTCTGAGCGGACGCCACCTGGGACAACATAAGGGACACGCCCAGTGTGCAAACCACGCGTAATAGTGTGTTGAATTTAGTCACACGCTTCTCTTCGGCCGCTTGCAACCGGCTGATCCATCGCAGGTTAAGAAATCGCGGCGTTGTCATTAAGCAGGTATCCTGCCATCGATCGCGGCCCGGACCGCGGCCGTGTCTGCCGGAACCTGTATCGGTAGGTTCTGGAGCGAGGGATTAACCTCGGAAAGCTGGCCCTGATGGAATCGGGTTTTGAACTCAGCGAACTTCAGTCCGTGAGCGGTGCTGATCACGACCACGCGTGAAGACGACGGAATCACTCGCGATTGGACGAGCTTCACGGTCGCAGCGAGAGCAACTCCGGTCTGCGGATCATTGAAAAAGCCGAATCTGTCGACTTCGGCACAAGCATTGACCAGTTCAGCTTCGCTGGCCTGCTCGACGACGCCATTCGTCGCCCGCAATGCCTTGACGGCCTTTCCAAAGCTGACGGGATTCCCGATCTGGATAGCCGTCGCGTGGGTTCTGCCGGCCGTCACGGCTTCCAGGCTCGCAAACCCTTCCCGATAGGCGCGATAAAGGGGATTCGCGCGCTCGGTCTGGGCGCAGACGAGGCGGGGCAGGCGCTGGATGAGTCCCAACTCGCGCATGAGCAGAAACCCGCTGCCGATGGCCGACACGTTTCCGAGATTGCCGCCCGGCACGACAACGAAATCCGGGACATCCCAGCCCAGTTGCTGCGCGATCTCGAAGCTGATCGTTTTCTGACCTTCAACGCGAAGCGAATTCATGGAATTCGCCAGGTAAATGGAGGTGTCCTTCGTGATTTCCTGCACGATCTTCATGCAACCGTCAAAGTCGGTGTCGATCGAGATCGTGATGGCGTTGTTAGCCACCGGCTGGATCAGTTGCGCGACAGAAACCCTGTCTTTCGGAAGGAACACGATGGACGGAATGCCGGCCGCGGCGCAGTAGGCGGAGAGCGCAGCGGACGTGTCTCCCGTCGAAGCGCACGCGACGGCGCGAACGCGCGACCGGATCTGATTGACCATGGAGACCAGCACGGTCATGCCGAGATCCTTGAACGATCCCGTGTGCGACGTGCCGCATTGTTTGATGTGGATCTCGTCAATGCCGAGGCGCTTCGCAAACCGCTCAGACTTGATCAGAGGCGAATTGCCTTCGCCGAGCGACACGATATTCTTTTCTTCGAGCTCCGGAAGGACGACTTCCTTCTTCGACCACACGCCGCTCATACGCCCCAACCGGGAATCCAGAAGCTGTTTCCAATCGCCCGCGGGCCGTTGCTTCAGGGCATCGACGTCATGGCGAACTTCGAGCAGACCGCCACACGACTCGCAACGATAAACGATCTGGTCGAGCCGGTACCGAACGGTGCATCCGGAAAAGCATTGGAACCACGCGTGGAAGTTCATGAAAGTTGAAGGGTTATAGTAGCGGCGGGGCCCGGATGAGGTCAATGGAACTATCGAGGGAGCCGGGCGCCGGAGTGTTGTCGCATCCTCATGCGTATGCTACAGATTCCACTACGCCGGATGGCGTAAACAACAAGCTGCAAGGATTCGGCGCCAAGGAAGGAAGGTCAGAGCCTATGTTTGGAGATCGTCCAGTTCGTATTGCTGTGTGCCTGGCGTTCATCGCGCTCGGCGTCGCCGGCGCGGAGACTGCGCTCGCCCAAAACAACGCACGTGGTTCGCGTTCCGATCCGCCGGGGCTCGCCAAAATGACATTGAAGGCCGGCCAGAAGATCCGCTTGAATGTGACGTGCTTCGATCACAAGATCGGCAAAACACCGCCGGATCCATGCCGCGGCGAGGCCATGCTCCATACTGCAGACGGTGAGCCGATCCGAGAGGCCCGCTATGAGCTCAGGCCGGGGCACAGCGGCTTTCTGGAGTACACGGTCCCCAGAGTCGAACGCGAGGATGCCCTCAGTCGAGTGGGGGTTATCCCGTGCATCATCCCTGCACCCGGCGGCACGGCGATTCCGACCGTTGAGGTGTTCGATGAATCAGGCCAGAGGATTTTGTTCGAGAACCCGGCATCGCCCCGAATGAGCCAGTTCGATAGCGCGTTCACTAATCCGAGTGAGATTTCCGGATTCGATCCACAGCCTGACCCGCCCGGATTCGGTCTGGTGACAATCGAAGCCGACGAAATCCTGCGGATGAACATCAGTTGCTTTTCGCATCCGGTCGGCGGGATACCGCCGGATCCGTGCCGCGGCGTCGTTATGTTCCACAATGCAGCGGGCGAGGTCGTAGGACGGGAAGAATATGCGCTGCGGCCGGGCCAGTCGAAGAGTATCGCCTTGCTCCCTCCGAGCCCCATCAGACAGGTTGGCATCGTTCCATGTATCCTGCCGGAAACGGGAGGACGGGCTATCCCGAATCTGGAGATCGTGAATGCGGTTTCCTGAGATACGACGCTGCTCATCAATCCGGCCGCTGCCCGAATGAGCCAGTTTCAGTAGGTCGGGGGCAATTCGGGGACAGTGAGCAATTAATTCGGGGTCAGACGCATCGAGCTGATAAGACAAGCGCCCGACCCCGAATTAATTGCTCACTGTCCCCGAATTGCCCCCTTACATCGCTTGCTGGACAGGTTCCGTTCCGGGAACGGCCCGCAAAACGCGCCTTGGGAAAGCGAATTCAAGGACGTCCTCGATCGTTTTCACGTAATGCATCCGGATCTCCTTGAGCAATTCCGGTTGGATGTCCTCGCGGACATTCTTTTCGTTCTGAGCCGGAAGGATCAGGTCCTCAATCTTGGCGCGCCGCGCCGCCAGTACCTTTTCCTTGATGCCTCCCACCGGCAGAACGTGACCGCTGAGCGTAATTTCGCCGGTCATGGCCAGTTTGGGACGGATCGGAACGTTCGTGAGAGCGGATACAAGCGCGGTGACCATCGTCACACCGGCTGACGGCCCGTCTTTGGGAATCGATCCGGCCGGCACGTGGATGTGAACGTCCGTTTCCTTATAGAAGTCCGAATCGAGGCCCAGCTCGATCGCGTACGAGCGCACCCAGGTCAGCGCCGCTTTCGTGGATTCCTGCATCACATCGCCGACCTGCCCCGTCACCGTCAGATGACGCCCGCCCTTTGCGACATTGGCTTCGACGAAAAGAATGTCGCCTCCGACCGGAGTCCAGGCCAGGCCGATCACAACGCCTGGACGCTTCACGCGTTCTTCCACTTCCTCCTCGAGTTGGTACTTCGGCGAACCGAGAAACTCGGCCACGACGTCGGAAGTAACGACAAGATGCGGGTCCTTTCCTTCCAGCAACCGCCGCGCGTGCTTCCGGCAGATGCTCGTGATCTGCCGCTCGAGGTTGCGCACGCCTGTTTCGCGCGTGTAATGGCGCACGATGTGGTGAAGCGCCAGATCCTGAAACTCGATCTGATCCGGCTGCAGCCCGCTGTTCTCGCGGCCTCGCGGAACGAGGTAGTTTTTCGCGATCTGGACTTTCTCCTCCTCCGTGTATCCCGGCAGTTCGATGATTTCCATGCGATCGCGCAGGGCGGAGGGAATCGTGTCGAGAACGTTTGCAGTCGTGATGAAGAAGACGCGAGATAAATCAAAGGCGACGTCGAGATAATGATCCCGGAATGAAACATTCTGTTCGGGGTCGAGAACCTCGAGCAGCGCCGATGCCGGATCGCCGCGAAAATCCGCCCCCAGCTTGTCGATCTCATCGAGCATGAAAATCGGATCGCGCGATCCCGCTCGCCGGATGTTTTGAATAATCTGTCCCGGCAGCGCGCCGATGTAGGTGCGGCGGTGGCCCCGAATCTCGGCTTCGTCGCGCATCCCGCCGAGCGAAATCCGCACGAACTTTCGCTCCATGGCGGAGGCGATAGACCGGCCGAGTGACGTCTTGCCGACGCCCGGCGGCCCGACGAAGCACAGAATAGGCGCTTTGCCCTGTGGTTTCAGCTCGAGAACCGCGAGGAACTCGAGGATGCGCTCTTTGATCTTTTCCAGGTCGTAGTGGTCGCGATCGAGGATCCCCCGCGCCTTGACGATATCCACCTTCTCCATACTGAGAACGTTCCACGGCAGCGTCACGAGCCAATCAAGATATGTCCGCGTGACGGTGTATTCCGCAGCCGCAGGAGACATGCGGGCAAGGCGTCCCAGCTCGCGTTCGGCTTCCTTTTTGGCTTCTTCAGTCAGGCCGGCCGCCTCGATCTTTTTTCGAAGCTCCTCGATTTCGCGCTGAGTGTCGTCGCTTTCACCGAGCTCGCGCTGGATCGCGCGCATCTGCTCGCGAAGGAAATACTCACGCTGGCTCTTTCCGACTTCTTCCTGAACCTGGTTTTGAATCTTGCTTCGAAGTTCGAGGACTTCGAGTTCCTTCGCGAGTTCCGTATTGAGGTATTCCAGCCGTTTCCTCACCGACACCTGTTCCAGAACAAACTGCTTCGACACGATGGAAAGGTTGGGGAGATTCGTCGCGATGTAGTCCGCCAGCCGGCCCGAATCTTCGATGTTGATGACGATCGTCTGAAGGTCGTCCGGGAGCTGCGGCGACAGTTTGATAATACGTTCGAACTGGCTGACGACCGTTCTCCGCAGGGCCTGGAAATCCACGCCGGTCTCGTCTTCCTTCTCGTCGGCGAGAACGCCGATTTTCGCGCGAAGGTACGGATCGTACTGCACGAACTCCTGCATGCGCGCCCGCGACACGCCCATGATGATCACGAAGAGATTGCCTTCCGGCGTCTTCATGACGCGATGGACCATGCTGACGGTTCCGATTTCGTACAGGTCGGCCGGGCCGGGCGAGTCCACGCGTTTGTCGCGCTGGGTCAGAACAACGAGCATTCCATCGGCCTGCTGAACCTCGTTGATCAGCTTCACGGAACTTTCGCGGCCAACAGTAAGCGGTATGACGGCGTGCGGAAAGATAACGGCGTCGCGTACGGGGAGTATCGGTAATTCTTCGGGAATCGTTTGAACCTTCTGCTGAATATCGTCGAGTTCTTCGAAGTCTCGTTTCATGTCTCACCAAATTCCGTTATCATCCGCGCGTGTCCGAGGAAAAACGTTTCAACTGGACGGTGGCGCTTGTTCTTTTCGGCGTGCTCTTCCTGGGGGTATCGGACACGCAGTTGGTCGCCCCGCTGCTTCCTTTTATTGCACAGGATCTGAGGACGACTCCCGGACATGCCGGAATCATCGTCACCACCTATTCGCTCGCCGCTGCGGTTTTTGCTTTGTTTGTCGGTCCGCTATCCGATCGCGTTGGCCGTAAGAAGATTCTGATGTCGGGCCTTGCGCTGTTCACTATTGCATCGTTTCTTACATATCACGTTTCCTCGTTCAACGCGCTAGTCATTCTGCGCGCTGTGACCGGATCCGCGGCCGGCGCGCTCTCTACGTGCGCGCTGTCGTTCGCCGGCGATTATTATCCCTACCAGCAGCGCGGCCGCGCGATGGGCGTGCTCTCGATGGGTTATTTCGTTGCTTTCGTCATCGGTGTACCTGCCGGTGCACTTGCCGCCTCACGTCTGGGCTGGCACTGGGTATTCGGATGCCTCTCTGCTGCCGCCGCTGCAATGTTGGTGATTACATTTCTTCAATTGCCCCGCGACATGGAGCACGCCCGGGACCACAAGCGCACCGCGGCCTTCGCCGATCATTTCCTCAAACGCGATCGGCTGGCGGGTGTGATCGCGGCTTTTCTCACATCGGGCGGTATCGTTGGGTTCCTGACCTACGTCGGCGCGTGGTTGAACACAAGCTATGACATGGGAGTCGAACGGATCGGCCTGCTTTTTATGGTATCAGGACTGGCTGCGGTGATCACTTCACCCTTGTCCGGCTGGCTCGCCGATCATGCGGGCAAGCGTAACGTGATCGTGTGGTCGAACGTTCTGCTCGCATTTCTGTTTCTGATTGTCGCGAAAGCCGGCGTGGGGACGGGCCTGGTCGTCGGAATTGCGGCGCTCAGCATTGCAGCCTCCGCCCGGCAGGCACCCTTACACGCGCTGACGACCGAAATTGTAGGACCGCAGATCCGCGGCGAATATGTCGCGGTCAGGAATGCCGCGTCGCAGGTCGGAATCGCGACGGTTGCCACGATCTCCGCGTCTGCTTTCGACAGAGCCGGATTTCAAGCGGTCGCCTGGATCGCCGCCATCACGACGATTTTGATTCCGATCTGCTGCATCTGGCTGGCCGAGCCAGACAAAAACCTGCAACACTAGCGTTCAACAAACGACTACCTCTCTCGTGAGCCAAAGCCAGGACGACCTCTACCAGCAAGCGGCGGCCACTTATGGCGATGCGCTGGACCGGCTTGTTCGAGCTTACGAACTGGATCCGGAACGACGCCGCGACCTGCTTCAGGAGATTCACCTGGCGCTGTGGCGCAGTTTTGAGAGATTCGAGGGGCGATGTTCCCTGCGGACATGGATCTATCGAATCGCGCACAACATCGCCACATCGCACGTTATTCGCAAGCGTTCGGCGAATACACGTCTCATGAGCCTGGAGGAAGTCGAGTCCATCCCGCATCGAGGGGACCAGTTTGGCGACGTGGACAAACGCATGGACATCGAACGATTGCTGCAGCTGATCCATCAACTGCGGCCGCCCGACCGGGAAATCATGCTGCTGTATCTCGAAGATCTCGATGCGCCGTCGATCGGAGAAATCATGGAAATGTCGGCGGTGAATGTTCGAAGCAAGATTCACCGCATCAAAACAATACTGGCCAGGCGATTTCACGCAGGTGGTGAACGATGACGGATAAGACGCCCGACGCCCCTGAGGTTGGCATGTGGAAGAGCCAGAGAAGGGAGCATCCCGTCATGTCGGTGGAAGAAATCCGGTTCCGCGTGTGGACCGTACAGGCGAAGGTCCGCCGCAATCTGATCTTCGCGTCGATCCTGGGTGTTTTGTTTCTCGTCCTATGCGCAATCGCGTTTGCAAACATCTCTTACACATCCGTGCGCGTCATTCTCATCGTCATGATGGCGCTTACGATTCCGATCGCATATCGAGCCCGTCGACGGTTATGGCCCTTGCATCAGTTGTCCGGCGACACGGCTCTGAAGGGCTGCATGGATTTTTATCGGACCGAACTCGAAGCTCAGCACCGCTCGCGTTCACTGACGTGGACGTTCCTTGTGCCGATCGTCGTCTTCTCATTTTTCGAGTTCAGGGGGGTGGTTGGCGTAAGCGCGACGGTGTGGAGGATCGTCTTCTCGGCGCTGCTGATCCTGGTCCTTGTCGTGAGGCGGGTGGAAACCAGCAAACTAAAGCGGGAACTCGCATCTCTGCCCGACTCGGGAACATCGGCTGATAGTTGAGAGTTGATTGTTGTCCGTTGACTGTTGGACTTGTTGCGTTGTTCCGATGGTCCAATTGAGCAATCGAACCATCGCAACAAGTGAAACAGTCAACGGACTGGGGTGAACCCCTTCAGTGAGACACGATCAAATGACAAGTTAGGCCTGAAATAAAGTTAACTGAGTTGATCGCCGCCGAGCCTGTGGTAACTGTGGAAAAGCCGGACGTTCTTTCCGGCTT
>Ga0137465_1000505_pt1 | contig 14916 bp, 11 predicted proteins | sample EasRivERMGT828_2_FD_104906 | JGI IMG/M metagenome (GOLD analysis project Ga0137465, IMG submission 104906) | Soil microbial communities from meander-bound floodplain in the East River, Colorado, USA - East River MetaG ERMGT828_2 | ecosystem: Environmental > Terrestrial > Soil > Floodplain ... | reverse complement strand
TCGCGACTCGGCACGAATCCCACCACCGTATTCATTCGGCCTTGGCGGTTCGGCAGGGCTTCAGGCATCGCGCGACTCGCTTCGCTCATCGCGACTCGGCACGAATCCCGCCACTGTATTCATTCAGCCTTGGCGGTTCGGCGGGGCTTCGGCATCGCGCCATTCGCTTCGCTTATCGCGACTCGGCACGAATCCCTGCCTCACTCCCTGCTGACTCCCCGATTCTCGTTGCTCCGCAGTGGCCGGTTTCGACCGCGGCGTCGTCCTGGCAGAGCAACACGCGTGCTCCGCAGGTACCGATGCTCGCAGAGCGGCGCCAGTCGCCTCGTGAGCCGCACACGACGAATGCGCCCACCCCTGGGCGTCGTCACCTGACCGTTCCAGTCGGACCGGCGGATGCAGAGTTGCCGGTTCACCAGATCGAGAATCGGCCCACTTCAGCGCGATCATCTCGCCGCACTGTAACCCGGCCCTTACCAACGAGCAAGACGATCAGGTACGTCCGCGGATCGAAGCTAGTGCGACGCTCTCAAGCCGACCCACAGACGACGGCACATCATGCCCTCCGTCAGAATGCGTTCGGACTGAACCGACCGGCGTACGTCGGCAACTCGAGGTCGCCCGTGAGATACACCTTCACGCGATGACCGACGCACGTGACAGCCGGCGTTGATCGACGAGGGCGAGTTCCTGGAAGTCACCGGCCTCGGAACCGCTCCGGAGCGCCTCGCCAAGGGGTGACCGGACCGGCCTTCCGAGCCAGGATCGGCTTCACGCGGCTCTTCGAGGTAAGGGTTCCGGCCTGTACCTTGAGCGTGTCGCCGACCTTCACGACGGAGCGGATGGGCACCCAGCCAAACAGCACGACCTTGGCGAAGAGCCCCTGGACATGTTCGAGTACACCGGCGGCCGGCGTTTCGAATTCCACCCGGGAGGCGAGCGTGAAGTCGCGGCCCAGCCTCTTGTTTGTGTAGACGATCCCGTCGCGGCCGTAGAACGCGACGAGCTTGCCGCGGCCGGCGACGATGGCGGCCATTTCGAACTCCTGTCCTTTCTTGTCCTGCCCCCGGATGACGGTCAGAAGATCCAGGTCGAAGGCTGCGTCTACGGCGCGAAGCGCCTCTTTGGAGAGATAGAAGGTGCACGGTTCCCGGAACACGCCTTGGGTGAGGACCTCGACACTCCCCCAGCCCGCCGCCGTGGCGCGGCGGAACATGTCGAGGGCCGTCGTCGCGGGCAACTCCCGGACCGGAACCTGAGCGAATTCCGGGGCGACCTGGGCGACCCAGGTCTTCACCTCCGGGCTCACCTCGGGGAGGTTCTCGCACAGGGGCTCAGGGAACACCTGCGCCTCCGAGGAAAGCGCCGTCAGAAGAAGCGCTGCGATGATCATGGCCACTAGGTGGCCCGGTTTTGGTTTCGCAACCGCCTCTTGGCTCGATCGCTCCTGTTCGTGTTCTCGGTCACGGGCCCCGGTGTCGTTCAGGATTGGTGTATTCAGATTCGACGTAAGGAATCGACGGGTCAGGTCGTGAATCAGCACTGAGGTAAATCCGTTGTTCATGATGCTTCGCTACGGGTGTGACAGCGCAAGACGGAGGCCGCTCGTCCGCGTACTGCGCTCGATTCGAGAGTTGTGCTCGTCGCACGCGAAGACGAACTGTGTTCCCACCTGTTGATGCAGAACGGGTGGAGCGCTCCCTGATCAGCCAGGAAGCGGTTTCGAGAGCACCGCGCATTCGACGGGCATTCGGCGTACTCCGCCGTTCCCTTGCACGGTCGCCTTGAGATCCGCGGCGCCGGCGTGCGCGTTCTCGTGATCGACGGCTAGTTCTATTTGAGACGACGTGGACGTTAAAAAGGTCGCCAGCCCTGCCGTATTCCGTCGTGGACCATCATGATCGAGCTGGAAGTCGAGCGATAGCCCCGGTACAAGTCCAACGCCGCTTTCGTCGCCCGATCCGCCACGCACGTTTGGCGGTCGTTAGAGAAGAAACAGCCGCACCTCGTCGCCGTCGAGCCGTGATCGGCTCCGCAACCTCTGCTCTATTCGCCTGAACCCGAGATGCGCCCGTTCGAATTTGCGACGACGGTCTTATGTTACCAGTCTCAACAAGGTCGTCGCTATGCCGCGCGGGCTACGCCGTCATTCAGGAATGCGTAGGAGAGGGCCACAAACTGCTGACCCGCGTAGCCAGTTCTGGTAATGGCGGCGCTGCGCAGGCCGAGAGCGGCCACATATCGCATGGCCAGCCCCTGGGCTGTGCCAGGGAAGCCGCGTGCCTGGTCGGCACGCGGCCCGGTAGTAGTTCAGAGGGCAGGTGCCACTAGTTTGTCGCGACCGGTGGTCCAGACGCATCCTTCACGAACTGCGCGTAGGTCGCAACCTGGGCATGCAGGGGCGCGATGCGGTCGACCCGCAGGTTGCGCTCTTTCACGCTGGCCAGGAACTCCGCCGCAAACATTTGCACCGGCCCCGGATTGTAGACGTCCGCTTCGACGAGGATCCGCTGCCTGGGGAAGTACGCCATCAGCATCGTCTGCGAATGCGCGCCGGTCACGGGGTACAGGTTGACCGTCATCATCCCGTCGGTGATGACCCTCTCGTCGGCGACGCCTTCGACGGTGACGGGCTTCGGGTTCTTGGCCAGCGCGTCCGGCACGATTGTGTGCGGCCGCTTGGCGATTTCTTCAACGAACGCCGCGTTCCCTTGATGGGTGATCACGGTGAGCCCCTCCGAGATCGCCGCGCGCACGCCGCCCGAGTGATCGAAATGGTGGTGACTGTTCACGAGCTGCGTCAGCGGCTTGCCTGGAACGAGCTCGCGCGCCTTGGCGATGACGGCCATGGCACGCGTGTCATTCTGGGGCGTCTCGATGAGCATCAGGTGATCGGCAAACTCCACGAGCACGCTGTGGTGAGACCCGCCGGCCAGATACCAGATGCCTGGGGCCAGCACCGAGGCGGCGACAGTGGGCGGCGCCACGCCTGTGATGGCCGGGGCCGAGGCCGCCGCCGCTGGAGCACTCAGGTCGCCCGTGTCGCCGTCAACCGCCTGTGTGGAGACCTTGATCTCCTGGGTCGTGAAGTCATCGGTCTTCGTTGTCAGCTGAGTGGGGAGCTGCAGGCCGCCCGCATCCTGATAGCCCGCGAAGGCCGTTGAAATCGCGACGTCACCCAGGTTCGTGTTGTCGGCCTTCGTGACGACGCGCGTGGGCAGCTTCGTGGTGCTGTCGATCGCAAGCGTGAACGCCTGACCGCTGGCGGTCGTCACGTCCACGAGCGATTCGGCGCCTTCGGTGCGCGGGTTGGCCAGCTTGGCCATCGGGTCACGGGCCGCGCGCACCGCGGTGAGTGGGTGGTGCAGGAGCTCCACGCGACGATCGTTCGCAACCACGTCGGACGCGCGCGTGGCGGTGCCGTTGGGAGCAACGTTGAAAGCCACCGCCCCGTCGAAGCCAGCCACCTGCTTCTGTGGTGCCGGGCCCTGGAAGAACGTGAAATTCGGCCGACGCGTCAGCTCGGTGCGGACGCGTCCGCCCGCGACGTCCACGGCGCGCTTGTAACCCGTCACGGCGAACGTCTGGCCAGACGCGCCAGGCGTCACATCCTGGCCGAGGTTGTACTGCGTGCCGTCGCCTTCCACGATCAGTGTCTTCACGGCCGCGATGCGATCGCCGCCGCCGAGCGCCTGTGCAGCGTCATTGACAATCTGCTGCTCCGGCGTGGGCCGCGAGCAGCCGGCCAGCGCGACGGCGGTCAGCAGCGCGAAGAGTACCTTGCGTGTCATAAGCAAACTCCTGTTGAGGGACGTGCCCGAGGTGCGTAAGCGCGGAAGCATAACATTCTGCGCGTCCGTTCGAGCTGGGGCGGCTGAAGAAGAGCCTTCCGCTCGAGGTAGTCAACCAGGAGCGGAGCGAAATGGAACGGAAGAGCTCGTCATTTACGCCGCGGTGTCACGGCGTGTGCAAGCTTGAGCGGGTCAGCTCACGATTGATCTATGGCCACATCCATACTCCAATTGAAGATTGAAGATGTTCGACTCAGTCCTGATCATTTCGTTCGGCGGTCCGCAGGGACGCGCAGACATCCGTCCGTTTCTCGCGAACGTGTTGCGCGGCCGGCGCGTCAGCCCTGAACGCGTCGAAGAAGTTGCGCACCACTACGAACTTTTCGATGGAGTGTCGCCGATCACCGAGCTGACGCGTCGTCAGGCCGAGGGGCTCCGACAGCGTCTTTCGGTGTCGGGTCTCCCCGTTCCCGTCTACGTCGGCATGCGTAACTGGCATCCGTTGCTCGTTGACACCCTGCGGCAGATGTACGCCGATGGGCTGCGCCACGCGATCGGATTCATTGCGGCGCCACACCACTCGTACTCGAGTTGCCAGCAGTACCGGGAGAACGTCGCCGCGGCGCAGAAGGAGCTCGAGGCGACCGGCGGTCGCGTGGACATTTCATTCGTCGGCAGCTGGTTCGATCATCCACTTTTCATCGAGGCCAACGCCGCGCACGTGCGCGAGGCCCGACAGCGTCTGCCCGCCGAGGTTCGCGATGCCGCGCGGCTCGTCTTCACCGCGCACAGTATTCCGCTGCCGATGGCGGAAACGTCGTTGTATCGGGAGCAGCTGCAGACCTCCGCGCGGCTCATCGCTGAGAAGGCCGGCGTCGAGCAGTGGGCGCTCGTGTATCAGAGCCGGAGCGGCCGGCCGCAGGATCCATGGCTCGAACCGGATGTCTGCGAGTATTTGCGCAGCGAGCACGCCGCGGGGTTGCGCGCGGCAATCGTCTGCCCGGTGGGGTTTGTGTGCGATCACATCGAAGTGCTGTACGACCTCGATCGCGAAGCTGCCGAGGCGTGCGGGGAAGTCGGGCTGCCGATGGCGCGCGCGGAGGCGGTGAATGACGATCCGCTGTTTCTCGACATGATGGCGGATGTCGTGCTTCGTACCATCCGCCGTTACGAACACGGGCGGCCGTTGCAGATTGTCAAATCAAACCACGAAGACGCGAAGGACACGAAGTAAGAATGATCACTCCGGTCTGACCGGACGCCAGCGCCGGTTCTTCAGCGAGAATCGCGTTTCCTCAGGTGTCTCGAAGCCCTCGATCGGTGGATAGAGAGGGTCCCCCGGATACAGGAGCAAGATTTCGTCGCCCCGCTTGAGGATGCCGGGCTGCACGCGCGGGATCGGCTTGCCCTTCGCCCAGTGCACGACCTCATCGATCGAATCGAACCTCGCCAGCGCGCTCAGTGTCGTCCATGTCGGCGGCGGCAGCGCGATCTCCTCTCTGCGGCTGCGCTCGATGGCCTCCGCGGGATCGAGCCACTCGCTGTGGATGGTCTCGCCGTCATCGTGGACGGGTGTCTGTCCCTCCGGCGCCCGCGCGACGAAGAAGCGGGTATCGAAGCGCTTGATCTCGACCTCCGGCGTGACCCAGTGCGCGAAGTACGTCAGCTCATCGAGGGCAAGGCGGAGGCCCTCTGCACCGACGATGTCGGTAAACGTCGTCGTTCCGGCGAGCAGGTTGTGACGATGGGCGGTAAACCGGTTGGGGGAATCGCCATCGATCGTGACAACGCGGCCGTTCTTCCTCGCCAGCAGCGCGCCTGCTTCCTCGAACAATTCGCGAAGCGCCGCGACATGATGAGCAATCGCTTCTTCTGAAGGGATGTCGGGCATGCGCACCGCAGACGACTCCGCGCCATCGGTCAGCGACTGCGCATCGGGGACCCGGTCAGCGGGGTCTACGCGGCCCCCGGGAAAAACGTGAGCACCGCCCATAAAGGCGATGCTGTCGCTCCGACGAACGAGAAACACCTCAAAGCGAGAGGCGGACGGGCGCAGGAGGACGACGGTTGATGCGGGACGGGGCTCGGCGGCGACGGTCATGTGAATCCATTTATATCGTGGTCCGAGTCGCGCGGTTCCGAATTGACGCCCGCACCGGTCCCTCCGCCCGCTGGTTACGTCCGGCGGGCGGCCGATCGTCAGCACCCTGGAAGCTACGAGGCTCCACCTCCAAAGGATGATTAGTGAGATAGCATCCGGCCATGAGGCCGTACCGGTTCGTCGCGGCGGTCCTGCTCCTGATCGCCGCGGCAGCCACCACCGCGTTCGCCCAGGCGCCGGTCGCCTATCGCCTGACATTTCCAGAACCCGAGCACCGATGGATGCAGGTGGAGGTCACATTCCCTGACCTCCCGGCGGCCCCGCTCGAGCTGCACATGAGCCGCTCGTCGCCGGGCCGCTATGCGCTGCACGAGTTCGCCAAGAACGTATATGACGTGCGGATCAGCGACACGGCGGGCATCGCGCTTCGCGTGACGCGGCCGAATCCTCAGCAGTGGGTCGTTGCGCAACACCCCGCTGCTGTTCGCGTGAGCTACCGGGTGTTTGGCGATCGCATCGACGGCACATACCTTTCGATCGACTCCACACACGCGCATGTCAACATGCCGTCGGCGTTGATGTGGGCGCGTGGGCTCCAGGACCGACCGGTCAGTGTGAGGTTCGAGCCTCCGGCTGGCGTGACATGGCGGGTCGCGACGCAGCTCTTTCCCGGACCCGACGAGCGGACCTTCACGGCTCCGAACCTCCAATACCTCATGGACAGCCCGTCGGAGTTCAGCGGCTTTGCGCTGCGGACGTTTACCGTACGCGATGGCTCGCGCTCACCGACATTCCGCCTGGCGATTCATCACGATGGCGACGAGGCGGAGCTGGATGCGTTCGCACGCGACGTGGAAAAAATCGTGCGGGAAGAACGCGGCGTCTATCGCGAGTACCCCGCGTATGACGTGGGAACGTACACCTTCATCGCCGACTATCTGCCGTGGGCCAGTGGCGACGGGATGGAACATCGCAACAGCACGATCGTAACACTCGCCGGATCCATTCGCGCCGACCGGGCAAGCCTTCTCGGCACGATCGCGCACGAGTTCTTTCATTCGTGGAACGTTGAGCGCATTCGACCGAAGTCGCTCGAGCCATTCAATTTCGATGAGGCGAACATGTCGGGCGAGCTCTGGCTTGCCGAGGGGTTCACGAATTACTACGGCCCGCTCGTGCTGCAGCGCGCCGGGTTGACGAACCTTGCGGCGTTCGCGGCGACGGTGGGGAGCGCGATCAACAACGTGACGCTGAGCCCGGGGAGGCAGATCCGCACCGCCGAGGAGATGAGCCAGATGGCGCCGTTCGTCGATGCCGCCGCAGTCATCGATCGGACAAATGTCGCCAACACCCTCATCTCCTACTACACGTGGGGAGAGGCCATCGCGCTTGGCCTGGACCTCACGCTGCGCGAGCGGAGCGGCGGCAAAGTCAGTCTCGACGACTTCATGCGCGCGATGTGGGAGAAGTTTGGCAAGCCTGGCGGCCGTGCTCCCGGATATGTCGATCATCCCTATACGATTGCCGACGCCAAGGCTATCCTTGCCGCTATTGCGGGTGACGCCGCCTTTGCCGATGATTTCTTCGCACGGTTCATCCAGGGGCACGAGGTCGTGAACTACGCGCGCCTGTTGTCGGACGCGGGCCTGGTGTTGAGGCCGCGGGCGCCCCAGGACGGCTTTGCCGGCGAACTGCGACTGCAGGATGCACCGGGCGGCGTGCGCATCGCGAGCGCCGTGCTGTTCGGCTCGCCCGCGTACGAGGCGGGGCTCGAACGCGACGACGTCATCGTTGCTGTCGATGCTGCGGCGGCAACCCGGGCCGAGGATGTGGACGCCGCGATTCGAGCGGCGCGGCCAGGGGCGTCGCTCGCAGTGACATATCTGCGCAGGAATCAGCGCGTCACATCCATGATCCGGGTGGTTGCCGATCCGCGTGTGGAGGTTGTCCCGGCCGAGCGGGCGGGGCAGACGCTGACCGATGCTCAGCGCCGCTTTCGCGATGCATGGCTGAGGTCGGAAGCCGGGAACACCTTTTGAAGGTTGAGATCAGGTGAACTTCAGCAACCTCTTCAAGGCGGTGGACGCGATGATCGCGTTTCGCGACGCCGCCAAGCGTTTCAAGGGTCCGGCATCCGCACCGCCGCCACCAGATGCGGCGCTTTCCCAATCCGCTGCTGCGCAAGGACTTGCCGGGCAGATCGAAACCCGCTTGACCAGCGTTGTCGTCGCGGCGCTCAAGGAAGCGTTCGATCGCGATCACGCGCGACTCGAGCTCGAGCGCGCCCAGCTGGAAGACGAGCGGCGGCGGGCCGACGAGGCGCTGCGGCTGGAGCTGCGGCGTCAAACCGTAGACCGGGAGCTCTCGCGACTGCGACTGCTTGGCGGCACTGCCCTGGTTGGATGGATCGCGTCGGTCGCCGGATTTGCCGTTCACGCCGGCGCGGCGTCCGTGGCAGCACGCGTTGTCATGGGAGGTGGATGGGTGCTTCTCCTCGCGGCGCTCGCGACCGCGTTTACAGCGCAGGGGCGCGTCAGCGAGAGAGTGTTCGACAAGAACGCGATCGAATCAGGTGGAGTGCCGTTGTGGCTGCTGATCGCGGGGCTTGCGGTAACCGCGATGAGTCTCTTGTTGTGATCGCGATGCCGCGGACCTACAAGGTCCGCGCCGCGAAGAGCACTCCTGCGGCGAGCTTTCCTTCAGGATCGAGCGCGCGCTTCACAGCTCGCATTTCTTCGATCCCGCGCTCGCCGTACAGCGCCACGAGCAACGATTGTTTCAGCGTGCTCCGGCCGACACCATGCTCCGCGAGCGGCGCGCCTCCCATGGCCGTCACGCCGCGCGCCATCTCCCGAATCGCGTCGCGACCCTTGTCAACATCCTCGAGAGATTTCGGCATGACGTTCGGATGCAGGTTTCCGTCGGACGCGTGTCCCCCGACCGCGTAGTCGAGACCCCGGCGCTCCAACGCCTCACGATAAAGCGCCAGCGATTGCCCGAGCCGCTCGAACGGAACGATTAGATCGCCGGCCGTTTTCTGGATGTCCGGATGGACGGCCTCTTTCGCCCCCGCCACCAGCGCGTTCACTGACGCAGGTACCGATTCCCGGAGCTCGATGAGGCGGGTGGCGCCGCGATCGTCGCCTGGCAGCGCCAGCACCGGGTCGCTGTCGACGTGACAGGCGTTCAGCAGCTCCTGAAGCATCAGGAGCGCCGGGTCATGCTGAGCGCGAAGCTCAATCTGTACGATGAGCAGCGTCGATCCGCCAGGCGGCCGCGCGAGACCCGCGCGCGCAAATACCGGATCATCGAGCAGCGCCACCGACCTCGCGTCGATGTATTCGATTGCCGCCACGTCGAGTGCGCCTTCGCCGCGCCACGCCGCCATCGCCCGGCTGCGCAGCGCCCCCGTGACATTGATCGCCTGCAGCTCGGAGTCGCACTGAATGAGCGCGACGCAGACCGCCGGTCGAGGGATGACACGCAGAGTGGCGTCGACGATCACGCCGAGCGTGCCTTCCGATCCGACAAAGAGATCGACGAGGTCCATGCCAGGCGCCGCGTAGTACCCCGCGGACAGCTTCGAGACCGCCGGCATCGTGTAGGTTGGTATCTGTACGATCGTGACCTCGCCGGTGCCTCGCTCAACCTCGAAGTGTCCGTCATCAGAGGCACGGACATCACCCCGCTGAAGGTCGAGAATCGACCCGTCCGCAAGAACGATGGTGAGGCCGTCGACCCAATGGCGCGTGGCGCCGTTCTTGAATGTCGCGGCGCCCGCTGCGTTCGTGGCGACAGTTCCGCCCGTGAACGCGCCGTCAAATGTCGGTGCCGGCGGGTAATACAGGCCGCGATCCCCAAGTACCCCCTGAAGCTGCGAGAGCGGAACGCCAGCGCCTACGCGAATGGTTCCGTCGCGTGGCTCGCCGATCTCGGTGAGCCGCCGCGTGCTGAGCACGACATCGCCACGCGGCGTGGCGCCACCCGTCAGCGACGACTGGGCGCCAACCGGCAGCACGCGTGCGCACGCGGCGATGACCGCCGCGACTTCGTTTGCGTCAATGGGGAATACAACGCCAGCCGCAACGCCGCCAGGCACGTGTGCGGCATCGCTGAGGAACGATTGGAGCAGGTCGTGATCGTGCTGGATGGTCGGCACGCGCGCGGGCGGCGCACGGTGCGCCGTGGCGCGATGTCGCAACGGGCCTGACAACGAAAGGGGATCCTCCTGCCGCGCCGGATTATACCGATCGCAACAGGAGGCGTCTCTCCATCACCGCTTCTTCGTGCTCTTCGTCGATCGACGCCGCGCTGTGCCGGCCGTCGATGACGCCGATTTCTTCGGCGCTGTACCGCGCGCTGCGGTCCCGCTTCTTGCCTTCGAGCCACCACGCTTCGCCTTGACCGGCTTCCGGGCGCCGGCAGTGCCCCGTGTGCTGGCGATGCGCCTGGTCGCGACGTCAAGCTGCCGTTGCAGCGAGCCGATCATGCGACCAAGTGACTCCGCCGATCGGAGCAGCAGCGACTCGTCTTCGCGGGACCGGTCGCGCGCGGGAGTTGCGCGAAGTACTTTCCTCGCCATTCACGCTCCCTTCTCGCGGGCCGTGTGCCCTTGCGCACCAATCGAGCAAGGCGCGGGCCAGCCGACTCCTTTCGCTGTTAGATCGCACGAGCAGGCTCGAACCTCAGCGAGACATCGGTGCCGATTCTATCCATCCGATCGCATCGAGGAGCTGCGCGTCGAACTCTTTGAGATTGTTGGAGAACCGGTGATCGCCCGCGGGAATGGTCCACAAGGCCTTCGGGTCGCGCGCCGCCCGCATCAACCGGTCGCTCTCCTCGGGCCTGACGAACTCATCGCCTGTCGATCGCAGCATCGCCACCGGAACCGGCGCGATCTCGCCGAGGACGTCTGTCGCGTGGAACAGCGGTTCTCTGGGGATCCCTTTGGTCACGTAGATGATCGCGTCGCGCATGTGCCACGCAAGCTCGTTGCTGTCGCCGAGGCCGATGGCGATCACCCCGCCAATGTCACGCTTTATTGCGGGGTCGACCGCCGCTGCCGCCGACAGCCCTGCGCCTTCGGAAATACCGATAAGGAGTGGCTTTGTCGCCGGTGCGTCGGCGAGCGACACGAGTGTCTTGTAGTCCCGCGGAATGTCGGCGACCGTCAGGCCCCGGTTCGCGTCACTTGCGCTGCTCAGATAGGTCCGCGTGTCGAAGCCGATAACGAACCATCCGCGCGCCGCCAGCAGCTCTGCGACGTGGGGCGCGAGGTGAATCCATCCACCGTCTCCGCTCGAAACGATCGCGGTGGGACCTCCGCGGCTGCCGTACAGATGGAGGGTCTGTGGCTTTCCGTGAACCATGACGGTCTGGATCGTCGGCGCATGACCGAAGAACGAGAGCATCAGCAGTGCGAGAGTGGCGAGAGCCATCGCACTATGCCGTGCGGCGGTTGCGAGGCAGGAAGATTTGCCAGTACCCACCGGCGATCACCGCTACGACGTCGGCGAGCGCGCGAGGCAGCGTGAGCCCGCCGGGATACATCAGGTAGCGCGCCTCCCACACGGGGTTGAACTTCTCTTTGTAGGCGCGAAGACCACGAAAGTTGTAGAACGCTTCGCCGTGCCGATAGACGAACTGCCCGAAGCGGGCCCATGTGCGTCGCACGGGAGATGGCGGCAGACCAGAGAGCGGCGCCATTCCGAGGTTGAACCACTGGTAGCCCTGGTCGCGCGCCCAGAGCATCGAGCATGTGAATAGCGCGTCCATCGTTCCTGGCGGCGCGCTCGGACGCTGGCGCATCAGGTCCGGAGATACTTCGACGCGGGAGGGCACGGTCCACAGGTTGGCGAACGCCTCGATCCGCCCGTCGTGTTCGATGATCGCCATCGGAAAGCGGCACAGATAGTCTTCCTTGAAGTAGCCGAGCGAGAATCCCTTTTCCGACGCGTTCTTGGTCGCGAGCCACTCATCCGAGATTTCCCGGAGCTCCGGCAGCCGCGCCGCGACGTCGCCGGCCTCGATCACGCGGAAGGAGCGCCCTTCACGCGTCATCCGGTTGATGGCGGAGCGGAACTCCTTGAACGACGGTCCGCTGAGCGAGAAGGACTCGAGTGGAACCCGCGCTTCCTCGCCAATCTTCACCGACGTGAGACCGTAGTCGGCGAAATCAGCAAGCCTCTCACGCGACGCTTCATACACGGCGGGCGTCAGGCCGAATCGATCGCACATCTCCAGGAACTGCTTAATCAATGGGCGGGCGCACTCGGGCGGGCCAACCGGATCGCCGAGCGCCACCGCGGAGTGCCCACAGACCGCATACATGACGAATGCTGTACGGTCGCCGTTCCACAGGAGCGACTTGTCGCCCAGGTACGCGAGGTTCGCGGTGGCTCGCGGTTGCTTTCCGATCGCCTCTTCGACACTGGTCATCGTGTCAGCTCCAGTTGCCGGACGCGTGCGCAACGTGGGTCGCAACAATTCGTGCACTCCCAGAATCAGCGTTGCAACGGTGACGCCGATCGATGCCCTGAGAAACCGCGGCGCATCGGCGTCGAACTCGAACCGCCACCACAAGTCGTTCGAGTAGGCGACGTGCTGATACGCAAAGAAGCCAAGCCAGATCGATGCCGCGACGACGAAGCCAACTGCAACGAGCCATCCCGGGGACAGCGGCGACTCGAAGACGCGCGCGCGGCGCGTGAAATGCCGTCTCGACACAATCAGCGCTGCGAGGACGACGGCCAGGATCGTCGCCTCCTCGTACTCGCCGCCCCTGAGCAGTGATGCGGCGCTTCCGATCGCGAGCGCTGCGGAGGTGATGTAGAAGGCCGCGTCGATTCGACGCGCGATGGCTCGCGACAACAGAAGAAGCAGCAGGCCGATGAGGCTTGCAACGAAATGCGACACCTCCACCAGCGGCAGAGGCATCACTCGCGACAGCCATGCGACGCGCGTGGGAATCGCCGGGGTTGCCCCTGAGAAGAGAAGCACCGCGCCGCTTACGAAGGTGAACGCCGAAAGAACAGCCGGCGTTGTCAGAGTGAAACGCCGCCACATCAGATGCCTCACTGATGGTCGTGAGGGCAAGTCACGTACCGCGAGAGTCGGTACCGTTTCAGGAGAGTGTCTCTGTAGAGGCGGGTCTTTACACCTGCCTAGGACCCGTAGCCACAACGCCAGGTGTGGCAGATTGCCCCACTGCAGCTGAGCGGCCTCACGTCGTGCGCTCGGCGTCATCCTTGAGCGCGATGCCGAGTCTCTCCGCCATGCGGTACAGCGTCCGGCGGTCGATGCCCAGCGCTTCGGCTGCTCGCGAACGATTGCCGCCAACCGCTTCGAGGACGTGCACCAGGTATCGCCGTTCGAGCTCGTCGAGCGACGGCAGGCCCTGGAACATCCGTTCCTCGAACGACGGCGCCGCCAGTACCGTGGCGGGCAGATCCGCCAGCTCGACGCGCCCGCGGCTGAACACCACAAGCCGTTCGATGGTGTTTTCCAGCTCGCGCACGTTACCCGGCCACCGGTACGACATCAACGCGACGATCGCGTCGGGAGATATGGTGACGTGGCGTCCTGTGCGTGCCGACGCGTTGCGCACGAACAGCTCGATCAGCAGCGGGATGTCTTCGCGGCGATCGCGCAGCGCCGGCAGATGGATCACGATGACGCTGAGCCGGTAATACAGATCCTGACGGAAACGCTGGTCCGCGACCGATCGATCGAGGTCGACGTTGGTCGCCGCAACAACCCGCGCGTCGGTGTGAATCGTGCGGTTGCCGCCCACCGGGCGCACCTCTCCATCCTGCAGGACGCGCAGCAACTTGACCTGCATCGCCGGCGGCATGTCACCGATTTCGTCGAGAAACACCGTACCGCTGTGCGCCTGTTCGAACACACCCTTGCGGTCGGCAATCGCGCCCGTAAACGCGCCGCGGACATGGCCGAAGAGCTCCGACTCGAGCAGCGTCTCGGTGATCGCGCCGCAGTTGACGACGACAAACGGGCGCGCCGCGCGCGCGCCGTGCACGTGTATCGCGCGCGCGACCAGCTCTTTGCCAGTACCGCTCTCGCCCTGGATTAGTACCGGCGCCATCGAATCGACGGCATAGGCGATCTGCTTGTAAACCGCGAGCATGCCAGCTGTGCGTCCGATGATCCCCTCCGGAGGCACTCCACTGACCTGTTCGGTCGTCGTTCCACCCTTGCTGTCGCGCGCGAGCGCCCGGCCGACTGTGGCGCGGACCTCCGCGATGTTGAACGGTTTGCTGATGTAATCGAAGGCGCCCGCGCGCACGGCCTGCACCGCCGTATCGAGCGTGCCGAAGCCGCTGATCAGCACCACCTCGCCACCCGGATACGCCTGCTTGAAGGCTTTGAGCACGTCGAGGCCCGATTCGGGGCCGTTGAGGTTGATGTCCGAGATGACGAGATCGAACGTGTCCTTCTGAGCGAGCTCGATCGCCTTCGCTGCGGTCTGGCACTGGTGCAGCTCGCGGCCTGGCGCCGCCACCAGCTCCGCAATCAACCGGCACGTCTCCACATCGTCGTCCACGATCAGGATTCGCGCGGGCACGGTCGCCGCCATCATGACACCTCCGCCAGCGCGTCGGCGGCAGGCAGCTCGATGGTGAACGTCGTGCCGTGTGCGGCGGACGTCGTAACAGCGATAGTGCCGCCGAGCGCCGTAATCAGGTCGCGCGTAATGCTCAATCCGAGGCCGGTGCCGCGCCCCGCCGGCTTGGTCGTGACCCACGGCTCGAAAATGCGCGACAGTACGTCCGTCGAGATGCCGGATCCTGTATCGCTGACGTCGATCCTGACCCGCCCGTCCGCCATTCGCGCTTCCAGTGTCAACGTGCCGCCTTCAGGCATCGCGTCGAGCGCGTTGGTGACGAGATTCAGCAGCGCCAGTTCCAGCTGCGCTTCGTCAGCGGCCACACTGGCCATCGGCTGCGCGAGCTTCAACTCGAGGGCGACGCCGCCGCGCGCGCCTCGCGAGCGGCGGCGGCGACCCGG
>Ga0137465_1000502_pt1 | contig 14965 bp, 10 predicted proteins | sample EasRivERMGT828_2_FD_104906 | JGI IMG/M metagenome (GOLD analysis project Ga0137465, IMG submission 104906) | Soil microbial communities from meander-bound floodplain in the East River, Colorado, USA - East River MetaG ERMGT828_2 | ecosystem: Environmental > Terrestrial > Soil > Floodplain ... | reverse complement strand
CGCGCTCGAACTCACCTTCCTGGAGAACACGAAGGAGTTTCACCTGAAAGCCCTCCGACACATCCCCGATTTCGTCCAGGAAGATTGTCCCGCCATTGGCCAGTTCGAAGCGACCCGCTCTTTCCTTCATCGCTCCTGTAAATGATCCCTTCTCGTGCCCGAACAATTCGCTTTCGAGCAATGTCTCGCTGAGGGCTCCGCAGTTCACCGCAATAAAAGGGCCGGCGGAGCGGTTGCTGAGCCGATGCAACGCTCGCGCGATCAATTCCTTTCCTGTTCCACTCTCCCCGAGGATCAGCACAGGAGCGTCACTCGGCGCAAGCTTCTCCACAAGCCGGATAACCACCTGTGTCGGTCCTTCAGCCGACCCGAGGATTCCATCGAGCTGCACTGGTTTCGAAAGGGATGGCGGTGCGGCTGAGGGAACAAGGTCATCGGCTTTCGATGAGAGAGTACGGATCTCCGCCTTGTATTTCCTGATCTCACCCTGAAGCTCTTCAATCCTGTTCCCGGCATGGTTCGTCTTTGCATCCAGGAGCTCCTGCTCCAGCGCCTTCACTTTCTCTTCGCGATCATGGAGCCGGGAAACAACCTCCTCCTGCTCCTGCTCCAGACGCTTCATTCTTTTTTGCGTGTGCAGGTGTCGCCGCCATGTTCCTCCGATCGTTGCGAGGAGACCTGAGGAGAGTACAGAAACAACAGGAATCTGAACAGCCCCGAACGAAAACAGGAGTTGGGTGATGACCAGGAACAGTACAATTGCTCCGGCAATGATGATCCTCGAAAGCGTTTGCGAGAACCCAACCAGGCTCAGAACACAAGCGAAAGCGACACAAAAGGAAAGAGCAAACAGCAGCCAGGTCGAAGGAGTGTTGAGAAATCTGTCACCAAGAATATTCTCGACGAGAACTGCATGTACTCCGAGCGAAGGATAGCGCGGATCCACAGGTGTTGGAAGGAACGTGCTCCGGCCGTCTGCAATAACACCGAGCAGCACCACCTTGCCTCTCAGAGATTCAACCGGGATGGTTGGAATTTCTCCCCGGATTACAGCGTCGTAGGAACGGAGTACTTCGAGAAAAGGATATACAGGAAACGCTGAAATGCGGTCCGGATAATTCAGCTCCAGCGTGCCGGGAATCGGGTTCGATTCCGGCTTCCCGGCTATCCGGGCAACCTCAAGGCCAAACGCAGGGATGCTGTTACTATCAAAGTGGATAATTGACGGAATCTGTTGTCCGTTCAGGACGTTGAGATGTCCAACACCTGCTGAAGCCTGCCCGAGACCCTCAGATGGAGAATGAAATTCGCTTCCCGTCCATGACCCTCCACCATCATCTCCGGGACTCACTGCCCGAAAGTAGCCTGGCAGGACGACGTTCCCGGCGTTGCGTACGATCGTCGAGAGAAGGGTATCGTACTCCGGGTATTCCACGGACCCCTCTTCAAACAACACTTCAACGCCGATCGCGCTCGCTCCGAGCTGATCCAATGTTGAGATCATCAGCGCGTAGAAATTGCGGCGAACAGGCCAGCCCAGTGTTTTCGTCGCATCACCGTCGACGTACACGATCACAACGTTGCTGTCAGGCTCTTGTCCACCCCTCAGTCGATACTTGAGACTCGTGATGGGCTCTTCAAGAAATGCAAGAGGAATTGACAGAAATGCTGTGAGCAGTGCAGACACAAGGGCCGTCCCCCCTGCGAAAACGAGCATTCTTTTCGTCATCGCCGGCTCAGCCATTGTTCGGGGTTCTGCTTTTCACGATCCTTCCAGATCTCGAAATGAAGGCGGGAACCATCGAGAGTCTCGCCGCTGGTTGCTATCGTTCCGCCCTCGTCAATCGTCTGTCCTTCGGTCACCGTAATGTCCGCAAGATGCGCGTAGATTGTCCGGTAGCCGTCACCGTGATCGAGAATGATGAGGTTCCCATAGGAAACCAGCCACCAGATCCGTGCGACGCGCGCGTTGGCAACGGCAACGACTGGCGTACCGGGCTTGACGGAGATATCGATTCCCGGATTCTCTGTTACTGTTTTCAATGTTGGATGAGTCTGGTTCCCGAACCTCGCGACAACTGACCCCTGATTGATAGGCCAGCGGAGTTTCCCCTTCTTTGCCTTGAAGCCACTTTCGATCGGGGGAGGTTGGTGCAGGGCCCCATCTGCTCTTTCCTTCCTCAGCCGTTCTGCTTCCACCAGGTCTGCTATTGCGTTCTGAAGATCCTTTGCTGCCTTTACCTTCCGGGCGAGCTCCTTCTGCAGGGACTTCTTGTCCTTGCGTATTTTCTTCAGCCCGGCCTGCCTGTCTGCAATCAAAGACTCCAGCCGATTCTCTTCGGCCCCTTTCTCCGCGAGCAGGCGCCGTTGTTCAGTCAGACTCCCGGCAAGCGAAAGCTGCAGTGTTTCAATTTCCCCCTTCTTCTCCTGAATGTTTCGCGCATCGACCTTCCGCTGTTCGACAAACCGTGAGAGATACTCTGAGCGGATCAGAGCCTGGTTCAGGGACCTTGCTGTCAGGAGGAGTTCGACATCATGGATGGATCCCGCTTTGTAGACCGATGCAACATATCCTGCATAGTGTTTCTTCAGAAACTGAAGGTGGGCTTCGAGCTTGTTCATCTCCGTTTTCATGGAGTCGATCTCACGCTGGAGCCGTTGTTCTTCCCTGCGAATGCCCGCAATGAGCCGTCTTACCAGGGATGTCTTGCGGTCGTACGAGTCCAGCAATTCCAGTGTCGCTTTCTCGTTCTTGCTGAATTCCCCAATCCTCTCCTCTGACTTGCGTATCTCTTTACGGATATTCTCCAGGTCCGCCTGTCTCTTGCCGATCTCATCCTGCGCATAGAGGGACGTCCCGCACGCAACGAGCATTACAAGGATCAATGGGACATGGGTTTTCAGGGTCATCATCTGTTCAGCACCCGCGCGTCGGACGGAACGGAGTAGGCAAACGAGAGGGCCCCGGGATTGACCCTCAGTGATGAATACTGAACTGCGATTTGCTTCTCCTCACCGGGAAACCAGAGCACAATCCTGGTTGGCACATCAGCGTCCTCGTCCCCGGTGAACGATGACATCGTGGCCTGCAGGAGGAGGGTTCCCTCGTTGTCATGCACCTCATAGCGCGTAACCTGAGGGAGCGTGTGGTCAATCCAGTACGAACAGACATTGGGACCGCAGGAAAGAACAAGCAGGAACATACCCTCATCAACGGCATACGATCTGACATTTGAGGGTTGATACGGAATGTCGAATGTCCCTGAGAAAGCATTCAGAACTTCCTCGAACGAGAGGTCGAAGGGGATGATGGTGCGAAGAGTGTTGGCTCGGGGTGTACCTTTGACGACCAGGTTTTCCTGCGAGTTATAAGCAAGGAAATGTTCCTTGCTGAAAAAGAGAGTTCCGATATCGATACCGAAAGGGCCTTCGAGGAGAACAAGAAGTGAGTCAGGTTTCCTGAGTGAGAGATCAAAAGCAGCAGTCCCCCCGAAACCGGGGCTTTCAAACGTAACCGTTCCCTGTCCTTCCAGTGATTGCACCATCCTTGTGCGGTCCTGGACCTTGCTGATGAGGGTTGAAGCATCCACGACCGTAGGGTCAAGTGTCAGCTCAGTCCGCTTCGGCGCGCACGACGAAAGAGCCAGGATGCACAGGAACGCCGTAACTGCCGGAACACCGGCGATTCGGATCATAGCCCACCGCGGGCAATCTTCTCCCGCAACGCCTCATTGTTGCCGTCAAGCTCAAGCGCAATCTTCCATTGCTCGAGCGCCAGATCGGTTTCATCGATCATGAAATAGACATCGCCAAGGTGCTCGTGAACCACTGCGTTCGGATCCCCCTTTGCAAGGGCTTCTTTTATATACTTCTCCGCCTCAGCGTAGTGTCCAAGTCGGAAATAGATCCATCCGATCGTGTCGAGGTAGGAAGGATTGTCCGGCTGAGCAGCAATAGCCTTCAGCGACATCTCGAGGGCTTCATCAAGTTCAATTCCGCGCTCTGCGAGACTATAGCTGAAGTTATTCAGAATAAGATGACTGGTGGAATCCACCTTCAGGGCTCCGCGATAGAGCGAATCGAGCTGCGAATACCGTTTCTCCTCATCATAGACGAGTCCCAACTGAGACACTGCCCTGAGGTCTCTGGGGTCAATCCTGCATGCTTCTTCAAGGACATAGATAGCATCCACGTTCCGTTCAAGCTGGGTGTAGGCAATTCCGAGATAGAGATTGATCAGGTAGTTGTCGGCTACCTGAGTTCTTGCCTCTTCGAGAATGGACACAACCTCTTCATAATCCTGGTCTTGCAGGTAGACGGTTGAGAGATAGGCCCATGCGTCCGCATTCCATGGAGCGAGTTCGGTCACCTTCCGAAAATTTTTCACCGTGGCTGAATCATCGCCGGAGATACCGGCGATTGCTCCAAGGAACCAGTAAGGCCTCCAGTCCTCGGGGTGCTTGTCACGAATCTGGATGAACATCGATTGTGCCACGGGAATCAACGTCGAATCGGTCTGGAGTTGGGCAAAATATGCTTCCCCGATCTGAAGCTTCGCCTCCACGCTTACGGAATCCCTTGCAAGCACCTGGTCATAGAGTTCGGCTGCCTTCTTGTATTCTTTGGTCAGAAGGTACACGGTGGCGAGCTCTCCAATATAATCCAGGCTTTCGGGATCGCGCTCTCTCAGCGAATCGTAGACCCGAAGGGCATTGTCATAGTCCTGTGCACGAACGTAGGTCTGTGCGAGAGTATGTCTGAGGCCGGTGTTGCCAGGATCGATGACCATCATTCTCTCCAGTGCAACGGCTGCTTGATCCGGATGGCCCATGGAATTGTGGAGATCGGCAATCTGTAGAAGGACCTCCCAATCATCCCCAAAGCGCTCGAGGATTCCGTCGTAAACCTCGAGAGCTTTAAGAGGTTTTCTTCCGGCATAGAGATTGGCAAGCGTGAACCATGATTGGATGTCGGTTGAATCAATACGGACGACCCGTTCATACTGTGCGGCGGCGCTGTCGAGCTGGTACGCTGCGGCATAGATGTCCCCGAGGTTTCTCAGGTATTCCGTCCGGTCTGGTGAAAGAACCAAAGCCTTCCGCGCCGATTCAATGGCGAGTGACTGTTTGTTCATGCGGTAGTAACACTTGGATATCGCAAAGTAGACCGCATGGTTCGGGTCATAACGCAGTGCATCCTGATACTCGATGATGGCCTGCGCATAGTCACCCTTTGTTTCGTGCATTGACCCATCAATGAAATGCTGAAGTGCCTTGGCTCTGGCATGTTCTGAAACCGATCCTCCACTGGTCTGGTCTGACGCGCCCGTGCCGGTGGTTTCCTGTGTACCCGAACACGCATGAAAAGCGGCAGAAACGACAACTACGAAAACCAACGCAAGCTTCGGTGCAGCCAATGCTGATAGCCTTTTTCTCAGGGTCATGTGGAAAATATACCGATCTGTGCGGTGAAATGAAAGAATGATGTTGTACACCTACGGTGTTCCGATTTGGTTTGTGGCGGTGGTGGTTCTAGAGACGTTCAACTCCTACGGAGTTGATGAAGGGGTTCCTGAGCAGATCCGATCACGGTTGGGTATGATGCCAAATACCTCGTCGGGCGGCTTGCCCCCTGATGTTGAACACCTACGGTGTTCCGATTTGGTTTGGGTGGTGGTTCTAGAGACGTTCAACTCCTACGGAGTTGATGATGCGATCCGTACCAGCTGTCAATTCAGGGCAAGCTTCTGATCGAGCACCATGTCGACCCCGCAGGCAGCGAACGATTGCTGATCAATCCGTTGTAAATCAAATGCCCATTACCCATTGGATTTCGATCAAAGCCGATTCGGTCACGCCATATCGACCCCGTAGGGGTCAAACGCTTCTATAACAAATATGGCCAATCAGACCCCACAACCCCGTAGGGGTTGAACATCAAACGCCGGTCGCACTCGAACACGCGTGAATCGCTACGCGCCGCATCGACCCCGTAGGGGTCGAACGCTTCTAGAACCAACATGGCAATGCTGAGGCCGCCAACCCCGTAGGGGTTGAACATCCCATCCCTTGAATCTCTCCCCCAACACTTCTATAATAGAGCGGCTCAAACGATAACCCAGCAAGCCGATCCCTTTTTCTCTTTTCATTTCAGGTTGAATGAACAGCTTCATCCAGATCATCAATGACATTGGTATCCTGGGATTTGTCGACATCACCATCATGTCGATTGTCATCTATTCCGTGCTGGTCTGGTTCAAAAGAACCAAGGCGATCTTCATTATTACAGGAATGTTTATTCTCGGAGCCGGGTACCTTGTTGCCCGGGAGCTCGACCTCGTCCTGACCGTCACCCTCCTCCAGGGATTCTTCGCCATTTTCCTGATCGCTATCCTTGTCATCTTCCAGGAAGAAATCAAACAGTTCTTCGAATTCCTCGCGCGTGTAACAACACATCCGAAAGTAAAAGGACGCAGACCAACAGAAATCCCGCGAGCGGAGATCGAAATTCTCGTGAACACCCTTTCAGAACTTGCTTCGGAAAGGATCGGTGCGCTCCTTGTCCTCTGCGGACGCGACCCCATGGTCCGTCACCTCAACGGAGGGGTTGACCTGAATGGGGAACTCAGCGAGCATCTGTTGAAAAGCCTCTTCGATCCTCATTCGATCGGCCATGATGGAGCAGTCGTCCTTCAATCGAACATCGTCACACAATTCTGCACACACCTTCCTCTTTCCCGCAACCTGGGGAAGATCGGAAAGGGAGGGACAAGACACGCAGCTGCTTTGGGGTTGGCAGAAGTCTGTGATGCCCTCTGCCTCGTGGTCTCCGAAGAGCGGGGAATTATTTCCGTGGCCCGCCATGGCGAGATCAGGCAGGTGAACGACATCAACGAACTCACATCGATCCTCGAATCCTTTTTTAGGGAAATCGTTCCGGCTCTGCACCGGACGCCGTGGAAGGAGTTTTTCAGGCGCAATTACAAGGAAAAACTCATCTCGGTGAGTGTCACAATTCTTCTGTATTTTGTGTTCGTACATGAGTCCAGACTTGACTACGGATCCTACACGATTCCCGTAACCTGGACGCCTCCACCACCAGGGCTCACTGTCGAGAGCGTATCTCCACCGGCAGTGTCGCTCACTCTGGTCGGAGCAAGACGGGAATTCTTTTTTGTTGATGAGCGGGATTTTTCCATTGTCCTTGACCTTCACTCAGCAGAACCGGGGCCAATCACCAAAAAAATCACCCATGCTGACGTGGTGATTCCGGAAGGCCTGACCCTCCAGGAAAGCAAACCTGACGAGGTTGTGATACGCGTCGCCGCTCAGGACACCGTGGACGAGTAGGAGCTCGAATGAAGCAGAAGAAAACGGCACGCAAAGGAAAACCGAAAGTGACTGGCGACGTCCTGACCGACCTCGACATCCATCTCTTCCGGGAGGGAAACCATTCCCGGCTCTATGACAAGATGGGCTCTCAGCTCACGGAGCGGGACGGCAAGGCCGGTGTTTCCTTTGCTGTCTGGGCACCTGAGGCCAAAAGCGTTTCCCTCATCGGCGATTTCAACGAATGGAAGCCCGACGTTACCCGACTGGAAGGACGCCGGGACGGGTCGGGAGTCTGGGAAGGCTTCGTCGCCGGACTTGAAGCGGGTTCACGATACAAGTACCACATCGCTTCCAGGTACCGAGGCTTCAAGGTCGATAAGGCTGACCCGTTTTCCTTTTCCCGCGAACTGCCTCCAGACACCGCATCGCACGTGTGGGACCTCTCCTACAAATGGGGTGATGCATCATGGATGTCCAAGCGACGATCCCGGACCGGACTCGATGCACCATACTCGATCTACGAAGTGCATCCGGGCTCCTGGCGAAGGAAGACCGGGAACGCTCACCTGACCTACACAGAACTTGCGCACGAATTGTCAGCATACGTCCTTGAGATGGGCTACACCCACGTTGAGGTCATGCCTGTGATGGAGCATCCCTACTATGGTTCATGGGGATACCAGGTGACCGGTTTCTTTGCTCCAACGGCGCGCTATGGAACTCCGCAGGATTTTATGTACTTCGTCGACCACCTGCACGCAAACGGAATCGGCGTAATTCTCGATTGGGTCCCTTCTCATTTTCCTGGAGATGAGCATGGACTTGTCTACTTCGACGGCACTCATCTGTATGAGCACAGCAATCCTCAGGAAGGATATCATCCCGATTGGAAAAGCTACATTTTCAACTATGGACGTCCGGAAGTTCAATCCTTCCTGATCAGCAGTGCGATGTTCTGGCTCGATCGCTACCATGCAGATGGGATTCGTGTCGACGCTGTTGCATCCATGCTCTACCGTGACTACTCCAGGAAGGATGGGGAATGGATCCCCAATAAGTTTGGGGGAAGAGAGAATCTCGAAGCGATCGCATTTCTCAAGCGATTGAACGAGATTGTGTATGCGGACTTCCCCGATGTCCAGATGATTGCCGAGGAGTCAACCGCGTGGCCCATGGTCTCGCGCCCGCTCTATCTTGGCGGACTGGGATTCGGGATGAAGTGGAACATGGGATGGATGAACGACACACTGAAATTCTTCAGCACCGATCCGCTTTTCAGGAAATACCAGCACGACAAGCTGACGTTCAGTATCTGGTATGCTTTCTCCGAGAACTTCGTCCTTTCGATTTCTCATGATGAGGTCGTGCACGGAAAAGGCTCCTTACTTTCCAAGATGCCGGGCGATGAATGGCAACATTTTGCCAACCTCCGCCTCCTTTTTGGGTATATGTTTGGCCACCCCGGGAAGAAATTGCAGTTCATGGGGAGTGAGTTCGGCTCCTGGCGCGAGTGGAACCACGAGGCCCAGCTGGAATGGGACGTTCTGAAATATCCTCTCCATGCCGGAGTTCAGCGATGGATGAAGGACCTCAATGCACTTTACAGAAATGAGCGGGCGCTGTATGAGCAGGACTTCACCAATGAAGGCTTCGAGTGGATTGATTGTCATGACTGGGAAGGAAGCACCCTGAGCTTCATCAGGAAGCCGAAGGGTAACGGCACGATGATCGTGGTTGTCTGCAATTTTACTCCGGTTCTCAGGGAGAACTACCGGATAGGCGTCCCGCGGGGAGGCTCCTGGAAGGAGATCCTCAACAGCGACGCTGTGGCCTACGGCGGAGGGGGACAGGGAAATATGGGGGAGGTCAAGTCTGTGGCCAGTCCATCTCACGGCATGCCTTTCTCCGTCACGATCACCCTCCCGCCTCTCACCACCCTTTTCCTTTCGAGCGAGCTTCCGCAAAACAACTCCTGATGACAGACTACTTCGACCTGGCTGTAGCCTGGGATTGGGCGTACGACCGGGAGTTCATTCAGATTCTCGAGTGTCAGCTTCATTCCCACCGCCTGCTCTTCTATTCCATCTCCCATCACAATGCCGACGAAACTCTGAAGAGCCTGAAAAAGGGGGATCTCCAGTTCGGGGCTTTTCTTGACCGGGCCTCGGATTCCGATGAGCGGTTCCTTCCCCTCTCGCGCTTTCTCCGCCAGACAGTGCAACTGTCCATGAATCCTCCTGAGACGATCCGGCTCGCGGCGGACAAAGCCACAATGCATCTTGAGTTCCTCGCCAGCGGTATTAATGTCCCGTTCACCATCATCATTTCACCATACAATAAAAAGAGTGAGATCGAACTTTCACTTACCGACCTTGCGCATCTTGGCAGACCATTCATCATCAAACCGGCCAATACAACCGGAGGTGGGACAGGGGTAATCGTCGGCGCGGAAACGCTCAAGGATGTGATTGATTCGAGGCAGCATCACAAAAATGATAAGTATCTGCTGCAGCAGAAAATCAATCCATTCATCCTCGACGGAAGAAAAGGCTGGTACAGGGTTCTGTGCATTTTTGGACAGCCCTTCCCCTGCTGGTGGGACGACGAAACACATGTGTACACGATGATGACCCGCGCGGATGTCATGCACTACGGACTCCGGCCGCTGATCACCATAACAAGAAAGATTCACGAAATCTGCGGGCTTGATTTCTTCTCGACTGAAATCGCGGCCACTCCTGAACGGAAGTTTGTCGCGGTCGACTACGTGAACGAGACCTGCGACATGCGCCTGCAATCGCTTCATCCTGACGGAGTGCCGGACGTTCTTGTCCAGGAAATCTCACGGAGGATTGCCCGTCATCTGAAATCACACCTGCGCCGTCGGCCGGCTTGACAATCCTCACACCGTTTGATACATTGGGGCGGCCAAAATTCAACCTTTCCAAGGAGTTTGCTATGATCCCCCGCAGTCGATCGCTGACGAAGATCCTTGTTCCCCTCGCGCTTCTTCTTCCTGCTCTGGTTGTCGGTCCGGGGTGCGGTTCCAGCCAACAGGCGGAGATCGATTCTCTCAACGAAACAAATTCACGGATGAGATATGAGCGGGACAGCGTCATGTCCGCAAACAAACGCCTCATGCAGCAGGTAGAAGCCCTCGCTTCGGAGAACCGGGTCCTGTCTGCCCGGGCAACAGATCTCGAGGTTCAGCTACGGGAGAAGGATGCCGTTCCACCGATGGTCGCTGCTCCAACAATGAGTTCAGATCCTGGTTCAGCATACGCCGAAGCCCTTGCTCAGTACAGAAAGCTTGATTTTTCAGGAGCTATGAAGAGTTTCGAGGCTTTGCTGCAGAAAGGCGTTCGCGACGACCTCGCCGACAATTGTCACTACTGGATCGGCGAATGTCTCTATGGAATGGGAAAGTACAGCGATGCGGTCCATCATTTCGAGACCACGCTTGGCTATGCGAGCTCTGAGAAGAAGGACGATTCAATGCTGATGATAGCGAATTGTCATGCCGCGATGGGCAACAAAGGAGCTGCCAAGGACTGGTATAACAAGATGATCACGTCGTATCCAGCCAGCCCGTATCTCAAGCGTGCTCAGGAGAAACTCAACGCACTTGGGTAGGTGGTCCTTTACCTACTCAGATGAAATTGGAAACCCTCACCATTTGGCGAGGGTTTTTGTTGTTTGGGAGTGTTTGACGCGTCAATTCGCGGTTGGTTCTAGTTGAACCGCGAATGAACGCGAATACAATTTTGGATGGAGAGTACAGCTCTCGTTGCTCGTATCCATTCGCGGTCTTATTCGCGTCAATTCGCGGTTTATCTCATTCAACCGCGAAAATGAACGCGAATTCGACTTATCCTATCTCTTTCCCGACAGAAATTCCAGGGCGATGTTCACATCGTCCGCGCTTCCGATAAACAACGGGCTTCGCTGGTGAAGTGCATCCGGCTGAATCTCCAGAATCCTCCTCTTACCGTCTGACGCCGCCCCACCGGCCGCTTCTGCGATGAATGCAAGCGGATTGTTTTCGTACATGAGCCGGAGTTTCCCTTCCGGGTTCTTCGTGTCCCCCGGATAGCAATAGATCCCTCCATACATCAACGTCCGGTGAAAATCACCCACGAGCGATCCGATATAGCGCGAAGAATACGGACGCCCGCTCCCGGTATCCTGCTCTTTCAGGTAGTTGATGTACTTCTTCATTCCCGGATCCCATCGGTTGAAATTCCCTTCGTTGACGCTGTAAATTGATCCTTTCCGCGGGATACGGATATTCTCATGGGACAACAGGAACTCTCCAACGGTGGGGTCAAGCGTGAAACCATGCACTCCGGCGCCGGTCGAATACACAAACATCATGCTCGAGCTGTACAGCACATACCCTGCGCCGATTTGCTGCACTCCGGATTGCAGAACATCCTTGATCGTCCCATTCCCTGATTCAGTGACACGACGGAAAATCGAGAAGATGGATCCGACGGTGATGTTCGCATCGATGTTGCTCGACCCATCAAGGGGATCATACAGCAGAACATACTTCCCAGCCTCATACTGTTCAGGGATGTGAAGCAGATCTTCGTTCTCCTCAGAAGCCATCACACAGAGGTGCCCGACGTGGTCCATCGCCTTGTAGATTGTTTCGTCGGCAAACTCATCCAGTTTCTTCACCACATCGCCGGTGACATTGACCCGTGTTGTGCTCCCAAGAACATTCACGAGTCCAGCCTTGCTCACCTCGCGCCAGACAAGCTTCACCGCCAGTGACAGGCCGTGCAGCAGGGCTGAGAACTCCCCTGTCGCGCCGGGATGCAAACGCTCCCCTTCGATGATGTGGCGCTCCAGCGTCATGAATTTCTTTGCTGCAGCGGTGCTTGGATAGTCCATTGCTTATCCCTTCCTGAGTACCAATATGTGCTCTCCCTCCACCGGTCAATTCCTCCCTTCCCGACAATCCTTCCCTCAAACGACCTGCTTTATCTCCTGGTCTTTGTACTGGAGCTGATACAACCTCGAGTAAATTCCTCCGAGTGCAAGCAGCTGCTGATGTGTTCCGGTTTCTCTGACCTCACCCTTGTGCATGACGATGATCCTGTCTGCATTCTGAATGGTCGACAGCCGGTGTGCAATGACGATGGATGTCCGCCCGTGCAGGAGTTTCCTGATCGCTTCCTGAATGAGGATTTCCGTCTCAGTATCCACGCTTGAGGTTGCTTCATCCAGAACAAGAATCTTCGGATGATAGGCAAGCGCCCGCGCAAAGGAGATCAGTTGCTTTTGTCCAACTGAGAGCGTTGCACCGCGTTCCTTTACTTCGGCGTCATACGCACCCTGAAGCTGCTCGATGAACCTGTGAGCCCCGACTACCCTGGCCGCAGCCTTGATGCGATCCCCGGAAATGCCTTCGTCGCCAAGACCGATATTTGATATGATATCCCCGGAGAACAGGAAGACATCCTGAAGGACAACCGCAATCAGCTTCCGCAGGTCATGCTGCCGCACCGTACGGATGTCGATTCCATCGACGAGGATTTCACCCTTCTGGATTTCATAGAATCTCGCCAGCAGACTGATGATGGTGGTCTTTCCAGCCCCTGTATGTCCCACAAACGCGGCGGTCTCCCCCGCATTGATCCGGAAGGAAACGTTCTTCAGTACCCATTCAGTTTCTTCGTCGGTCTTTCCCACTGAATAGGCAAACCAGACATTACGGAACTCGATCTCCCCTTTGCCCTCTGAAAGCGAAACGGGTGCTTCAGGATCGTTCACAAAAGTCTGATCGTCAAGAAGCTTGAACACCCTCTCGGAAGAAGCCATTGCCGTCTGCATGATGTTGTATTTTTCCGAAAGATCCCTGATCGGGCGCCAGAACATTTCATTAAATTGAAGAAAGGCCATCACCGTGCCGATCGTGATCCCGCCTCCCAGCGCGTCCACACCGGCGTACCAGATGATCAGGCCGACAGCCACGGCACCGATCAAATCAACGCCGGGGTAGAACAATGCATAGTAGAAGATCGATTTGATGTTGGCTTCGCGATGGGCCGCGTTGACTGCTTCAAATTTCTGGAACGACTTCTCCTCGCGGCCGAACACCTGATCAATCGTCATTCCCGTGATGTGTTCCTGCATGAACGTATTGATCCGCGCGATCTGAAGACGGACTTCCCTGTAGGCTTCCCGCGCCTTCTTGCGAAACAGGAACGTCCCGTAGAACAGAAACGGGAGGACGCTCATCGAAATCAGGCCGAGTTCCCAGTTCATGGTAAACATGAAATAGAGAATGCCGATGATGGTGAACACGTCACTGAAGACCATCACGATACCGGAGGAGAACATCTCGTTCAGGACTTCGATGTCGTTTGTCACCCGTGTGATGAGCCGTCCGATCGGATTCCGGTCATAGAATCGAATGCCAAGTCGCTGGAGATGACGAAAGACCTCCATGCGCAAATCAAAGATCGTCTGCTGTCCGATCCACTGTGTGAGATAGGTATTGAGATACTGGATCACACCGCGGACCAGCATCAGTCCCAGAAACAACAGGGTTGTGTTCAGCAAGCCTTCCGGATCGCTGTTTGCAATGTCTTCGTCAACAGCGATTTTTGTGAAGAACGGACGGAGGGCCTCCATCGCCGACACAAGGATACTCAGGACAACGCCCAGCGCGACATGCCAGCGGTACGGCTTCAGATGGATCAGAAGCCGCTGCATGAGGCGGGCGTCGTATGCCTTGCCAAGTATTTCGTCGTCCTGGGTCATAGCACGTCAGATTACAGATTACGGATTACCCGGCGCGTAGCGCCGAGGTCTCGTCCCCAAAGGGGACGGACGGATTTCAGATTAGAGCTGCTCGAGTTCCTCTTCAAGGAGTTGCTTCCTGTAGAGCTCGGCATAGATTCCACCCACTTCCACAAGTTCCTGATGTGATCCCCGCTCCACGATTCGTCCTTCATTCAGCACCACAATCTGGTCGGCTTCCTTCACGGTTGAGATGCGGTGGCTGATAATAATACTCGTCCGCTCCTTCATCACTCCCCGTAATCGTTTCAGTATTTCTTCCTCCGTATAGGTATCAACCGAGGACAGGGCGTCATCAAGAATGAGGATGGCAGGTTTCCGGATGACGGCACGGGCGATGCTGGTCCGCTGTTTTTGTCCCCCTGAAAGTGTGATCCCTCTCTCGCCCACCATGGTTTCAAACCGTTTCGGAAAGTCCTGCACGTCATTCAGGATCTGTGATACCTCCGCCGCACCCAGTACACTCTCTTCCGATCCATCGTCGGTCCCATACCCGATGTTCGCATTGATTGTGTCGGAGAACAGGAATGTCTCCTGCGGGACATAACCGATGTGCGACCGCAGAACGCTAAGCGGTATGGTCCTGACATCTTTCCCATCGATCAACAACTGCCCGCCTGTGACGTCATACAACCTCAGGATGAGGTTCACGAACGTGCTTTTCCCCGAACCTGTATACCCGACCACTGCCAGCGTAGACCCCTTTGGAACTGTGAGCTGGATGTCGGAGAGCACTGACTTGTCGGTGTTCTTGTGCGTGAACTGAACACCGCGAAACTCGATCTCTCCGCTCAGGGATGAAATGGAATGATCGGTTATCT
>Ga0137465_1000501_pt1 | contig 14967 bp, 11 predicted proteins | sample EasRivERMGT828_2_FD_104906 | JGI IMG/M metagenome (GOLD analysis project Ga0137465, IMG submission 104906) | Soil microbial communities from meander-bound floodplain in the East River, Colorado, USA - East River MetaG ERMGT828_2 | ecosystem: Environmental > Terrestrial > Soil > Floodplain ... | reverse complement strand
GGAACTTTACCATCACCCGGCCAACCGACTGATCGCGCAGGTGCAAAAGCAGCACATCGAGCAATTGACCGAAAGCATTGAGAAGTTGGAAAAGGTGATCCTGAAGTCGGCCAAGGAACTGCCTTATTACGAGAAGCTCAAGACGCTGCCCGGGGTGGGGGTGATTCTGGGCCAGACGATCACGCTGGAAGTGGGAGACATCGGACGGTTCGCCGAGGCGGGTCATTTCGCCAGTTACTGCCGGACGGTGGATGCTCGACACCTGAGCAACGGGAAGAAAAAGGCCGAGAACAACCAGAAGTGCGGCAACCGGTATCTGGCGTGGGCATTTGTGGAGGCGGCGAACTTCGCGCGGCGGAGCGATGAGAAGTGCCGTCGTTGGTTTGACCGGAAAGCTACGAAGACCAGTAACGTGATCGCCACGAAGGCGTTGGCCTGTAAGCTGGCCAAAGCGGCCTGGCACGTCATGGCCAAAGAGGTCAGTTACGACGAAACGCGCGTCTTCCCCGAACTGGCAGCCAAGAAAACATCATGACTTTTAGAGAGTGGCCGCCAGCCAGTAATGGGGTTGGCCTTGAACCCTCAGATGTGATTGGAGGCGGCTACTCTCCCTGTCAACAACGAGACGCTGCTGAGGACACTTTGCAGGCAATTCGACCATGCCGTGAGTCAAAATCGGGTTGGACGCGGAGCGTCAGCTCTGTGAACCACAGCTCTAAGAATGTGAATGAACACGGCCTGGCACTGAATGCTTTCTGGATCCCGCGTTGCGGGATTGGGTGCGGCCTGGGGTCGACAAGGACTCCCGACCACAAGCACTAGAACCAGATGGGTGACTGAACAAGGTGAGGCGGGTCCGGAATCAGGCGATGAAAAACCAGGTTCGATTCGACCGGCGAAGCGAGCCTTAGTCAGTCCGCCTAAACCCCACTTGAAAGAGAAAAAAGTTGGGACGGCAATGCTTTTGCCGCTTGACCGAGCGCCCTAATGTGACCCCATTTCCTAAAAGATGCTTTGGCAGTGCTGCTTTTCGATGGCAGGTATTGTTGATCTTCTGCGTGCTATTCACGGTCGTACTGTTTTTTTCAGGAATTGTTTGGATCACTTCAAACAACACGGCGTTCTCTTCAGGGTTTTCTCGCGCAAAGTTCAAGTCCGTTAGGGAAGGTGAGAGTATAGAAGTGCTTTTGAAGAACCTTGGTCTGCCGTTGCACATGACAGTTAATTTTGGTTCCTCGGGTGGGCTGCCAATTGGACTAAAGCTCCCGAACGAGTCGGAGATTCAGAAATACGGGCATACTGAGGGCGGCAATGCGGTTTTGCAATACAGCGAATGCTTGCATAGATATGGAGATTCTTTTCGTAACGTAAGCATCACGATCGTGGATGGCCGCGTCAGGACGAAGCGGAACGAGGTTTATCATGAATGGTGGTGACGTTTCCTAAAGGGGTCACCGCTGACCGTGAAGGTGCCCGACAGGAATGTCGGCGTTACGTTGTAGCGCCGGCTTTCCTGCCGGCCAGTGGTGAGACTTACAGACTTTCAGTCCCGCATTGGTGGTACCACTATATCGATTGCCAAAAGTAATTTCCAAAAAGGTGGGCGACGCCCTGCTGGGCGTCGCGGCAAACCGGCAGGTTTGCCCCACCTTTTTGGAAATTACTTTTGGCAATCACTCTAAAATGCGCCCTTGCGTGACGCGCGGTCTTGCCATGACGTGGCTCCTCATCGACAATGAGCGGGATGTTTATGAACTGGCGACAGACCTTGAATTTGGCACTGGCAACACTTTTGATTGGGCCGGGAATATCCTGCAAACAAGAAAAGGAACAGACCTTCTTCGTCAAAGGGATTGTCCAGGAGGTGATGGCGGAGCGCAAGAAAGTGAAGATCGCGCATGAGGAAATTCCTGATTACATGGGCGCCATGACCATGACCTTCGATGTCAAAGACGCTGGCGAGCTGGCCGGTCTGCAGTCCGGCGACGAGGTTTCCTTCCGCATGATTGTCACGGATAAGGATGGCTGGATCGATCAGGTCAAAAAATTGCGGTCGGGCGTCGCCACGCCTTCCAACTCACCGGATAGTTTCCGGCGGGTGCGCGAAGTGGATCCGCTGAATGTGGGTGACGTTGTGCCGGACTATCGATTCACGAATGAACTTGGCCAGGCCGTAAGTCTGAGTGATTTCAAAGGCAAGGCCGTGGCGTTCACGTTCATCTTCACCCGCTGCCCGTTTCCAACCTTCTGCCCGCGCATGTCGAGCAACTTTGATGAGGCCTATAAGAAGCTCAAGGCCATGCCCGATGCTTCGACCAACTGGCATTTGCTGACGCTGACGTTTGATCCCCAGTTCGATACCCCCGCCGTGCTCAAGGCTTACGCCAGGAGATACAGTTATGATCCGAAGCACTGGAGTTATCTGACCGGCGACCTGACGGACATCACGGCCATCGCGGAACAGTTCGGACTGCTTTTCTGGAAACCCAGCCCGAATGACCCCGTGGGCATCAGCCACAACCTGCGCACCGTCGTGCTGGATGCGGAGCGGCGGGTGCAGCGGGTCTTTAGTGAGAATGAATGGAAGGCCGAGGAGCTGGCGGCGGAACTCATGAAGGCCGCGGGGAAAAAATCCTGAATGGCAAACGGTTAGTGATTCAGCAGCGAACGCTGGCAGCCCAGACAGCTTGCAGCGGCGAAACGTCGGCGCCGAGTTTTTCGGGCGTGATTAAAAGTGGGTGAGATAGCACCTCTGAAACTGGGGACAGGAATGTCCCCCAACCTGCCGGCTGAAAGCCGGCGCTACGTGTAGCGCCGGCTTTCAGCCGGCAGGTTGGGCGACTTTCTAGTCGCCCGTTCACCTACTTTTAGTCACGCCCGATTTTTCACCCGCCTCGGGCCGCCCATTGACGACGGCGACAAGTGCCCTATGTTGCAACGATGAAACGTTTCGACTTTGAGCAAACCAAGCAGAAGCCCGAGCTTCAGTTCGTTTCCAGCGAAGAAACCAAATTGAAAGGCGAACAAGTCGCCTCACGGGAACCGCTCTCGGATAGGCCGCTGCTGGATGCGTATTCGCAGGCGGTCGTCCAGGCGGCGGAGGCGGTCAGCCCTTCGGTAGTGAAGATCGAAGCCCGCAAAGAGACCGGCCAGCAGCGCGAAATGGGCGGCAGCGGCTCCGGTTTTATCATTAGCGCCGACGGTTTGGTGTTAACCAACAGCCACGTCGTTCATGGCGCCGACAAAATCGATGTCGTTCTGGGCGATGGCCGTCATCCGGATGCCGCCCTGATGGGCGAAGATCCGGATACCGACCTTGCCGTGCTCCGCATTTATGCGCCGAATTTGACGCCGGTAATGCTGGGCGAGTCCAAACACGTTCGCGTCGGGCAACTGGCCATTGCTATCGGCAATCCCTACGGCTTCGAATGCACGGTCACTGCGGGCGTGGTCAGCGCATTGGGACGCTCCTTCCGGTCCCGGTCTGGCCGGCTCATGGACAACATCCTGCAGACGGATGCGGCCTTGAACCCCGGCAATTCCGGCGGACCGTTGGTGAACTCGCGCGGCGAAGTGATTGGCGTCAACACCGCTGTCATTCTGCCGGCGCAGGGCCTCTGTTTCGCCATTGCCATCGACACCGCGAAGTATGTCGCCGGGTGGCTCGTCAAAGACGGCCAGATTCGGCGCAGCTACATCGGTGTGGGTGGCCAGGATGTCAAACTCCACCGGCGCATTGTTCGTTATTATGGATTGCCGGTCGAAAACGGCCTGCTGGTGTTATCGGTCGAACGCGGCAGTCCTGCGGAGAAGGCGGGGTTGCGGGAGGGCGATCTGGTTGTCGAATTTAATGGGCATCCCGTTGCCGGCGCCGACGATCTCCACAGGCAACTGATAGAAGATAAGATTGGCGCGGAATCGCTGCTGACTGTCATCCGGAATACGGACAAGCTGTCGCTGACGATTGTTCCGGCCGAAGCTCGGAAACGCGAGTGACAGGAGCGCGGCCACATGGCCACGCAGGGGACCAGACGTGCAAAACGTTTGGTCGAGCGAATTGCAGAGCCAAAAGTAATTTCCAAAAAGGTGGGCGACGCCCTGCTGGGCGTTGCGGCAAACCGGCAGGTTTGCCCCACCTTTTCGGAAATTACTTTTGGCATCTTTATGGAACGGGTCATCGAGCTCAAGTTTGACCGATCTGATTCCCACAGACTTTGAATGGCCTCACAAATCGTTGGCCCGATCTGCGGGGAGCAGGCAAGTTCACGGGACCATTGCTTGCATTCCCGCCGTTTTTAAGGAAGAAACATAAATGGCTGATACTGGAAGAAGAACCTTCAGGCGCGTCCGGCGCTATGTCTTTTGTGCCGTTTTTCTTTTCGTCGTGGCAGTCATTCTGACGGGCTGCCAGACGGTCAGCTACTACAAGCAGGCGATCCAGGGCCAGTACCAGATTTGGGCATGCCGCAGGCCGATCGAGAAATTAATCGCCGATCCGAAAACATCACCGGCGTTGAAGGAAAAGTTGCAGCTCGTCCTGAAGATGCGGGAGTTTGCCGAAAAGGAACTCAAGCTGCCTGTCAACGGACATTATCTGTGCTATGCGGATTTGCAGCGCCGCTTCGTGGTCTGGAACGTCCATGCCGCGCCGGAGCTTTCGCTGAAGCCCAAGACGTGGTGGTATCCGATTGTCGGCAGTCTGAAATATCGCGGCTATTTTTCGGAGAAGCACGCGCGTGCTTATGGCCAGAGGCTGGAGAAGCAGGGATTTGACGTCTATGTGGGTGGTGTGGAGGCTTACTCCACCCTGGGTTGGTTCAAGGACCCCGTCTTAAACACGTTCGCGCATCACAATGAAACCGATCTTGCGGAAATTCTCTTTCACGAACTGGCCCATCAACGGGTCTTTGCCAGCGGCGACACGGATTTCAATGAGGCCTTTGCGACAGCGGTGGCTGAGGAAGCGGTGGGCCGATGGCTGCGCTCTAGAGAGGATTCAGCGGCCCACCAGAAGTACCTGGAGGACCTTCGGCGTCACGATGCATTTGTGCGGTTGGTAACGAACGCCCGGAGTGAGCTGAAAGCGGTGTATGGCGAAGAAGCCGCGGACGGGGGAAATCATCCGCCCGCGCCACGACTCGCCGCCGACCAACGCCGGGAAAAGCACGGTGTTCTTGCGCGCCTGCAAGAGGACCACGCGCGACTGAAGGAGAAGTGGGGTGGCTCCTCAAACTATGATAGCTGGTTTCGTGGCCCATTGAACAATGCGCAGCTCAGTACGATCGATACGTATTACCATCTCGTGCCGGCCTTCCATCGTTTGTTGCAGGCCAGCGAAGGCAATCTGGAAAAGTTTTATGACGAGGTAAGCCGGCTGGCCAACCTTCGAAAACAGGAGCGCCATCGCAGGCTCGAGTTGCTCCTGAATGATTCGAAGGAAACGTCCTCCCTTGCGACCAATGGAAACGCTGGCGTCCCCGCATCGCGGACTGCGCGGCCAGTCCTGGACAGTGCCCGGGTCAACGACCTTTAGAAACCACGGAGAGACTCCTGGAAGGTTTGGGCGGCTGGAGGATTTCCCGTCCCGCGGTCTGGGTGCGAAAAGGCTTGGTGGCCCCTGGCCGAAAAAGCGCCGCCACGTAGGGACTGAGTCGCGTTGCCTTCGGGGCAGGATTCTTTCCCAAATGATATTCGACTTCGCCCAACTGGTTGGTCCGCGAGGTCTCGAAAAGAGAGCGGATGTTCGAGGAATGACTTAGCGCCGCCTGGAGGAACATCGGTTGGTAGCCCAACTCTCCGCCGGGCATGTAGGTCACATTCGTGGCATTGACGAAGTATTCTCGAAACTCCGCCGGACTTAAGGAGCCTTCGGCGTTGCAACCGGCGATCAGGATATTGTGAATTCCGGCAGCATGCGCCTTTCCCACGATGCGCGCAAGGTCCGCGGGCGAGAAGTAAGGTATGTCCTGGCCCGCGGGCACAAGACTTTCGTGAGGATACAGGGCGTAACGCGGCCCCATCCCGGTGGCGATGCGTTTGCCATGGGAGTTGACGAACAGGGCGCGATTGTTGGTCAGACCGGCGGCGATGATTTTCTGTCGGATCTTTCGTCCGTCCCACATATCGATGTAGTGGTTGCTTTCTCCGATTGCTTGCGGCGGCGTGTAAAACTTCCGCAGGTAATTCAAATCCGCTTCGAATTCTCCCTGCGCCCATTCGTTGGCCGACGGTTTGACGATGCACGCGAACACCGTGGCATGGGCCGCGCATTTCGCCAGGGCGAAACCCAGCAACAACCGGATAAAGAAACTGCGCAGATCGTTCATCATCTTTGTGCGGTGCGGGAACGTCATCCGCGGGCGCTTGGCGAACAATCGTGGGGACTACGAAGGGGCCTGCCAGAAGAGCTACGCTGGGAGAGTTAAGGGTTTCCCTGAACGGGAAGGCCGCGCGTTGGCGAGGTTCTCGACGCGGAAGGCGGCTACACGTCGATCACAGGACCGCCGCCATCATCGGTTTTGTCGGAGGGTGAGCCGGGTTTGCCGCGACGAAATTCGATCCGTGAGCTGCCAGTGCCCGTGACGGAATTCAGCACCAGAGAAACGATGCTGATAATAAGCGCGCCCCAAAGGGCGGCCCAGAAGCTGTCCACGTGAAAATATTTGAGCCGTCCGACGATGTAGAGCAGGGCGGCGTTGATGACCACGGTGAATAATCCGAGAGTGAAAATCACCAGCGGCAATGAAAGGAGCATCAGCACCGGCTTCAGAAAAGCGTTCAAAAGACCCAGCAGAAGCGTCCCGGTCAGGAGCCCCTTCCAGTTGTCGTAGTGAATGCCAGGAACCACGAACGCGGCGACGAGCACGGCGACGGTGACAATAATCCACCGTTGCATGAACTCTTTCAGTTGTGACGACATTCTAAAAAGCAAGATGGGATGATTCCGTCGCAAAGACAACTCTTAGGCTTCGGAGGTTGAGCCCAACTGAATCTGCAGCATTTCTATTTGCGTTTCCGCTGTCAACGTGACCCGCTCCAGGCTGGCGGGAAGCAGCGCAAAATCGCCCGCCTTCAACCTCAATTCACCTTCGCCATGCATGAGGATCAATCGGCCACGCAACAACCCGAGAATCTGAAGCCCTGAGGAACGCAAATGGAAGCGCTGGCCGCGTTTGACCTGCAGGGCATCGACGTGAAAAAGCGCATCATTCACCAGGTAACGGACTTTGATGGTCTCGTTTCGCGAATAGCGGCTCGGGATGAGCGCCGGTTCAAAGTCCTGGAAGTTGATGCTGGCCAGCGATTGCGCGATGTGAAGCGTGCGCGGCTTGCCATCGAGCCCGACACGGTTCCAATCAAACACGCGATAGGTCGTATCGGAGTTTTGCTGAATCTCGAAAATAACCAGCCCAGCGCCGATAGCGTGAACACGTCCGCTCGGCAAAAAAATGGCGTCTCCGGATTTAACCGGAATGCGGTGAATGCAATCGGCCACAGTCCCCTCTTGGATTTTCGTTTCAAACTCTTGGCGCGTCGTGCCCTTCCGCAATCCCACAAAGAGCTCGGCGCCAGGGGCGGCATCGGCGATATACCACATCTCGGTTTTCGGTTCGCCGCCGAGCTCCGCCGCCACCGCCGCCGGCGGGTGCACTTGCAGCGAGAGTATTTCGCGGGCATCAAGGATCTTGATCAACAGCGGGAAGCGCGCAGGGGAGGAAGGCATCCGTCCAATCAATTCCTTTTCATGATGCTCCATGAGCCAGCGGAGGTCCTTGCCGGCAAGCGCACCATTGGCGATGACCCCGACGCCTTCGGGACGGTCCGTGATTTCCCACGATTCGCCAATAGGCCTGTCCGGTGGCAATGGCTTTTGATAGAGCTCTTCCAGCTTGCGCCCGCCCCAGACGCGCTCCTTAAAAACGGGCTGAAAGATCACGGGATATAGCATGGGAGAATGGGGTGAGGAGATTTCAAAGTGCGGGAGCCACAGGATCTGCCCAGTGTTCGTTTAAACCGGCTTCATGTCCGGCGGCGCCTGCTTGTCGGCGTAATGCCCGAAGGCTCGAAACTTCTCGTAGCGCTGCCTCAAACGCTCCGCACTGGGAATTTTCTGCAATTGCTCGAGGTTCCTGAGCAGATGTTGTTTGAGAGTTTCCGCCGTGATGGCGGCGTCATTGTGCGCGCCACCCAAAGGCTCGGGCACAACTTCGTCCGCCAAACCCAGCTCGAGCAAATCTTTGGCGGTGATTTTCAAAGCTTCAGCGGCTTTCGCGGCCGCGGCGCGGTCCTTCCACAGAATGGCGGCGCAACCTTCCGGGCTGATCACAGAATAGTAGGCGTTTTCCAGAATCAGAGCCCGATCGGCCACGCCGATGCCCAACGCCCCGCCTGAACCGCCTTCGCCAATAACCACCGCGATGATGGGCACCGACAGAAGCATCATCTCACGGAGGTTGACGGCGATGGCTTCGGCGATATGACGTTCCTCCGCACCAATGCCAGGGTAGGCGCCAGCCGTATCGATCAGCGTGATGATGGGCAAGGCAAACTTATCGGCCAATTGCATCAACCGAAGCGCCTTGCGATAACCCTCCGGGTGCGCGGAACCAAAGTTGCGGCGAATGTTTTCTTTGGTATCGCGTCCCTTTTGGGTGCCGAGCACCATGACCTTGTGCTCGCCGAGCCGGGCAAAGCCGCCCACGATCGCCCGGTCCTCGGCAAAAAGCCGATCGCCGTGCAGCTCGCTGAATTCGGCGAAGGTCGTCTCCAGGTAGTCCAGCGTGAACGGACGTTTGGGATGACGCGCCAGCTGGACACGCTGCCACGCGGTCAGATTGGAAAAGATCTGTTTGCGGGTCTCAGCGATCTTCTCTTCCATCTGCGCGATCTCTTCCTGGAAATTAACGCGCAAGGCGTGAGTTTCCTGATGCTTTTTAAGTTCCTCCAGCTTGTTTTGCAGCTCGGCAATCGGCTTCTCGAAATCAAGCTGATGTTTCATAGCGCCGACAGAGTGTAGATTTCCTGCCTCAAGCAGGCAACGATGAATTCGGCCACGAGGGCTCCGGGCTCTTGGCAAGCCAACCGGACAATGACGAATGAATGTCTTTGTTCGGACATTTAGCTGTCTCATTTTTGGGCCGGCACTCCAGCGCGAATCTCTTGTTGACTCTTCTGCGGATTTGTTGGAACGTTGCCCCCGTCGGCGCAAAGAACAGCGGTGTTGGTGTCAGAAAGACAGATTGTCCGTAACCAAATGCAGAGTGACATTCAGAAATACTGCCAGGGCAGCATCTCTCCACTCGGTTTTTTGAGCAGATAACTTATCCTATGAGCGAATCGAGACTCTTCGTCGGTAACCTTTCCTACCAGACGATGGAAAACGACCTGCAGGAGTATTTTTCCCAGGCGGGTGTGGTCAGTTCAGTCAACCTCATGTTAGACAAATTCACCGGCAAATCGCGCGGCTTCGCCTTTGTGGAATATTCGTCGCCGGCGGAAGCGACCAAGGCGGTGGAAATGTTTCACGGCAAGGAATTCCAGGGCCGCCCGTTGACGGTCAATATCGCCCGGCCGCGCGAAGAGCGTCCTCCTCGCGCTGGCGGTGGGTATCGCGAAGATCGCGGCGAACGTCGCGAACGCCGATAATCTTTTTGTTTCTCCAAGCGGGCCGGAAATGTTGTTTCCTCCGGCCCGTTTTTTCTTTTGCTGTTCAGGCTTACGCAGAATCGAACCGTCCTTTTCGTTTCATCTACCCGAATCGCCTGATTCTCGAACTATGCAGCTAAGCTAAGCCGGAACGATTTAGTTGGGAACAGGAGATAACAGAGGAAACAGAGGACTGATGCGAGAATTCGGAGGATCAGGCCGAACCTTGCGTGCTCACCATTCAGTGACCGCATGGCGTCCCCAGAAACGGGCGCTTTGCTTCGCTCCTCAGCCTCTGTTTGCTCCGTTTCCTCCTGTTCACTTGCATGGATACGACTTAGCTAAGTCGAAGGTATGCGGGACTGGGGTGAGGAAGCGTGCTCCAGATCGGCTCATCAAAAATCTTCGCCCGGTTCGTGTGTAAATCGCCCTGCTTGCCTTGGCGGGAAAGCACGCGCATAATCCGCTTATGTCCCAGTGCGTCAGGTTCTGTGCGCGTGCCGGGCTTGTGTTTTGTCTCGGACATTCGGTCGCGGGAGCTCCGTCTCTCGACAAGTCATCGTTTTCGCCGCAGGACCAGTCCCCGCTGCCGTACATTGTCCAGTCGTGGCAGACGGAGCACGGTTTGCCTCAGAATTACGTCACGTCTATCGCACAGACCACTGACGGTTATCTGTGGATCGGCACTTACAACGGTCTGGCGCGTTTCGACGGCGTGCGCTTCGTGACGTATGACCCGGACAGCATGCCGGAACTGAGGCACGCTCACGTTCAAAGGGTATTGGCAGACCCGCGGGGCAGTCTGTGGATCAGCACGGCAGGGAACGGATTGACCTCGTGGCGCGAGGGAAGATTCAGGTTCGAATGGCGCGGCACAACGGCCGCAGGCGGCGTGCGCAGGTTGCTTTTATCGCGCTCGAATGAAGTGCTTTTCAGTTTGAGTTCCGGCCAGTTGCTGCGTGGTACTTTGACGGCGGCGGGCAGCAACCGATGGGAAGTCATCGCCGCAGGACGAGAAGCCGTGGAGGTTCACGTGCATCGGGACGGCACGGTCGTAGGCCGCACCTCGGAGGGACAGTTGATTTTGCTGCGGGGCGATCACTTCAGGCTATTGCCAGCGGACATTGGATTACGGGGCGAAAACGTCCGGACGCTATTGACCGACAATGCTGGCCGGTTGTGGGTGGGGACGGAGAAGGAGGTCGCCGTGTGGGACGCGGATGAAGCTTTCTGGGGCAGCCGAGGCGCCACGCATCGGTTCCTGAACATGACTCCCACGAACGGCGAACCGGAATTGTCCGTAAGCAGCATCGTGGCCGTGGGCGACGGCAGTCTCTGGGTCAGCGCGAATGGCCGCACGCGCCGCTGTCGCGGCCGACAATGGCTCGCTGAAGCCAAATGGAAATCGAAACCGCCCGTGTCGGGCGCCAGCTACTACGGCGACAGTGAAGCCGGGATGTGGGTTCATTTCGGCAGCGGACTCTTGCACGTGCGTCCAGATGGCCAGGTGCACCACATCACAACGGAACATGGCCTGGCTAATGACCGTGTGGCCTCCTGGTTTCAGGACCATGAGAACAATGTCTGGGTCGGTCTGAATCGCGGTGGACTGGTACGTTTGCGACCGCGGCATTTTCAGGTGCTCGGCGCGTCCGAGGGCCTGTCGGACCAAGTGGCCATGTCGGTGTGCGAGGATCATGAAGGCGCGATCTGGATTGGCACTTATGGCGGCGGCTTGAACCGGTGGGAGAACGGCGTCTTCAGGCATTTCAATCTCGGATCTTCCAACACTCCCGGCATCGTGGTCGCCGTCTGTTCGGATCTCACAGGGCGGGTGTGGATTGGCACCGCTGGCAACGGCGTGTGGGTGCATGAACAAGGTGTATTCAAACAACCATTTTCTTCGGAGCCGATGGAAGACCGCGCTTACGCTATTTTCGCTGATCGGCGCGGAAGAATCTGGATGGGCAATCGCCGCGGGCTGTTCTGTTGGGACGCCGGGGAGCTGAAACACTTTGGCGCGGCCGAGGGAGTGCCTTCGACGGATGTGCGCGCGCTTGCCGAAGATGCTGACGGCGCCATTTGGATCGGCGCGACGGATGGAGCGATCTACCGGTTTGCTGACCGCCAGTTTGATCGGTTCCGCGTCCCTGACGGGCGTGGTCATCAGCCGGTGTACTCCCTGTTGCCAGATAACGACGGCACCCTTTGGATCGGGACGTTTCGCGGCGGCTTGCTGCGTTTCAAAGACGGCAAGTGGGTCCGCTACACGACGCGCGAGGGACTGCCGAACAATGTCATTTGCCACATTCTTGACGATGGCCGAGGGCAGTTGTGGATGAGTTCGCATCAGGGCATCTTTCGCGTAGCCAAAGAGGCGTTGCATGCCTACGCGCGCGCCGAAAGCAGCTCTGTTGCTTGTGTCGCTTACGGCAGTTTCGACGGCCTTCCGACTGTGGAATGCACGGGAAATTATCAGCCGGCGGCCTGGCGCGCTCGGGACGGGCGCTTGTGGTTTGCGACCGTCAAAGGCGTCGTCTCGGTCCAGCCTGGCGAGGTGACATTGAACCGCCTGCCGCCACCCGTGGTGATCGAGGAGGTGCTGGTGGACGGAGTTCCGAGTGAAGCAGGTGGGCAGGTGGGAAAGCGGGGAAGTGGGAAAGTGAGCCATGCCGCGATGAAGCTTTCACCCACCGGCCCGCTTTCTCACCTGCCCGCCTGCACTCTTCGCGTCCGTCCTGGCCGTCACCACATCGAGTTTCGGTTTACCGGTCTGAGTCTCAGCGCGCCCGACAAGACACAATTCCAGTACATGCTGGAAGGATTGGATCGCGACTGGCTCGACTGCGGGACCAAGCGCACAGCCAGCTACAGCTACGTCCCGGCGGGCACTTACCGATTCCGCGTCCGCGCCTGCAATAACGACGGCGTGTGGAACCGGACGGGGCCGTCTCTGGGACTTATCGTTCCGCCATACTTCTGGCAAACGTGGTGGTTTGCCGCGCTAAGCGCCTTGACTGTCTTCGGCACGGTGGGCGGCACCATTCGCTTTGTGGAAACGAGGAAGCTCCAGCGCCGCCTCGAGCGGCTGGAGCGCGAACGGGCTGTCGAACGAGAGCGGGCGCGCATCGCCGGCGATATTCACGACGATCTGGGCGCCAGCCTCACGCGCATCACCTTGCTCAGCGAATCAGCGCGGGACTCGCGAAACGGAACCGGCCGGGCCGGGCCTGAGATTGATCAGATCTATTCGACGGCGCGCGAGTTGACGCGAGCGATGGACGAGATCGTTTGGGCCGTCGATCCGCAACACGACACGCTCGACAGCCTGGCTACTTACCTGGGGAAGTTCGCGCAGGATTATCTCCGCGCCGCAGGTGTGCGTTGCCGTCTCGACATGCCGATGCACCCCCCGGTTTTGCCGCTCACCAGCGAAATGCGGCACAACCTTTTCCTCGCGTTCAAAGAGGCCCTGCACAACACGGTGAAACACTCCGGCGCGAGCGAGGTCCGCGTGCGGCTTGCAGTTCACCCGCACCAATTCACGCTCTCGGTCGAGGACGATGGCAGAGGACTGGGTTCGATAACGCCTCGTCATCCTGGCGCAAAGGGCCCGTCCTCTCGCCTGGCCACCGGCCACGGCCTCACCAACATGCGAAGGCGGTTGGAGCAAATCGGCGGGCGCTGCGAATGGGTGGACTGCGCCGAAGCCGGCACGCGCGTCCGTTTCGTCGTGCCAGTGAAACCGCACCAGTGACGCTTTGTCATGAAAAGTGACGACAATCTTTTTCCGCCTGAGATGTGTCAGATAGAAAAGGTGCCACGCTGAACATGTCCATCACTGTTGCCATCATCGAGGACGACGAAGGGGCGCGCCAGATTCTCGCTGGGACGATTGGCCGCTCAGCGGGTTTTCGCTGCGCGAGCCAATTCGGCGATGCGGAGTCAGCCTTGGCCGCGCTGCCCGATGACAAGCCGGACGTTGTGCTGGTAGACATCCACTTGCCGGGCCTGAGCGGCATCGAGTGCGTGCGGCAATTGAAGGCTTTGCTGCCCCAGACGCAGTTCGTGATGTTGACTGTCTACGAGGATGCCGATCACATCTTCAATGCCCTGGCGGCGGGCGCGTCGGGTTATCTGCTCAAACAGACGCCGCGAGCCGAACTGATGGAAGCCATCGAGGAGGTGCACCAGGGAGGATCGCCGATGACCAGCAACATCGCGCGAAAAGTCGTGCAATCGTTCCAACGCGCCGGCCCGGCACAGAACGAAGTCGAGAACCTGTCGCCGCGCGAACACGAAGTGCTGGACATGCTGGCGCAGGGCTTTCTTTACAAGGAAATCGCTGATGCCTTGAAGCTCAGTGTCCCGACCGTCAACACTTACATTCGCCGCATCTACGAAAAGCTTCATGTGCGCTCCCGTGGGCAGGCCGTCGCCAAGTATTTGCAGCCAGACCGCATTCAGTCAGCGCGCTGAAGCCCGGTTCGTTTCCCTCCCTTGTCATCAATTTTGATGACTAACGAAGCAGCCCCCTGCTCCGTAACATCTCTGCTGACTCCGTAGAACCTGGCTTCATCGCCGTCGCGTCATCCGAGCGAGTCTGATGCGCCAGGCAACCGGGAGTTCATCAACCTGAGCAAATGCCTGCTTTTTGGAAAAAGAACCACCTATGAAAATGCATCTTTGCCGTTTTCACTTCACGTTAGCGTTGTTGTTCTCTCTCTTCCTGGCCGCCACGAATCGGACGGCGGCGCAAAATCTGGCGGACGGTCTCGTGTCTTATTGGCCACTGGACGCTGTCGTGGGCGACAAGGCGCCGGATCTGGTGAGTGGCTACGATCTGTCGCCCTACGTGGGAGCCAGCCACACGCTGAGCAACGGCAACGCCATTGCACTGGTGCCCGGCTATCGCAGCAACGCCGTCAGCTTCGTCAACGCCAACCAGATCTTGTTGGCGTACATCCCCCAGTCCACCGATGATCTGCCCATCAACAAGCACGCGGCCCTGACCATCTCGCTGTGGGTCAATGGAGCGGCCAACCAAACCGACCGGCGCGTCTTTTCCGAGGCCAACCTCAACAACAACAATCCGCTCTTCAACATTGGCACCCCCAACACCGGCAGCGGGGGCACCGTGGACCTGTTCTTCCGACAACAGCCGACGCAGGCGGAAATCGACATGGGCTTCGGCAATTTTAGCGGTGGTACGCATGTGCTGAGCAGTGGCACGGCCTATGACGATACGTGGCGCCACCTTGTGCTGGTGCAGCAGGAGGACGGCTCGCGCACACTTTACATTGATGGAACAGCGGACAGTCT
>Ga0137465_1000500_pt1 | contig 15007 bp, 11 predicted proteins | sample EasRivERMGT828_2_FD_104906 | JGI IMG/M metagenome (GOLD analysis project Ga0137465, IMG submission 104906) | Soil microbial communities from meander-bound floodplain in the East River, Colorado, USA - East River MetaG ERMGT828_2 | ecosystem: Environmental > Terrestrial > Soil > Floodplain ... | reverse complement strand
GGTGCCGGATACGTTCGCCCTGCTCGCGGCCAACGCGCGCCTGTTCGCGCATGCCAACGTGTCGTTGCTGAACGTGGCTGCGTCCGACAGGATGGCGGCCGTCAGCATCGAGCTCCCACGGTTTTCGGACGGGCTCGTGAACTATTACCAGGCGCGCCTTACCGGCGATCCGGCCGGTCTCGCGGTGCTGGCTCTTCCGGTCGATGCGCTGGCGCTGCCAATGACGGTCAGGCTCGCGAAGATCGACGTCGAGGGGCACGAGTTGGCTGTCCTCCAGGGTATGCGCAGGCTCCTCGAGCGGGACCATCCGGTGCTTATCGTCGAGACCGGCGCGCAGGACACCGTCGACGTGCTGATCGGCCTGGGTTACGCGACCGAGCGCCTGCCGGGCTCCTCCAATCTGCTTTGCAGGCGACGTGAAAGCGGAAGCGCCTGATTTTCGTATGCGTGACATGTGGGGTATATCATGAGGATTAGCATCTTTGGTCTGGGCTACGTCGGTGCCGTGTCGCTCGCGTGTCTCGCCCGCGACGGCCATTCGGTGATCGGCGTTGACATCGATCCGGCCAAACTCGAGATGATCCGTAGCGGCAAGACGCCAGTGGTGGAGGAAGGGATGGTCGAACTCATGGCCCAGGTGGCTGCGAGCACCCGGGTTACGGTGACCATGGATGTCGTGCACGCGGTGATGGATTCGGATCTTTCGCTGATCTGCGTCGGCACGCCGTCCGCGCCGAACGGCAGCCAGGACCAATCCGCCATGCTCAAGCTCGCGCACGAGCTGGGCCGCGCCATGCGCGGGAAAGCCGGCGACCACGTCTTTGTGTTCCGTTCGACGCTGGTGCCGGGCACGGTCGAAGAGGTGCTGAGGCCGATCATCGAGCAAGAGTCAGGCAAGAAAGACGGCCGCGATTTCGACGTCTGCTTCCAGCCCGAGTTTCTACGCGAAGGCACTTCGATCCGGGACTACGACCGGCCGCCGTTCACGGTGGTCGGTGCCAATGCCGAGGTGCCGGTAGCCCGGCTGCGCGAGCTGTTCGGTCATCTTCCGTGCGAGTTCTATGGGACTTCGATCCGGGCCGCGGAAATGGTCAAGTATTGCTGCAACAATTTCCACGCGCTGAAAATCACGTTTGCCAATGAGACTGCGCGCCTGTGCGAGGCGCTGGGCGTCGATGCTTTCCAGGTGATGGACCTGGTATGCAAGGATCGGCAGCTCAATATTTCGCCCGCTTATCTCAAGCCCGGGTTCGCGTTCGGCGGCTCCTGCCTGCCGAAGGACCTGAGAGCGACGATGTACCTCGCCAAGACGCGCGACGTGGAGCTGCCGATGCTCGCGAACGTGCTGCAATCGAACCGCGTGCACGTCGAGCATGCCATCGCCAAGGTGCTCGCCTCCGGGCGCCGCCGCGTGGGGATGATCGGGCTGTCGTTCAAAACCGGTACCGACGACTTGCGCGAAAGCCCGCTGGTGCTGATCGCCGAGCAGTTCATCGGCAAGGGCTTGAGCCTTCTGGTGTACGACCCGGAGGTGCACCTGTCGCGGCTGCTCGGAGCGAATCGCCGGTTCATCGAGCAGCATGTCCCGCACATCGGCTCGCTCATGCGCGGTGACATCGAGAGCGTGATCGCCGGGTCGGATCTTCTGGTGGTAGGGCTGAGCAATTCGAGCATCTTCGAGGCGCTTGCGCGCCATGTGCGCGAGGACCAGGTCGTGCTGGACCTGGTCAACATCCCGCGGAGCGAGGCACTGCGCGCCAAGGTGATGGGTTTGTGCTGGTAAGAACCATTGAACGACAGATTGTGGTTTCTTGAAATCTGTGATTATCTGTATATATCCGTGGCTGAACATTGCTTCCGGGAATTGAGACGAGGACACCCATGCACGCGCGAACGGAACCTGTGCTGACCTGCTCCGGCGCGACCGCCTGGCCGGTCATGGTGCTGGCCTACAATGAAGATCGGCATATCGCGGCGTGCCTGGACAGCATTTTCGCGGCCGACCCGGACCGGCGATTCGAAGTCTTCGTGATGGCGAACGGGTGCACCGACCGGACCGAAGAGATCGTACGGCAATACGGCCGCCGGCGGCCCGAGGTGCATCTCGTCTCGATTGCGCTGGGCGACAAGTGCAACGCCTGGAATGTCTTCATACACGAGACAGTGCCCGCACTATGCCCGGGCCGGGAGATCTATTTCTTCATGGATGGCGACGCGCGGGCGGTCCTCGGGTCGTTCACCGCCATGGCGCGCGCCCTTCAGGAAAATTCCCATGCGCACGCCGCCTCCGCTGTGCCCATGTCGGGGCGCAACGCCGCCCGCGACCGGCAGGAGATCCTCGACGACCACGGCCTGGTGGCAAACCTGTACTCGCTGAGGGGAGGCTTCGTCGACCGGCTGCGCGCGCTGTCGATGCGCATTCCGCTCAAGCTCGAGGGCGACGACGGGCTGATTGGCGCGCTCGTCAAATGGGACTTGGCCCCCGAGCGCAATGGCTTCGACCCTCAGCGCATCGTGCCCTGTGCGGACGCTGCTTTCGAGTTCGAATCGATGTCGCCAGCGCGTCCCGCTGACTGGAAGATGTATTGGAAGCGTACCGTACGCTACGGTCGCCGGCGCTACGAGTTCCAGCTCTTGGCGCGCGTACTGAAGACGCATGGAATCGCCGCGCTTCCTCGCGACATCACCGAACTCTATCCGGAGGCCGAATCGCTTCGACTGAGGTGGGAAGGAATCTACACGCTGACGAACCTTATAGCGCTATTACGGATGCGCAAACTGGGCAGATTCAACAAGCGTTGAGCGGGGAAGGTCAGGGGACTGGTTTTGGTAAGAGCAATTGAGCCATAGATAAGCCCGGATAGGACCAACCCGATGATCAACAGCAAATGGGCCGCCTATGAACGCCATTTCCCATTTCCTTCGGTCTATCGGGCCGCCGTCGGCGGCTAAGGGCGCTTTGGCACGAACTGTCATTCGACTGGTGCGCCAAGTTTCGTTGCTGCGTTTTCTCGGTCACATGGCGACCCAAGTACGTACCTGATTGCAGTCAAGCCCGCTCTCTGACGCCGGAGGGCCAGACCCCCTCGGCGGCTGCGCTCATGATGACGACGGGGATCGTGCGCTTTCGATCGCAAACGGGACAAGGTTCTCTGACTTGGAGAAATGGCGAACGATGTCGACTGAATTCGATTTGTAACGCTGAAGAAGCATGAGAGACGTCGTTCTTACGCTGTTTCTGTTCGGGTCGGTTCCATTCATTCTCTGGCGGCCGACTGTCGGCGTATTCCTGTGGATTTTGGTGAGTGTGATGAATCCCCACCGGTTGACCTGGGATTTTGCTTACGACCTTCGGTTCGCGCTGGCGATTGCTATCGCGACGCTGGTAGGGATGCTCTTTTCCAGGGAGCCGAAACACCTGCCGGTAACGCCAGTCACGGTGATTCTGTTCATGATGGCCCTGTGGATGAATGTCACCACCATTTTTGCCTTCGACACCACCCTGTCGCTGCCGATGTGGGACAGGGTGATGAAGATCCAGTTGATGGTGTTCGTTGCGCTGTATCTCCTGCACAGCAAGCAGCATGTACAGGTTCTGATCTGGATCGTGGCGGGGTCGGTGGCGTTCTTCGGCATCAAGGGCGGCCTGTACACCCTCCGGGGGGGCGGAGAATACCGTGTGTGGGGTCCAGCAGAATCGTTCATCGAGGACAACAACGCGCTGGCGCTCGCCCTCGTCATGACGATCCCCTTGCTGCGGTACCTGCAGCTTCAGGCGACCAGTCGGTGGGTGCGGTGGGGGCTCGTCGGCAGCATGGTTCTTTGCGGTTTCTCCGCGCTGGGCTCGCAGTCGCGCGGGGCGCTGCTCGGGGTTACCGCGATGCTGGCGGTTTTCTGGCTCAAGGGCCGCAACAAGCTGGTCACGGGATTGGTGCTCGCTCTTCTGGTCCCGGCCGCAATTGCATTCATGCCGGAGACATGGGAAAACCGGATGCGGTCGATTCAGAACTACGAGCAGGACGGCTCCGCCATGGGCCGGATCAATGCCTGGATGATGGCAATCAATCTTGCGAATGACCGACCCCTCGTCGGCGGCGGTTTCGAAATCTATAACCGGAGCGTGTTTGGCCGCTATGCCCCCGACCCGAGCAACATCCATTCCGCGCACAGTATCTACTTCCAGATGCTGGGCGAGCACGGCTACGTGGGGCTTGCGCTGTTCCTGTTGTTGTGGATCCTGGTGTGGCGCGACGCGGCGTGGATCATCAGGCAGTCCCGAAGTCGGAAGGAATTACACTGGGCGTCCGATCTCGCCCGCATGATTCAAGTGAGCCTAGTTGGCTATGCCGTCGGCGCCGCGTTCCTGGACCTCGCCTACTATGATGTCCCGTACAACCTGCTGATTGCGCTGGTCCTGACCCGCATACTGATCGAGAAGGAGATCAAGAGCCCGCAGCAGAACCAAGGAGTATCAGCCGCCAATGGCCGCCGATAGGATCAAGAAGGATTCTGGCGCTCAGACCCGTTCCGCTCCCGTTCGAAAGGTGTTGTGGAACAGCCGCAGGAGAAACTTGCCCGGTGTCCTGTCCCACGGGGTAAATCGCGGCAACTGGAACGGATCGCTCGCGGCGTGCGCAACGCCCCGAGCAGTGGAAACCGCCGCCTCGAACCCTAACTCCCGTACCATGCCGACATGCTCCCGGCGATAGTCCCGACCGGGCTTTCCGTTCGGGTACGCAAACAGCGTAACGCGGCCCCCCGTGATCGCCTCGAGATGGCTTTTGCTCTCCCGAATCTCGCTACGGGCGCGCTCCGGGTCGAGCTGCGCGAGAATGGGGTGGGTCACCGTGTGGGCCCCGATCTCCATGTCGCTCGCGTGGAGGTGCCGCACCTGTTCGGCCGTCATCATCAGATCGGATGGCAGCGCGTGGGACGTTCGTGCGGCAAGCTCTTCGACGCGCCTCTGCCGCTCCTCCAATGGCAGATACTTTAGGGCTGCCAGTACCTTCTCGATGGCCCGGCGCCGCAGGTCAATCGTGGAGATGCTCAGCGTATCTAGACCAATGCAGCGGGCGTCGAAAGTTTCCCCCTGTGCTCTCCGGAAGGTCTCGATCACGCTGTCGTTCCACATCCTGCCGCCGTTGATGAAGCTGGTGGCCAGGAAGAATGTCGCGGGCACCCCCCGCCGGCGCAGGATTGGCAGGGCGACTGCGACGTTGTCCGCATAACCGTCGTCAAAAGTCACGCACGCTGGGCGTACCGGCAGCGTGCCGCCGCGCAATCTTGCGACCGCCTCGCGCAGCGGCAGCACCTTGAACCAGCGGCCAAGCACGGCCAGTTGCCAGTCGAACTCTTTTGCGCAAACCTGTTCCGGGACCAGCGGGTCGGGCTCGGGAACGACGCGGTGGTAGACCAGTATCGAAAGGCAGCGCGAAAGCGGCCCTATCATGAACGGCAATCAGCCACAGATACACACAGGTACACACAGATCAAAAATAAAAACTCTAAAGGCACAAGCAACTTCATTTCGCCGCGGACGTGAATCAAAGACACCAGCAATTGCTCTTTTGGGGTTGCCCTTATCGGCGTTCATCGTCGGCCAATCTGTTTTTGATCCTTGGGGTTGATCTTATCCGCGTTTATCCGTGGCCAATTCTTCTTGATTTTCTTGTCAGCGCTCCGCGGGCGGTGGGGGCTCCGCCGGTTGCGAGTCCGGTTGCGCGGCGCTCTTCTCGGCCGGCGATTGCGGCGCAGACGGTTTCTCGGGCCGTTGTGGGGTGTTCTTGCGCTTGTCCTTGGCCCCATCGATCTCCGCCATTCGCAGCCTCAGTGCCTTGACGTCGGGCGTGACCGACAAGCCTCTTTCGAGCCACTCCCGCGCTTTTGCAAGGTCTCCGATCTCCTTGTAATAGTCGCTCATGGCAGCGTAGGGTGGCCAGTAGTTCGGCTTGAGCTCGATCGCGCGCTGAAGCTCGAGTATTCCGAGCGGACCCCTGCCGAGTTGAATCAGGTTCTCGCCCTTCATGGTGAAGATTTCCGGCAGCAGCGGAAAATCCGGGGGCACTCGTTGAATCACATAATCGAATTCTCCGATCGAATCAAAATAATGGCGCATGCGCTCCTGGCGGGTGTGAGAAAAGAACTTCGCGCGATTGGTTGCCATCATCCCCCAACAGTAGTGGTGCATATTGCGGAACGTGCTGCCCATTATTTTCGTCCATCGTTCTATCTCTGCCGGGTTGTTGCCCCCCGGCACATTGTCCCGGAAAAGCAGCGTGTATTTGCAATACGGCGGCAGCATCGCAACCTGCTGTGCACCGTATTGAATCTGGGCTTCGAGGCGTACGGGCAGGAGCAGGGTCGCCGTCAGCCCCGCCGCAGCGAAGATCTTCCGCAATAGGTTAGCCGCAGATAAACGCCGATAAGAATCGAAACCCATTGTGAGCAACAGATACACACAGATAAGCACAAATGTCAATATTTCAAAAATACAGGCAATGATTCTCTCGGTGACCCGGTTGATCTCTGATCGACGTTCCCCTGAGCCCATTGGCGTTTCCCAGGTCCCGAGTCTTATCCGCGTCTATCTGCGGCTTGGTAGATATTCGCTATTTTTTGACATGGAATGTTATATCACATGCCGATGCTGTTTTAGCCATTGCTCGATCATCATCAGCACCCAGACCATCGTCCCGTAATAGTTCGCGTGGCTCTGAACGTGGATCGAAGTCAGCTCGTCGATAAACTCGGGGCGGACAATGCGCCGCTGCTTCAGGTCGACCAGGCTGTCCAGTGCAATCTGCCGCAGCGGCTGATGCGCCTGGAACCAGGGACCGAAAGGCAGCCCGAAACCGTGCTTGGTCTTGGTGATGATTTCATCAGGGAGAAATCCGCGCAGCGCTTCCTTGAAAAAATAGCGCAGCCGGGTGTGCTTCAGCTTCATATCGGGTGGCAACCGGGCCGAGAAGGCCACCAGCGCGTCGTTCAGCATCGGAAACGTGGCCTCGACGCGCGCCAGCTCGCAGGAGCGCGCCACCTTGGGTAGATCGTTATCGGCGAGCGTGTACTTGAGGTCGAGCGCGAGCATGTGATTGATCAGCGAGGTCGCCTGCGCGCTGTTGTACGCCTGTGCCATCTGTGCTCGGGGCAATGCACAATCCACTCCATCGAGGAACTGGGGTGTGAATACGACAGCCGGGCCGAGCCGCTCCAGAAGGTTGTAGTTGTCGTAGCGGGCGGGCATCGGCATCGAGGCATTCCGCACGTAGCGCTGCACCTTGCCCATGAGGCTTACCGGAGGCAGCAGGCCCAAGACTGGTTCGATCAGGCCCTTGCGCAAGGCATGGGGCAGGTCGCTGTAGAGCGAGTAAAGGTATTGCTTGGCATAGCGCTCGTTGCCGCCGAACAGCTCGTCACCGCCGTCGCCGCCAAGCAGCGCGTCCACCCCGTCGTCCCTGGCGAGCTTCGCGCAGTAGTAGGTCGGCACCGCCGAGGAGTTGCCAAAGGGCTGGTCGTGGACCGCGGCGATCAGCGGGATGGCGTCCACCACGTCATCGGGCGTGACGTAGTACTCGTGGTGTTCCGTTCCGAAGTGGCGCGCGGCGATGCGTGCGTAGTGCATCTCGTCGTAGCCTTGCGCCTCGAACCCGATCGAATACGTACGCGCGGGTTTCCCCGTGACCTCACACAGAATGCCCGCAATGGTGGAGCTGTCGGTGCCGCCGCTCAGGAACGCTCCGACCGTCCGGTCGCGTGACGCCTCGCGCACGCCTTCGCGCAGTGCAGCCAGAAAGTCCTTCCTGAGATCCGGCAAGGGCCGCCTCTCGTCTTCGACGAAGCGCATTTCCCAGTAGGAGCGGGTATCGGCCTTGCCGTTGCGCCAGAGCAGGAAAGATCCCGGGAGCAGGCGATGCCGGCCAACGTGGATGGTGCGAGGCCCGGGTACCATGTGGAAGTATACGTAATCGTAGATGGCCTGACGATTGATCTCAGGCGTGTTCGCCGGGAAGGCGCTGATCGCGTCGAGCGTGGACCCGAACACGAGCTTGTCGCCGGCCACGCTGTAACAGAGCGGGCGCGTGCCCATGCGATCGATCGCCAGCACCGCCTCGCCGCCGCGGCCGTCAAGGACGGCGAGCGCAAAGGTACCCGACAAGGCCGCGAGCACGTCTATTCCCTTTCGGGCATAGCCCTGCGAGAGAGCGCGCGCGACGCCGTGGCGCTGCGCGAGCGCGGCCAGCCCGGTGTCCGTGAATTGCATCCGGCCCCAGACAGCGACGAGCTGCCCCTCGTCCTCAAAGACGTCGGCGTCGCTGCCTGCTGCGGCAGCTGCCACGGCGCCGAAGCCGGCGGAAACGCTGCGCACGGTGCTGCCATCGAAGCGGTTGAGCGGCGCAGCCATCGTCGCGATCACTTGCGGGGCTACGGAGCCGGCGCGCTCGCAGTTAAACCAGCCACACAATCCACTCATTCAGCAAACCAGTTCTTGGGTTTTGTCGGCGTTCATCGGCGCTTTTCGGCGGCTCATCTGTACTTGATCTTCGGGGTTGATCTTATCTGTGTGCATCTGTGTTTATCTGTAGCCAAACTTTCTCGACGCTCTTCACACCAACACCTCCGCCGGCGCCGGGTGGCTGAGGAAAGCTGTTGGGCTCGCGGTGAGACCATAGGCGCCCGATTGGAACACGACGATGAGGTCGCCGACGTCTGCCTTCGCCATTTCCATGCTATCGGCGAGCAGGTCGAGCGGCGTACACAGCGGACCGACCACGCTCACGACTTCGCGCAGGCTGCCGACTACGCGGTTACCAACCACCACGGGGTAGTTCTTCCGAATGACTTGGCCAAAATTTCCGGACGCCGCCAGATGGTGGTGCAGGCCCCCGTCGGTTATCAGGAATACCTGGCCTCGCGAGATTTTGCGGTCGATGACGCGGCAGACATAAATGCCCGCTTCACCGACCAGGTAGCGGCCCAGTTCGATCACGACCCTGGCTTGCGGCAGCCGTTGCGTCATCCCGTCCAGTAGACGGGCGAGGTTGGTGCCGACCGCCGCGATGTCGAGCGGACGCTCGCCGGGAAAGTACGGGATGCCGAAGCCGCCGCCGATATTGAGAAGGCGCACCGAAGAGGGTGCTTGCTTGGCGAGCTTGAGCGCCAGTTCGATCGTCTTCTCCTGCGCCTCCGTGATCGCGTCGGCGCGCAGGTTCTGCGAGCCGCTGAATATGTGGAAGCCCTGGAAGTCGAGGCCGAGCTGCCCGATCCGTGCGAGCATCGCGGGTACGCGCTCGGCATCCACGCCGAATTGCTTGGGACCCCCGCCCATTTTCATCCCCGAGCTTTTCAGCTCGAAATCGGGGTTGACCCGCACCGCCACGCGCGGACGCGCATCGTGGTTTCTGCCCAGCACCGCGATGCGCTCCATTTCGCGCTCCGACTCGAGGTTGACGACGATCCCGGCGGCCAGTGCCTCCGCCAGCTCCGCGTCGGTTTTACCGGGACCGGCAAAGCTGATCGCCCCCGGATTCGTGCCGGAAGCCAGAGCAATCCTGAGCTCGCCGGCGGAAGCTACATCCAGGCCGTCCATCAGTGCCGCGAGATGCCGCACGACCTCTGGCATCGGATTGGCCTTGATCGCGTAATGCAGGTGCACGTCTGCCGGCAGGTGTTTGCGCAGCAGCTCGACGCGTTGCGTGATCAGGCTGCGGTCATAGGCATAGAAGGGCGTCCGGCCAACGCGCCGTGCGAGTTCCGTGAGCGGGATGCCGCCGACCTGGAGGCAGTCGTTGACCACCGGAAACTGGGTCATCGGCGCGTGTGCGGGTCTTGCATTGCTCATAGGTTCAATTCATGGCCGCAGACAAGCCCCAATACACGCAGCATTCGGTGTCCAAGATCAATACCAAAGCGCCGCCGCTCGTGCGAGCGCGGCCAACGCCGAACCAATTCCTGCAGCAGGTTGGATCTGCATCTTCCGCGGCTAACCGTTTCGGTCCGCCCCGAACAAGTCCCGCATTTCGTGCGCCATCAGCTTGCGGTCGATCTTGCCGTTCGGATTTCGCGGCAGGCTCCCCTCGCGCACCGTCACGCGCGCCGGCACCATGAACGCGGGCAGCTGTTGCCGGCATTGCGCAAGAAGCTCTTCGGCATCGAGCCGCACGCCATCGCGTGTCGTTGCGACCACGACGATCGCCTGCCCGAGCACCGGGTGCGGAATGCCGAGCGCCGCGGCCTCGCCGACCAGCCCGGTCGCGTAAATCACCTCCTCGACTTCGGTGGGGCTCACGCGATAACCCGAGGTCTTGATCATCTCGTCGCGGCGGCTGACGAAATACAGAAACCCCTCCTCGTCCACCCGCACGGTGTCGCCCGACCAGACAGCGAGCTCGGGTATAACCAGGCCCTGCGGCTGGCCTGGGACTGGCTTGAAACGCTCCGCCGTCTTCTCCAGATCGTTCCAGTAACCGAGCGATACCAGCGCGCCGCGGTGCACGAGTTCGCCCGGCTCGCCCGGTGCACAGGGCGTGCCATCCTCGCGCACCACCAGCACTTCGGCGTTCGGAATCGCCTTGCCGATCGAATCGGGCCGGCGATCGAGTTCCGAGGGTGGCAGAAAGGTCGAGCGGAACGACTCGGTCAGTCCATACATCAGGAATACCAGCGTCTTTGGCAGCGCCGCCCGGAGCGCATCGAGAGTCGCTCTTGGCATCCGGCCGCCGGTATTGGCGATGTAGCGCAGGCTGTTTCTTGCTGCTTCCGGCCACTCGAGCTGCGCGAGCTGAATCCACAGCGGCGGCACCGCGGTAAGCCCCGTGACGCGCCCCTGCTCGACCGCGGCGACGATGTCGCGCGGCAGGAGATAGTTGATCAGAGTGACGCTGGCGCCGACGTGAAAGGCAGTGGTGAGCTGGCTGAAGCCGGCGTCGAAGCTCAAAGGCAGCGCGGACAGTATCCGGTCGCCCTCACCGTTTTCTAGGTACTGCGCCACGCTCATCGCGCCGGCGATCATGTTGCGATGGGACAGCACGACCCCTTTGGGTTTGCCGGTGCTGCCTGAAGTGTAGAGAATCGCGGCCATGTCGGTGTCGATCGCCCGGTGCGGCCGGAGCTTGCCGGAGCCGGACAGCGCCTCCTCCCAAGCCACGATTTCCAGCCCCCCGGCGGGCTCGGCTCTGCCGCCCACGACGATCACCGCCTTCAGATCGTGGCATTCGTGCAGAATCGATGCGAGGAGCCTGAGCCGCTCGACGGACGTGACCAGGATGCGAACGTTGCAATCCTTGAGGATGTACGCGACTTGGTCAGGCTTCAGCAGAGGGTTGATTGGCACAAACACTCCGCCTGCCGCAACGGCGCCGAACACCGCGATCACGGTCTCGAAGCGCTTGTCCAAGTAGACCGCTACGCGTTCCGAGCGGCGCAGATCGAGGTCGAGATACGCACCCGCCGCTCTCGACACGCCATCGGCAAGTGCCGCATAAGTCATCGACTGCCTCTGGTGAACCAGCGCCTCCGCCTGCGGTGATACGGAAGCGGAACGCATGATCAAGTTGTGCAACAAATCGGGCATACCGAGTTTCGCCGGGAATCCACTTGAAATGATATTCGACCTGGACGGTTGGTGCATGGGTTGCCTATCCACCGGAAGTCAACGCCACGGTCATGTGCCCTTCAGGAAGCGCGGTCGGTCCTGCACAGCCGCTCGGTATTCAGCACGAAAGTCGGAAAAGACTTGGGGTGTGTCGAGAAATGGAAATACGGAGGGAGAGTCGCCGCGGAAATCTGCCAAGGCCCTATGGACAGGATGGTAACAGCGCCAACACGCTGTGCTCCCATTCTTGCGTGGGACAGCATCGAGCCATTGTTGAACGCTGAGATCCGGCTCAGCGACCACTGGACCTGGTGCTCGGTGAGAAAACCATTCGCTTCGTCCCACAGTCTCAGGAATGCGATTCCGTTGCGGTGCGCGGGATCCACGTATATGTCGAAATCCCACGCCGATCGCCCTTCGGGCACGGGAACAAAACGGCAACGAAACTCGTCTTCCTGGTAGGGGCCCAAGGTAAGCCACACGAAGCCGATGAACTTTCCCGCCAGCAGCGCGGTCAGGCACGTGGCGCCCTGGTTGAAGCGGTACGGAGCGGCCCGGTCAGGACGGGGAAATTCCCTGATAATCGGATCGAATGCAGCGACACGCCGGACCTCGATGGTCGTGCCCCGATGGGGCGGAAGCCTGCGCGTCCATACCGGCTGGGCTACAAGGTAGTTCTTGTGAAGACGCGCACGGCCACCGGAAACAGTAACGAGCAAGCGATCAAACACATACAAGACGCCGTTTACCCAACCCATCTCGCGGATCGAACGTCTGAAACGATCGGCAATGGCTAGAGGAGACATGAGTATCAGTCGGCGAGCGAATTGCCACCCGTCATGGGAACCGGGGGACACATCTGGTCGAGCAGGCCGGTCAACTCGCGGGTCCGTCGCAATCGAGAAGCTTCGGCTATGAACCCGTCCGTCGGGAAGCCCGCCTCGCCCCGCCTCACCTCGTCTAGGAAACGCCGCAACTCGAGCGCGATTTCCTCCGCCGAGTCGAGCCGGGCGATGTTGTGGATTCCGGACTTGCGCAGGAGGCCCGCGGTGTCACCGGCAGGGTCGGTCAGACCGATGATAGGGCGCCGGCAACGGAGGTATTCATAGACCTTGGCCGGTATCTGATCGTTGCAATTGCTTGCTTGCAGCACCAGCAGCCCGTCTGCGCGCATCATCTCTTGCAGTGCGTGCCGGTAGGGGACGGGAGCGGCGAGCTCGACGATATCCGCCACGCGGAAGGTGTCGATCAGTCTAGTCAGAAGGGTTTCATGGAACGGGGCGCGCAGGCGCACCCGCAGTTCGCCGGGCTTCAGGCCTCCTTCGTCGAGCATACGCCGCAGTGCCTGAAAAAACTGCGTTGGGTCACGTTCGTTCGGATAGACGACGCCGCTGTGGAGCAGGGTGAATGCTCCCGGTACAAGGGGTCCTTCCCGTGCGGCAGTTCCATCGAGCGGTGCAAAGATTTCTTCGTCGTAGCCGTTTTCGATGACAGCCAGGCGCGCGATTGGAATCTCGGGATATCGCTTGTGGTGGAGTCGGACCAACCCCGGCGTCACGAACACCCCGAATGACGCGCTGCGCAGTACCGCTTCTTCTATCTCCTTGTAGCTTTGCCGGATCCTCGGATCCGCCGGATAGCCGTCCTCCGTCATGGGATCGCGGAAATCCGCAATCCACGGTAGTCCGGAGAGCCGGTGCAACGTGTATCCGATCTTGTGTGCGGTGGCTATCGGGTATGTGCTCCATATGGCGTCCGGGCGAAATTTCCTGATCATGGCGAGACCTTTGGGAACGGCTCCGAGCCACCAGGTGATCCAACGGTCCGGCCGGGCGGCAAACGCAGGGTAGCGACCCAGGATGGCGAGATGCCGGGCCGAATCGAGCGCGAAGGCGCGCTCGACTACGACGTCGGAAGGTACATCCCCCAACTGATCGTCGCTCACCCTCGCGAAGGCCCGCTTGTGGGCAGTTAGGATCAGCGGTTCCCAGCCGAAGCGGGGCAGATGGCGCGCGAAACTGAGCGTCCGCTGTATTCCGCTGCTCCCCGCCAGCGGCGGGAAGTGGAATGCAATCATCAGCACTCGCTTCATGAGGCGGCAAGGATCAAAAATATCGTCCGCAGACAAGTGCCGATGAAATCCGTCGCGAGAAGACACTGAACGAATCGACCGTGGCCCGGTTTGACATCCGCGGTACGCTGGTGCATATTCCGGCGGTCACTGCAATAGTGACCCGTGACGGGCTGTAGGTCTTGCCAGTGTTCATCCGCGGCCAGGTTACTTTTCTTTGGGAACTCTGAGACCCAACCAGTTCAATGTTGCTTGATGATGTGAAAATGGTCGTGGGAAACGCGCTGCAAATCGGCACACGTGTCCGGGAAATGGATGCCGCCGCGCCGCTTCTCGGTGCCGTTCCGGAACTGGACTCGATCGCGGTGGTCAACGTCATTACGGCGCTGGAAGAGCATTTCAGCATCACGGTCACGGACGACGAGATCGGCGCATCCGCATTCGAGACACTCGCCAGTCTGACACAGTTCATAGAGCGCAAGCTTGCCGAATAAAATAGTGAATGCTGGGGGCGATGCGTGCTCGACTTGGGCCGACGCCACGCCCGCGTAGGATCCTCAATCAGCGGTTCGCCAGCGATCTCAGCCAATCGAGGGAGCCCAGGAGCCACGGCTTAGGGTCACGCCAGCTGAATAGGGCGTAAACGTTCGCCCGCAAGACGGACCTCAGGTAATCGAACGCGCTAAGCCTGCCGCGTCGTACGATACCCTGCGATCTGGAAAAGCACACGTAACTGTCGTCGCTGAAGTTGAGCCACGTGAGCCCCCGCTTCACAGTGAGCGGCCTGTCGGCTCGATCCGGCCACAGCAGGAATCCGAGAAAATTGTGCCCAGAGGCCGTGGCGAGAGAGTACTGCACCCAGGGCCGGGCGTTAATTTCGACCAGATAGCTGCGATCGGCGTCCAGGGAGTGGAGAATTTCGACCTCGCCGATGCCGAAATAATCGAGTGCCTCGACCGAGCGCCGCGCCAAAGCCTCGACCTCGGCGTTGGGGGAGAGTTCGACGCAGGTCCCAGTGGAGCACCAGTCCGCCGGCGGCCGCACTTTTTGCGCAACGAAGGACAGAATCTCGGAACCGCGCCTCGCGAAAGGTACTGAGTATTGAATCAGGCGCTGACCCAGCAGCGACTCGGCAACGAGCGCCGCGGCCCCGGCCGCGCGAAAACGCTCAAGCAGTCCTCCCAGCTCTTCGGGCGATCCGGCCTCGACCGCCTTCGGTATACCGGAGCGCGAGTGGTGATGCAGGGTTTCCGCGGGACGCACCAGTACGGGATAACGAATGCCGTGCAGGCAAGGGGCATCGTCTCCGCGGCAATACCTGGGTGCGTCGAATCGATTGGCCAGGC
>Ga0137465_1000496_pt1 | contig 15255 bp, 6 predicted proteins | sample EasRivERMGT828_2_FD_104906 | JGI IMG/M metagenome (GOLD analysis project Ga0137465, IMG submission 104906) | Soil microbial communities from meander-bound floodplain in the East River, Colorado, USA - East River MetaG ERMGT828_2 | ecosystem: Environmental > Terrestrial > Soil > Floodplain ... | reverse complement strand
CGTGTGGTCTGACTCATTGTTTTATCCATTCCCGCCACGGTAACAGTCACTTTTGGCGCAACGTATCGTTTTAGCTTTTTTTTACCCCCCTCTCGGGTAACAAAACTTTTGGCGCAATTCGCCACCTGCTTTCTCAAAAATTTGCCCTTGCCTTCATTGGGAATCTGCCTATGTTCAACACTTGCCTGAATGCCGCGAGTGCGGTCGTTCTTTGAGGCTGAGAAAAAACAGTTAACGTATTACCTGACCCTTAACCCTCCGTTGCCATCGCAACGTTTGGTCCGTTAGGCAATGGAGACTTCGCCGGGCACTCATACCCGACCAAGCCTCCCTAGTCAGTTCTGCAGATTAAAAAGTATGCTCACCATGGAAGAAGCCATGAAGCAAAGCCAAATGCGCTTTGCCGCTGGCGAAATCGTCACAGGAACAATCATCGAAGTCCGCCCCAAGGAAGTGCTGGTGGATATTGGTTATAAGAGCGAGGGTGTCATCCCCAACAATGAATTTGAAGATATCAAGGCCGTAAAAGTCGGCGACGAAATCGATGTCCTGATCGAAAAGCTCGAGGACAAGGATGGCATGGTCGTCCTCTCCAAGGAAAAGGCCGAATTCAAGAAGAACTGGGAAAAAATCCTGAACATCTGCCGTGAAGGCGGCACGGTCAACGGCAAGGTCAAGGCCGTGGTCAAAGGTGGTTTGCTGGTCAACATCGGCGTGGAGGCCTTCCTGCCCGCCTCCCAGATCGACATTGTCCCGCCCAAGAACCTGAACGGCTTCGTCGGCAACAACTACGATTTCAAAGTTGTTAAGATTAACCAGGAGCGGCAGAACATCGTCCTTTCCCGTCGGGAACTCATCGAGCAGGAACGTTACGAGCGTCGCTCCAAATTGCTGGCGGAAATGACGCCGGGCGACATCCGTAAAGGCACCGTCAAGAACATCACGGATTTCGGCGCGTTCATCGATCTGAATGGCTTGGATGGCTTGCTTCACATCACCGACATGAGTTGGGGGCGCATTGGTCATCCGTCCGAAATCCTCAAAGTCGGTCAGGAAATCGATGTGGTCGTGCTGGATATCAACCGCGAAAAAGAACGGGTCAGCCTTGGACTGAAACAGAAGTTGCAGAACCCATGGGAGAACATTGAAACCAAGTACCAGGTTGGCAATCGGGTCAAAGGCAAAGTGGTCAACCTTGTTCCCTACGGCGCGTTCGTCGAACTGGAGCCCGGCGTGGAAGGCCTGGTCCATGTCACCGAACTTTCCTGGACCAAGCGCATCGCCAAACCTTCCGACGTGCTCAAACAGGACCAGGAGATCGAAGCCGTCGTGCTCGGCATCAACCGCGAAGAGCAGAAGATTTCTCTCGGCATCCGCCAGTTGGAAGCCAATCCCTGGGACAAGGCCCTGGAGAAATATCCGCCCGGAACAAGGGTCAAGGGCAAGATTCGCAATCTCACCAGCTACGGCGCCTTTATCGAGCTGGAGGAAGGTCTGGACGGCATGATCCACGTCTCGGACATTTCGTGGACGCGCAAGATCAATCATCCTTCGGAAGTGCTGAAGAAGGGCGAAGAAGTGGAAGCGCAGGTATTGGAAATCGACAAGGGCAACCAGCGCATTTCGGTGGGCATCAAACAGCTCAGCGAAGATCCTTGGAGCAACATCGACAAGTATTACAAAGTGGGTGACCTGGTTACTGGCAAAGTCACCAAGCTGGCCAGCTTCGGCGCGTTCGTCGGCTTGCAACATGATATCGATGGGCTGGTGCACATCTCCCAGGTGAGCGAAGAGCGAGTCGATAAGATCAAGAACGTGCTCAAGGTTGGCCAGGAAGTCACCGCGCGTGTCATCAAGATTGACAAGGGCGACCGACGGATCGGTCTCTCCATCAAAGCAGCCAATTACTCACAGGAACAGTTGAAAGCCGAGCAGGCGTTGCTCGATTCGCTGAAGCCGGGTGAAGATCTGGTCGCTCTGCAACACGCCTTCGACGCTGCGGACGAGGCGACCAAGCAAGAGACTCCTTAAGCGCAACGCGGGATCAAAAATTCAGAACGGGCGGGTTGGAGACAGCTCGCCCGTTTCCTTTGTTGCTGGGATGTTTCGCGGACTGATCTATCACCTGTCAGATGCCGGGTCGAACGTTGAATGGAATGGCCAAGAACTGGAATTTCGCCTTGAGCATTGAAGAGCAAACTATGACCTTTGTCGCCGCATGAACATCGTGGAAGAATTGCGATGGCGCGGGCTGATTGCCGATTGCACCGACGTTGACGGGCTGACGAGACGGCTCAACGAAGGGCCGATTGTTCTTTACGCAGGCTTCGATCCGACAGCAGAAAGTCTCCATGTCGGGAACCTGGTGCCGCTCCTTGCTTTGCGCCGGTTTCAATTGTTCGGCCATCACCCGATTGCTGTGGCCGGCGGCGCGACTGGCCTGGTTGGCGACCCCAGCGGAAAGGCCACGGAGCGGCAGTTGGTCACGCGCGAAACACTCGAACACAACATTGCACGCCAGAAGGAACAATTAAGACGCTGGCTCGATTTTGAAACCAAAACCAATCCGGCTCGATTGGTGGACAATGCTTCATGGACCACGCCGGTCAGCTTCCTCGATTTCCTGCGCGACATCGGCAAACATTTTTCGGTGAACCAGATGGTTGCCAAGGAAAGCGTGCGTGCCCGCATGGAGGACCGGGAGAGCGGTATCAGCTACACGGAGTTCAGTTACATGCTGCTGCAAGCTTTTGACTTTTACGTCCTGCGCCGCGATCACAACTGCGAGCTGCAAACCGGCGGCAGCGATCAGTGGGGTAACATTACCGCCGGCATCGATCTGTGCCGCAAAAAGCTGGGCGCCTACGTCTTTGGGCTCACCCATCCCCTCATCACCAATGCCGATGGAAGCAAGTTCGGGAAGACGGAAAAGGGAGCCGTTTGGATTGATCCCGACAAGACCAGCGTCTATCGTTTCTACCAGTTCTGGATTCGGGCGGATGACCGCGACGTTGTCCGTTACTTGAAACTCTTTACCTTCCTTCCCCGCGAGGAGATCGAAGCGCTGGAAAAGCAGCATGCCGAAAAACCGGAAGTTCGGGCGGCGCACCAGGCTTTGGCCAGGGCAGTGACCGACCTGATTCATGGCGAGCGGGCTACGCAGGATGCCATCCGCGCGAGCGAAATTCTTTTTGGCGGCGAGTTGAAGGGCATTTCCGAAAGCGCCTTCAACGATGTCGTGGGTGAAGTCCCATCCCGGGAGATTGAAAAGTCAAAACTGGAGGGAGCGGGTGTTCCGCTGGTTGAAGTGCTGGTCCAGGCCGCGGTTTGCCCGAGCAAAGGTCAGGCTCGCAAGGATATCGAAGGGGGCGGTATCTACCTGAACAACGTACGCGAAAACGATTTCCAGCGCGCTATCAGCACCAAAGATTTGCTCTTCGGCAAACATCTTCTGCTTCGCAAAGGCAAACGCAACTACGTGGTGGTCACAGCGAAATGAGCTGAGTTCTTCGTCAAGGCGGATTGCATTTCTTCAAGTTTTCCGAAAGAACCTGCTTCGGTCTTCCGTATTAGGGTAAGGAAAAAAGGCCAACGTAATGTGAAAGGAGGAATCGCGCCGAACGAGCGATGATCCGCTGGACACTGATGGAGTCCGGTTTGACTCTGACATTCACTTGCATTTCCTCCGGCGTTGGTAGAAAACACCAAGGACGGACAGAGCAATCGTTTCCATGGGTCCAAACATAGCGGGCGGCAAATCGGTCGTGCTCTTGTTCTGCTTCGTGCTATTGACGATGCTAGGAGACGATCTCTTTGCCCAGCTTGCGAATCGGCAGACGACGGCTGCCCCCATCCTCATTGTTGGCATTGAAAAGACCGTGGAGGTCTTGCGAGCCGGTTCGCAACGATGGGACCGGGCTTACACGAACCAGCCTTTGTACGCCGGAGATCGGATCCGCACTCGATCAGGCAGCCGCCTCGTGTTGCGTTGGTCCGACCAGAGCACTGTCCGGCTGGATGGGCTGAGCGAGTTTCAGATCGAGGCGCCTGTGGAGCGCAAGGCACTGTCTGGTTTTAGCCTCCTCCAGGGCATTGCTTATTTCTTTCATCGCGACAAGCCGGCCGACGTACGCATCCGCACCCGCACAGCCACTGCGGCGGTGCGCGGAACGGAATTCAACCTCGAGGCGGACGAGAATGGACGCACCATCCTGACCCTGTTCGATGGGGAGGTCGAGCTTGCCAATGACCAAGGAAAAACCAATCTCTTCAGCGGCGAGCAAGGCGTCGCCGAACCAGGCCAGCCACCGACCAAGACGGCCAGGATTGAAGTCATCAACGTCATCCAGTGGTGTCTGTACTATCCGGCCGTGCTTGACCTCGACGAACTCAGCCTGGCGGCAGCGGAGCAACAGGCATTGTCTGAGTCATTGGCCGCCTATCGCAGTGGTGATTTGTTGGTCGCCCTGGACAAATATCCGGCCGGTCGCCAGCCTGCCTCGTCCGAGGAAAAGGTCTATTTCAGCGCGTTGCTCTTGTCCGTGGGGCAAGTGCAAACAAGTGCTTCTCTGCTGGACACGTTGCCGCGCGATGCGAGCGATAGACGCGGCCGTTCGCTGGCGGCTTTGGCCGACGCGCTTCGCCAACTCATCGCAGCCGTCAAGCTGCAACCTTGGGAATCAAATCGCGCGCCCGCCTTGGCCACCGAATGGCTGGCCGAATCGTACCATCAGCAATCTCAAGCCCGATTGGAAGCGGCGCGGGCCGCGGCACGCAACGCAGTGGCCATCTCCACGAATTTTGGATTTGGCTGGGCGCGACTTGCGGAATTGGAATTCAGCTTTGGTCGAACTCCCGAAGCGATTGGCGCTCTTAACCGCAGCCTGCTGTTATCGCCCCGCAACGCCGAGGCGCTGACGTTAAAAGGCTTCTTGCACGCCGCGCAAAGCCGCATTTCCGAAGCGACCACCTCGTTTGAGAAAGCCATCGCGATCGATCCCGCTCTGGGCAACGCCTGGCTGGGACGCGGCCTCTGCAAGATTCGCCGCGGTCACCTTCGGGAAGGGCAGGAAGACCTGCAAATAGCCGCCACGGTGGAGCCACAGCGCGCCCTCCTGCGCAGTTATCTGGGCAAGGCTTACGGCGACGCCGGTGACAGCAGGCGCGCAGGCAAGGAGCTGGAGCTGGCCAAGCGTTTGGACTCACGCGACCCGACCGCCTGGCTTTACTCAGCGCTGCTGGACCAGCAGAACAACCGTATTAACGAGGGCATCCGCGATCTGGAAAAGTCTCAAGAGATTAATGACAATCGTTATGTTTACCGTTCCCAGCTGCTCTTGGATCAGGATCGTGCGGTACGGGGCGCAAACCTGGCGAACCTCTATCGGGATGCGGGGATGTTTGACGTGAGCGTGCGCGAAGCCTCAAGCGCGGTGAATTATGACTACGCCAATTACTCAGCGCATTTGTTTCTGGCAAGCAGTTATGACCAGCTTCGTGATCCGAATCGAATCAATTTGCGCTACGAGACGCCAGCGGAGAGCGAGTACCTGCTGGCCAACCTCCTTGCTCCGGTCGGAGCGGGGATGCTTTCCCAGAACATCTCGCAGCAGGAATACTCAAAGTTGTTTGAGCGTGATCGTTTCGGCGTGGTTTCCAGCACCGAATATTTCAGTCGCGGCGCCTGGGTGCAGCGAGGGGCTCAATACGGAACGTTCGGTCACGTCAGCTATTCCGTGGACGCGTCCTACCGCTCTGATCCGGGCCAACGTCCAAACGACGATTTCGAAGAACGGATTCTCACGCCGAGCTTGAAGCTGCAGGTCACGCCGCAAGACAGTATTTTTTTGCAGGCAACCTACTACGAAGCCAGTGGGGGCGACCTGATTCAATATTACGATCCGAACTCCGCCAATCAGCTGGTCCGAACGCACGAGAATCAGGACCCTCTCATTTCACTCGGTTTACATCATGAGTGGAGCCCCGGCCTGCATACGCTGCTTCTGGCCAGTCGGCTGAGTGACCGCATCTCAGTTCAAAATCCGACGCAATTGAGTTTCTTTGTGGCACGAGAAACGAACGAAATTTATCTGGTCGAACCCATTTCCATAAAACAGCAATACCGCAGCACTCTGGAGATTTATGCCGGCGAACTGCAGCAGATCTGGCAGACACCGAACCACAACACAATCATTGGTGGCCGCTTTCAATCCGGTGAGTTTCGGACCACAAACCTTCAAACTCATCCCATAGTCAGCGATTTCCTTATCTTCTTTGATCCGGACAGGCCCGCGGCCCAACAGAATGTCACCACCGATTTTGAGCGCATCAGCGTTTACGGATATCATCATTGGCAGGTCGCCGAGCCACTGATGTTGATAGGCGGCCTGACTTACGATCACATTACTTTCCCAAAAAACTTTCGCGCTGCCCCAATTTCCGATGAGCAGGACCGGGTGGAGCGGCTTTCCCCCAAGGCCGGCCTCATCTGGACTCCGGGCAAGAGCACCACCGTACGTGCTGCTTATACGCGTTCGGTGGGGGGAGCCAGCATCGACCAAAGCCTGCAATTGGAACCGTCCCAAATCGCCGGGTTTCTTCAGTCATTCAGAAGCATCCTTCCCGAATCGGTGGGTGGAGCAGAAGCCGGCGCCACGTTTGAGACGTATGGCGTTTCATTCGAACATAAGTTTCCAACCAAAACCTACGTGGGCGTCCTCGGAGAAGTCCTGCGTTCAAAAGTCAATCGCACGCTGGGCGTCTTTGATGCGAATTTTGCCGGTTTCGCCCTACCCAATAGCATGCGCGATCACCTCGACTACAAGGAGCCATCCCTTTTGGTGACCCTGGATCAACTGTTTGGCAAAGAGTGGGCAATGGGGATGCGGTATCGGGTCAGCGAGGCCAGCCTCGAAGAGGAGTACCCTGAGGTTCGTCAGGAAAACAGTTGCTTTTTCAAAGGATACCGGCCCGTGCAGCATTTGCAGGCGACGCTGCACCAGCTAAATTCTCACATTATCTACAACCATCCTTCAGGATTTTTCGGCCAGGCACAGGCTCTCTGGTATCGCCAAAATAACCGCGGCTATGGTTTTACAATTGAGCGCGACATTCAGGGCACTCTCTGCTTGAGCAGCGCGCCAGACCTGCCCAGCGAAAACGTCTGGCAGTTCAATGTTTTCGCTGGCTACCGATTTCCGGGCCGTCATGCCGAAGTGATGGTGGGACTGCTCAACGTGACGGACCAGGATTACCGACTAAATCCGCTGACCCTTTACAATGACTTGCCGCGCGAGCGCACCATTTATGTACGCCTTCAGCTTAATTTCTAAAGACCGGCCGACAGTCGATATCGTCTCCGCGTTGCTCGGTCGAGATGATACGCCAGGCGTCGATAGCGGTCAGTTATGGTAGTTCCAGTTAAATGTCACATGGGTGCTACTACCCAGAGAGGCGCTTTTGTAAAAGATGCCGACTCTGTAAAACTTGCCGTTCTGGAGAGTCACCGGCAGAGTTTTGCTCAGAGTCGTATTGGGCAGTGAGCAATTGGAATCATTGGTGCAAGCCCTCTCGGTCATGAAACCAAAGTTATCTCTAATCTGGATTCCGGTGTCGATGCTGTTGTTGATGTTGGTGCATGTATTCACATCGAGCTTGGTCGAATTCGATGTGTTCGCAAAAATTCCTGTGCATGTCGGCGTGCTAGGGCCACAAAAAGTGGTATAAACTTTGTACTTATCAAAACCCAGACTAGCGAGACATGACGGCCCGCTTCCGGTGGTAAATTCACCGATCCCGACCGTGAGAGTGCCACCGTTGCTTTGGTTCTCATACAACTGATAAACACTCAGATGCGCCGGCAGGGACTCCGCTTCGATGGATCCCGTCAGCACCGCTGTGTAGGCGCCAACATGCGAAACACCAACCGCGTTGATCGTATAGGTGCCATTCGTAGCTGCCGAGATATCACTGTCGTTTATTCGCCATTGTATATGCAGTGGGGGTTCGTTTGTCTTTCGCTGTTCTATGCCTTTCAAGACCGAGGGCTCTAATGAAATTATTACGGTTGAGCCGACTTTAGCCATGAGGCTTTCCCGGAGCATTAGGATTTGCTTTGTCACCTCCGGCTTCTCCGCGGCACCAGGCACGGCTGGCATCCCCAGTAATCCCATTAGTGCAATGGACGCTAGCATGAGTTTTCGTTTCGTAATCATATGTCTCCTCTGTTTTGTTATTGTGTAGCCCCTTGGCCCGCAGCGCACCCAAAACGGCGGGGCGGCGATGAGTCCTGGAGGCTGCCGGATTATTGGCACTACCTGATAGGCGCGTAAAGAGAAAATTTGGACTCCTTTTCAGTCCGGCTCGGAGGCCCGCAAAGCCCCAAAAAACGCTGTCATTAGCTTAGATTCGGAGTAAGGTCTGGCGTTTTGGATCGCCGTGAGGTTTAGAACTGCCATCACTCAGAAGTTCTTCAGTGGCGCAATAGGCGCGGCTCTGGCCATCGCCGTGGCGCTGGGCTTGCAGTCGTTTCGCGCGGGCCAGGGACTGGTCCGCTTGAGCTACGACGTGCCATTTGCCTTCACTCCAAAGTTTACTTCGGAAGAGGTGATATTGGTCCTAATGGACGAAGAGGCCCACCGAAACTTGGGCCAAAGCTGGGGCCAACAATGGGACCGCTCATACCATGCAAAGTTGCTGCGCAAGCTTACGAGGGACGGAGCCGCTCAGGTAATATTCGATGTCTGGCTGGCGGATCCAGGAACCAAAGAGACTGACGAATCGCTGGCCAAAGCCATCGCGGACCATGGCAAAGTTGTACTGGCAGGGGTCCTCGGACCAATGCCGAAGCCCGGCATTAGTCAAAACCAATTGCAGATAGGTGAAGGCGGCAAACTTTTTGAGCCGCACGAAATCTTTTTAAACGCCAGCACCAATTGGGGCATCTCCGCCATTCCTGTAGCGGAGGCAGATTTGAGAATTCGCCAACACTACGCCGAAACAGAGTTACACCCAAGTTTGCCATGGACGGCTGCAGCTCTGGCTGGAGCAAACATCGTCACGAACCCGGCCGCACGCTTTGCCGAACGCTGGCTGCGATATTACGGCCCGCCCGAGACCATCAGGTCAGTGAGTTACCATCTGGCGCTGGAGAAGACTAACAGATATTTCCAGGACAAAATTGTATTCATCGGTGGCAAACCGGAGACGCGATTTGTGTCAGAGCCCATCGATGAATTTCCGACGCCATACACGCGCTGGGGCCACGAAAAAACCGCTGGCGTCGAAATCGAAGCAACCATGTTTCTAAACCTGCTGCGAGGCGATTGGCTGAATAAACTTTCACGGCGCAAGGAACAGGTCTTATTCATGTTGTGCGGCGTGGTCTTCGCGTTTGGTTTGAGTTTGTGTCGGCCGTTGCCGGGCCTTGGGCTCGCGCTCGCCGCTATGGTGACCGTAACGGCACTGGCGCTGCTTTTGTTTTGGATGCAGGGGTTGTGGTTCGGCTGGATGATTATCGTTGCCGCACAAATCCCTCTCGCATGGGGTTGGTCGGTGCTGGCATACACCAAAAGATTATCCACCGAAAAGACAGAGCTGGAAAGAAAGGTCGCAACGGCGCAGGCGACTGTGGCTTCGGAACGCCCGATAGCCTGGGTGCCGCCCGCTGAAGGAGTTCGAGGCGAAATTTCCATTCCCGATCATGCTCTGCTGCGCGGCATCGGGAAAGGGTCTTACGGCGAAGTGTGGCTTGCTTCTAATGCGATCGGCATTTATCGAGCCATAAAAATCGTTCGTCTCGACCGCTTCCCGGATGCTGTTCCCTACGAGCGCGAGTTCAAAGGCATGCAGAAATTCATGCCCATTTCGTTGAGTCATCCCGGCATGGTGCATCTTCTGCACGTGGGCCGCAACGAGCAGGCTGGCTACTTTTATTACATCATGGAACTGGGCGATGACCAGGTCAGCGGACAAAAGATCGATCCCGAGACTTATTCATCGAGGAATTTGGCCAAGGATTTGCAAAAGCGGAAGCGGCTTCCCTTGGATGAATGCGTGTCACTCAGCCTGACGCTGACGGACGCGTTGGAGTACCTGCACCAGAAGCGGCTGGTCCATCGGGATATCAAGCCGTCCAACATCATTTTTGTAAATGGCATCCCGAAATTTGCCGACATCGGGCTGGTCACCGACTTGAGCGGCGAGGGCAAAGACGTCACTTATATTGGCACCGAAGGATATATCCCGCCGGAAGGACCAGGCTCGCCAGGAGCGGATATCTACAGTCTGGGCAAGGTGATTTACGAAGCCGGCATGGGCCGAGACCGCCGGGACTTTCCAGAACTTCCGGACAGCCTCGTGGAGCAAGCGGACACAGTGGAGTTTTTTGATCTGAATAAAATCATCCTCAAGGCATGCGAGCCCGACTGCCGCAAGCGTTATCAATCCGCCGCGGAAATGCGCGCGGATTTCTTTCGATTACAAACCCGCCTCCATGCCGAGGGGTCAGACAAGCAGGCCTGAATCATTTTCCAACCCCCACGGCAGCAGTGTTTGGGCAACATGCCCTGCAAGACGCGGCAAGACGCGCGCCCCTCATTGGTTAAGGATTGCTTTTGTCCGCGGTGGGGCGTTTACTCAACAAACAGACGCACCCTCGGAATCGGCCTGTAGGCGACTATGAAAAAGGCTTGCTTAGACTTCTTCAAAACTCAATCCCTTGCCGTTTGTGTCTGTGTTTTATTCGCGGCCAACCCGGCGAGCCTTTTCCAGGCCCACGCACAGGCGCCCACAATCACCATGCAACCTGCGGATCAGGTAGTTTCGCTGGGGGCTGGTGCGACCTTTCACGTCGTTGCCTCAGGCAGTCTTCCCCTGAGCTATCAATGGCGCTTCAACGATGCGAATCTCTCCGGGCAAACTTCCAACTCGTTGCACTTCACGAGCGTCACGACAAACAACGCCGGCAGTTACAGGGTGGTCGTGAGCAATGCCAGCGGCTCGGTAACCAGCGCGCCGGCTGCGCTGATCGTGATTCCCTTGCTGCCGGGCGGGCTCGATCCCGGTTTCAATGCCGGCGACATCAACGACGTGGTCCGATCCCTGGCGCTGCCCGGAAGCAACAAGATCCTCATCGCCGGCTGGTTCACGTTCATCAATGGCGCCAATCTGAACCGAATCGCGCGTCTCAACGGCGATGGCAGTTTGGATGGGAGTTTCAACGCCGGCAGTGGCGCGAACGGCAGCATTTATGCAATGGCCTTGCAAACGAACGGCCAGATTCTCATCGGCGGCGCTTTCTCGACCGTCAACGGGAGCAATCGTCTGGCCATCGCCCGGCTCAATAGCGATGGCAGTCTCGACACAACGTTCGATCCTGGCTTCGGCGCCAACGGCGCGGTGTGGGCGCTGGCGCCCCAAAGCGATGGCAAAATCCTCATCGGCGGTGATTTCACGACGATCAATGGCACCGAACGTTTTCACATCGCGCGCCTCAATACCGACGGAAGCGTGGACAACACATTTGTGGCAATGGTGAGCGACTCGGTGCGAGCGATCGCGCTGCAGACCAACGGCCAGGCGCTGATCGGGGGCTTTTTTGGCGCAGTCAACAGTCTTCCCTGGTTCAACCTCGCCCGCCTCAACAGCAATGGCAGTCTGGATACGAGTTTCGTTCCCGCGCCGAACCAATGGGTCTTTTCGATCGTTGTGCAGGGGGATGGCAAGATACTGGTTGGTGGAAATTTCAATGGGATTGGCGGCACGAATCGGAACCGCATCGCCCGGTTGAATAGCGACGGGAGGGCTGATCCCGCATTCAATCCCGGCCTGGGCGCCAATGAGGGCGTGGTCAGCATCGCCCTGCAGCCCGATGGCAAAATCCTGGTCGGGGGAGGCTTTACCCAGTTCGATGGCCGCACCCATCTCCGTATCGCCCGGCTTCATGCCAACGGCGGACTCGACGACTTGTTTGCTCCCGAGCAGGGCGCCGACTACTGGATTGAATCCATTGCGGTCCAAAACGATGGCAAGGTAGTCATCGGTGGATATTTTTCCGCGGTCAACAACACGCCGCGCAGCCGGATCGCACGGTTGATTGGCGGGGAGCCGGAACCGTTCGTTCCCATTATCAGCAATCAACCCACGAGCCAAAGTGTTGGCGAAGGCGTGAATGTGATGTTCAAAGTGCGCGCAGTGGCTTTTCCTTTGCCGGCCTTTCAGTGGCAGCGCAACGGCACGAACCTCATGGGCGAGACCAATGCCATGCTCTCCCTCCGCAACGTGCGAGTCGCCAACGCCGGCAACTATCGGGTTACGGTCAGCAATTCCCTCGGGTCCGTCACCAGTGTGGTCGCCGTGTTGACCGTCCAGCCGGCCCCGACCAACCCGGGCGCGCCCGACATCGACTTCTATTCCGGCGCGGGACCCAACAACACGGTCAACGCCGTGGCCATTCAAAACGACGGCAAAGTTCTCATCGGGGGCATTTTCATCGAGGTGGATGGCGTGCCACGCGCCTCGATTGCGCGCCTGAACCAGAACGGCAGCCTCGATACGACGTTCAGTCCCAATGGCGGCGCGAACAATTGGGTGAATGCCGTGACCTTGCAGAACGACAAGGTGCTGATCGGAGGCTATTTTTCTTCAGTAAACGGTCTGCCGCGCAACGGCATCGCGCGGCTCAATAATAACGGCAGTTTGGACTTAGCTTTTGACCCGGCGCCCTTCTTTTTTAGCGGAGTCTTGTCCATCGCCACGCAAACAAACGGACAAATACTCATCGGCGGCGGATTCGGCCTCTACCGGCTCAATGGCAACGGAAGCCTGGACACCAATTTCAACGTCCAATCCCTCGGCCTTAATCCGGTCGGCGCGGTGACAGTTCAGAGCGATGGCAAGATCCTCATCGGAGGCGACTTCATTTCCTTCGACAATCGCGTGCCCAACCGCCTGGCGCGGCTGGGCAGCGATGGCAGTGTGGATGCGACCTTTAATCCTGGCTCAGGCGCCAACAGCAGCGTCCATGCAATCGTCGTGCAACCGAACGGCAAAGTGCTCATTGCCGGCGGCTTCACCAAAATCAACGGCATGACGCGCAACCGCCTGGCGCGGGTGGAGGCCAACGGCAATCTTGATCCGACTTTCGATGCTGGCTTCGGCCCCAACGATAACGTGGATGCCATGACGTTGCAGACGGATGGCAAGATTGTCATTGGAGGCAGATTCACAGCCGTCAACGGAGTTGCCAGTAGCTACATTGCCCGCCTCAATAGCGATGGCAGTCCAGACCTGACGTTTGACTCTCACTTGGGGCCGAATGATCGGGTCCTTTCTGTCGCCCTGGCCAGCGATGGCAAGATCGTGATCGGAGGGCCATTCACCAAAGTCAACGACACCGCGCGGCGTTACGTGGCCCGGTTGCTTGGCGGCGACCCGCCTGGGTTCCGTCCCGTTATCTTCGAGCAACCAGCCAGTGAAACGGTCGCGGCGGGAGAAGACGTTGCCTTCACTGTCCTGGCGAGCGGCGCGCCGCCGCCCTCGTATCAATGGCAGTTCAACGGCACGAACATCAACGGCGCGAACACCTGGACACTCAACCTGCGCAATGTGCGAAGCGCGAGCGCGGGCATCTACACCGTCGTCGTCGGCAACAGTTTAGGATCGGTCGTCAGTTCGCCGGCATTTTTGACCATCGTGCCTCCTCCGCGCAATGCGGGTGCGCCTGATATTGGATTCTATTCCGGTTCAGGCCCCAACGACCGCGTCAATGCCGTGGTCATCCAGGCGGATCAGAAGATAGTCATTGGCGGAGCGTTTACTCAAGTGGATGGGACCAATCGCAATCGCATCGCCCGGCTCAACGGCAATGGCAGTCTCGATTCCACATTCGATCCAGGACTGGGTGCGAACCGACCCGTCCACGCAATCGCGTTGCAGGCAGATGGCCGGGTGTTGATCGTGGGGGATTTTTACCTCATCAACGGCACCAACCGGAACGGTGTGGCTCGGCTCAACGCTGACGGCAGCCTGGATTTGACCTTCAATGCCGGCACTGCCGTGTCGTTTCCCACTTACGCGGTGGCGGTGCAACCCGACGGCAAGGTGCTCGTCGGTGGCAATCTCGCTCGCCTCAACACTGACGGCAGCCTGGACACGACCTTCAATGCGCCCGCGGAATTAGATTTTGCTGTGTTTGCCCTGACAGTTCAGAACGATGGCAAGGTATTGGTCGGAGGTCAGTTCAACTCGGTGAGCAACGTTGCGCGCGCCAATATCGCCCGGCTCAACGCCGATGGCAGTCTCGATACGACGTTCAATCCGGTGTCGGGAGCAAGCGCTTTCGTGCGTGCGCTGGCGCTTCAAAGTGACGGGAAGGTCGTTCTGGGCGGGGCTTTCACCTACGTCAACGGAGTCACGCGTAATCGCGTGGCCCGGCTCGATGCGGATGGCAGTTTGGACACCAACTTCAATCCCAATCCGGGCGCGGACGACACGGTCTATGCGCTCGCGCTGCAAAGCGATGGCAAGGTGCTGGCCGGCGGAAGCTTCAACACATTGGGCAGCTTCTTCCGCAAGGGCATCGCCCGACTGCATGGCAATGGCTCCTTAGACTTGAACTTTGATCCAGGTTCGGGAGCCACGGACGGGACAACCTTCATCGATGAATACGGCGAACGAGTGGACCTGTCTGTGGTCGCGTCCATAGCGCCGCAAGGGGAAGGCAAAGTGGTTATTGGCGGTGATTTCACCAAAGTCAACGGCGTCACGCGCCGGTACGTCGCCCGGCTCTTTGCGCGCGAGGCCTTGCCGTTGATCTATGTGCGCACGCTGACGTCGCCGGATGACGCGGCGGTCGAACTCACCTGGGACACAGGCGCGCTCCAGGTGGCGGATGAATTGGATGGGCCATGGAGCGACGTGCTCAATGCGGAGAGTCCCTATCTGGTTACTCCTGGGGGTTCGCAGAAGTTTTTCCGGCTGAAGTTTAACTGATGACCAGAAGCAACTATCTATAGCGATTGGCATAAATCATTTCCGAGCAGGAAGCAGAACCCCCTCACCCCATCCCTCTCCCCCAGTGGGGGCAGTGGGGGAGAGGGTGCCCGAAGGGCGGGTGAGGGGGTGCTTTGTAATCCTAGAGCGGTTGCCAGAATTCATTTCCGATTGGCAACCTATTGGACATGCTGCGGGTCGCAGACCCGCGCTCCCGGAGCGCGCCTCTGTGAGGCGCAGCAGCCTTGGCTCTTGGTTTGGTCG
>Ga0137465_1000494_pt1 | contig 15316 bp, 14 predicted proteins | sample EasRivERMGT828_2_FD_104906 | JGI IMG/M metagenome (GOLD analysis project Ga0137465, IMG submission 104906) | Soil microbial communities from meander-bound floodplain in the East River, Colorado, USA - East River MetaG ERMGT828_2 | ecosystem: Environmental > Terrestrial > Soil > Floodplain ... | reverse complement strand
TCGCCGTTCCTGATATCGGCGACAGCACAGGCGGGACCCATGCTGGCGTGCGATTGCAGCGGCCATTCGTATTCAGCCTGCACCACGCGCGCCGCGCCCTTCAACGCCGCCTCGACGTCGCCCTTGTTGACGGGCATGCCCTTGCCGCTCGGCTGGGCGTCGCGGATATGCTGGTAGAGCTTTTCCATCGGCGGGAATGGCGCGCGCGGTTCCGTCCACGCGACTTTGAGCCCCTCTGCCGCGCGCACGGCATCCCATTCGCGCTCGGCTACGACGGCGATGTAGTCCTTCTCGCGCACCACTCGCGCGCCGGGTATGCCGCGAATCGAGCCCTCGTCCACCGACACCGGCGTGCAGCCGGCGCTCGGCGGGCGGATGACGCGCCCGTGCAGCATGCCTTCGACCTTGATTTCAGTGATGTATTGAGCGTGCCCGTATACTTTCTCGGCCACGATTTTCTGCGGGAAGGACTTGCCGACGACCTTGTGCTGTTTGGGGTCCTTGGGTTTCGCTTCCACCTTGAGGGCGAGCACGTTGCCGTAACGCTTGTTCCATTCGATCTTGTGGTGGAAATGCTGGCCGCCGATCAACTCGCCGTAGCTCACGCGCTGCAGCGCGTAGCCGGGAACGTTGACCACGCCGTTTTCGACCGTGAGTCCGTCCACCGGTACGTCCAGCTTCTTCGAGGCGAGTTCGACCAGGATGCGGCGGGCTTCCGCCGCGGCATTCCTCAGCGTGACGCCGCCTAGCTGGATACCGGTGCTGCCCGAGGCGCCGCCCTGGTTGCAGGACGTCGCGGTGTCGCCCATGACCACGCTGACCTTGTCGAAGGCGACGTCCATTTCTTCGGCCACCATTTGCGCGATCGCCACGTCCACGCCCTGGCCCATGTCCATCTTGCCGAAGAAAGCGGTGACGCTGCCGTCGGGCAGCACTGCGATCCAGGAATCAAGCTGGTCGGGCATCAGCGGGGGCTTGCCGCCGATCGCAGCGCTGGAAGAAATCCCCTGACTCAATGCGGTCGCAATGGCGCCGGGAATCGAAACGCTGACAACGAGCGAACCGGAGGCCTTCAGGAAATCACGGCGGGTGATGGGATTCATGGTGATCTCCTTATGCCGTCATTCCGGCGGCGCGCTTGATCGCACGCATGATCGCCATATGCGTGCCGCAACGGCACTTGATGCCGGCCATCGCCTGGCGAATCTCGGTGTCGGTCGGCTTCGGGTTCGACTTGAGAAACGCCGCCGCGGTCATGATCCAGCCAGAGAGGCAGTAGCCGCATTGCGGTACCTGCTCGGCGATATAGGCTTGTTGTAGCGGGTGGGGCTTCTCGGGCGTGCCCAGTCCCGAGAGCGTGGTGACGCGCTTGCCGGCGGCGGCGCTTACAGGCAGCACGCAGGAGCGCATGGGAGTTCCGTCGAGATGCACGGTGCAGGCACCGCACTGCGCCTTGCCGCAGCCGAACTTGGGATTGTTGAGGCCGAGCTCCGAATGGAGCGCATAAAGCAGGGGCATGGCCGGATCCGCGTTGACTGTCGCGGACTTGCCATCGACGACGAAACTGATTTTCTGGTCCATGTTGGCTCCTCCTAATGACGCAAAACACTAGGCCCGGACGGCGCCAGTGTCAAACGTTTCGTGGGCACCCGGAGTAGTGCCGCTATAATCGATTGCGATATGGCACGAAATCAGAAGCTTGTCGCCGCGATCCTGCTGGCCGCGGGCGCCGGTAAGCGCTTCGGCGGGGACAAGCTGCTGCACCCGCTGGAGGACGGCGTGGCGATTGCCGCCCATGCCGCGCGCAACCTCGTCGCGGCGGGGCTCGAGGTGTTCGCGGTGGTGCGCTGGGGCGATTTCCCGCTCTACGACATGCTGGAACAGGAGGGCTGTCAGGTCACGATGTTCCAGGGCGCGTCGCGCGGTATGGGCGCCAGCCTGGCGCATGGCGTTGCGCAGGCACGCAGTGCGGAGGGCTGGATCGTTGCGTTGGCCGACATGCCGCGCATCGCGCCGCAAACCATACAGAAATTAGTTGCCGTCCTGGAGGAGGGCGCGAGCATCGCCGCGCCGGTTTACAAGGGAGAACGCGGCCACCCGGTCGCCTTCGCGATCTCGTTGCGGGACGAGCTGCTGGCGCTCGATGGCGACCAGGGCGCGCGCTCGGTCGTGGAGCGGCACCGCGACGCCTTGAAGCTCGTCGAATGCGATGATCCGGGAATTCTCCTCGATATCGACCGCAAGGGAGATCTGGAGCAGAAAGCCTGATCCGGTGTCTAGCCCGAACCGCTCGTCAGACGTGCGTTGAAGTGCGTGTGCCGCCACAGCCAGGCGAGCGCGAGGAAGAACAAGGTAAACGCCAGGGCGGTGTACCATTCCAGGATATTCTCCAGCCGGTTCTTCAGGTCTGCGCCGCCCAGCAACGGGGGTGCGAGGACCTGGATCAAGCCGATGGCGAGCGTGATCGCACAAAGCGCGACCAGCCAGCGGTCGAGGCGTGCAGGCGGGGCGATCGATCCGGCGCGCGCCAGGCGCCACAAGGCGCCGCTCGCGATCAGCATGCTGAGGTAGGTAAGGCCGAAGTAGAAAATCACGCCGTAGCGGCGCATCCAGCGATAGGCCTGTCCCTCGGTGCCCAGGAAGGTGCCGTAGAGGACCAGAAATATTCCGGCAAAAACGCCCAGCCAGGGCAGGACTCGCAGCGTCCCGCGAGTTTCCGCTCCCAATCCCTTCAGCCATGCCGCGCACAGCAGCCAGGTCAGTGCCTGTAGCACGGCCGCCGGCAGCACCAGCGCGCGGAATAGGTGGTTCGGGAGGTCGTGCCGGGCGGCGCGACTGATCGAGACGCAGCCGTCCAGGAACGGATTGCAAGGCGGGATGAGATCAAGCGAGAAGGAGAGACCGAGCGCCAGCAGCGCGGCGACCGCGGGCATCAGCCCGCCGATCAGCGGCAACGGCCACAAGGCTCCCTCCGGCCTGGACATCGCACTCATATCCCGATGATAGTAACGCGATTTCTTGACGATGGTGAGGGCGGATGCGAGACTCGCTCCAGTCAGCGGCCAGCTCTCAGCTCCTGGCTGACAGCCGAATGCAATTCACCAACAGCCTGGAAGAGATATGAAACGCTTCGAAGGAACGGACACTTACATCGCGACCGACGATCTGATGATGGCGGTAAATGCCGCGCTTACACTGGAGCGTCCGCTGCTGGTGAAAGGCGAGCCCGGCACCGGCAAGACCATGCTGGCGATCGAGATTGCCAGGGCGCTCGGCCGCCCGCTCTACGAGTGGCACGTCAAGTCCACCACCAAGGCCCAGCACGGGCTCTACGAGTACGACGCGGTGTCGCGGCTGCGCGATTCCCAGCTGGGCGATCAGCGCGTGCACGATATCAGGAACTACATCGTGCAGGGCATGCTGTGGAAGGCGTTCATTGCCGACTCGCCGGCGGTGCTGCTGATCGACGAGGTGGACAAGGCGGACATCGAGTTCCCGAACGACTTGCTGCGCGAGCTCGACCGCATGGAGTTCTATGTGTACGAGACGCAGGAACTGGTGAAGGCAAGGCACCGGCCGCTGGTGCTGATCACCAGCAACAACGAGAAGGAGCTGCCCGACGCGTTTCTGCGGCGCTGCTTTTTCCACTACATACGCTTCCCCGATCACGAGACGATGGAGCGCATCGTCCACGTGCACTATCCCAACATCAAGAAGCTGTTGCTGCGGGAGGCGCTGGAGGCGTTCTTCGAGATCCGCGAGGTGCCGGGGCTCAAGAAAAAGCCCTCGACCTCGGAGCTGCTCGATTGGCTGAAGCTCCTGGTGGCGGAGGACATTTCCCCCGAGACGCTGCACAGCCAGGATAGCCACAAGATCATCCCGCCGCTGCACGGCGCGCTTCTGAAGAACGAGCAGGACGTGCACCTCTTCGAGCGGCTCGTGTTCATGTCACGGCGTGCGAAGTAGGGGTGCCGGTGGTGCTGATTCGGGTCCTCAAGCATGCATGGTCTTCATTGCGCGAGGCACGGACCGACGGCGGCAGCGCCGTCGCGCAGGAAGTGCGCCCCGCGAAACGATCCAGGGATGAGAATCCGCTGGCGCACTGGTATGCGGGGCATACCGGGCGCGTAATTGAAAAGTGGGGCCATTACCTGGAAATCTACCACCGGCATTTCAAGCGCTACCGCGGCAAATCCCCTGTCGTCCTCGAGATCGGCGTCTCCCAAGGCGGTTCCCTGGAGATGTGGCGCGATTATTTCGGGCCTGGCTGCCGGCTGTTCGGCGTGGACATCGATCCCCGATGCAAGGCGTTCGAGAACAAGAACACGACGATCCTGATCGGCGATCAGTCCGACCGCGGATTCCTCGCTCAGGTGCGCCGGGCGGTGCCACGTCTGGACATACTGATCGACGACGGCGGGCATTTCATGGGCCAGCAGATCGCCACGTTCGAGGAGCTTTATCCGCACATCGTCGAGGACGGGGTTTACCTGTGCGAGGACCTGCACACCTCGTACCTGCCGAAGTACAACGGCGGTTACCGCTCACCTGGAACGTTCATCGAGTACAGCAAGAAGCTCATCGACCAGCTCAATGCCTGGTACTCTGAAGATGATGACGACGGGTTGGAAGTGAACGACTTCACGCGCACGACCTACTCGATGCATTTTTACGACAGTGTCCTCGTGATCGAGAAGCGGCCAATGACTCCACCCGGCACGATCGTGGCGGGGGCGCCATCCTTTTGAGGGTGTGAGTAACGGAGCGACGGGTGCTTATCGAATTCTTCCTCAAGCTGAAGCAGGGTGGAGTACCGGTCTCGATCAAGGAGTTCCTGATTCTGATCGAGGCGCTGGCGAAGCGTGTCGCATTCGGCAGCATGGAGGATTTCTACCATCTCGCGCGCGCGGCGCTCGTGAAGGACGAGAAGCACTACGACCGCTATGACCGCGTATTCGCGGCTTACTTCAAGGGCATTATCGCGGTGGAAGGTATCACCCTGGAGATTCCGGAAGAATGGCTCAAGAAGCTGGCCGAGAGAATCCTGACCGACGAGGAGAAAAAACTGATCGAGTCGATGGGCGGCTGGGACAAGCTCATGGAAACGCTGAAGCAACGGCTCGCTGAGCAAAAGGGCCGCCACCAGGGCGGGAACAAATGGATCGGGACCGCGGGCACATCACCGTACGGTGCGTATGGCTACAATCCGGAAGGCGTGCGCATCGGCCAGCCCGAGTCCCGCCACCGCCGCGCGGTGAAGGTATGGGACAAGCGGGAGTTCAGGAACCTCGACGACACCGTCGAGCTTGGCACCCGCAACATCAAGGTGGCGCTGAGACGGCTGCGGAAGTTCGCGCGCATCGGTGCGCCCGAGGAACTAGACCTCGACGACACCATCCGCTCGACGGCGAAGAACGCCGGCTGGCTCGATCTGAAAATGGTGCCGGAGCGGCACAATGCGGTGAAAGTGCTGCTGTTCCTCGACGTCGGCGGCTCGATGGACGACTACATCCGCATTTGCGAGCAGCTTTTCTCGGCCGCGCGCGTGGAGTTCAAGCACCTCGAGTACTTCTACTTTCATAATTTTCTCTACGAGCGGGTGTGGCGCGACAACCACCGGCGGACGGCCGAGCGCATTGCGACCTGGGACGTGCTGCACACCTATCCCCACGACTACAAGGTGATCGTGGTGGGCGATGCCACCATGAGCCCGTACGAGATCGTCTATCCGGGCGGCAGCGTGGAGCACACCAACGAAGAAGCCGGGGCCGTCTGGCTGCAGCGGCTGCTGGCAGTCTATCCCAACACGATCTGGCTCAACCCGCAGCCGGAAGCGGTGTGGGACTACCACGAGTCCATCCGCATCACCCGCCAGTTGGTGGGCGAGCGGATGTTTCCGCTGACGCTGGAAGGGCTCGACCGCGGGATGAAGCTGCTCAGCAAATCTCACTGAGAACTCTAAGGTCGCGGGCTACGTACTTCTCCAAGGATGGAGAAGCCATTCACTCCAGGGGCGGCAAAGTGCGCAGCCACGCCGCCAGCGCGTTCAAGTCCTCGTCGGTAAGTCGTTTCCAGTACTGCGCGTAGGTCGCCATGGTAAGCGCCAGCGGACGGCCGTTGCGCGACACGCCTTCGGTGAGCGCACGCTTGATTTCACCATCGCTCCATGCACCGATGCCCTTGGTCGGATGCGAGGTGATGTTCGACGCCCGCGCCATGCCCGTGGGCGTCTTGAACATGCGACCGCCCTTGCCCGCGCCCGTGCGGTAGTCGGGAATATCGTTATGGCGCTCGGCATGACACTGCATGCAGTGGCCGAGCGAGGCGAGATACAAGCCGCGCTTCACCGGATCGCGCAGATCGTTCTCGCTCATCGGTTTTCCCGCGCCCGGATAGGTGTAGGTGATCTGCTCCGATTTGTATAGCGGCGGTGTCACCCTCGCGCTTATCGGTGCCACGGTGCGCAGGTAGGCGACCACCGCATCGAGGTCGCGTGCAGTGAGCGTTTTGTACAGCGGATAAGGCATTATGAAAGCGAGCTTCGTGCCATTGGGCCGCACGCCTTCGATCAACGCGCGCTTGATATCGGCATCGCTCCACCTGCCGATGCCGGTTTCCGCGTCCTGCGTGATATTCGAACCGCTTGCGGTAAACGTCACCTCGTCGAAGCGCTGCACGCCACCCGCGAACTGCCGCGCCATCACCGGATTGCCCGCCTTGTCTTTCGGCGTATGGCAGTGATTGCAGGTCATGATGCCGTTCACGAGATAGTCGCCGCGCTCGATCAGCGACTGCGTGCGCTCGCGTGTCGGCGTCTGGGTACACGACGCAAGTAAAAACAGAATCGCGAAGCATCCAGCCAATTTCAAGCGATTCATGGTATCCCCTTACTTGATCAATCAGCCGATACTTGCGCATGACGAACCATCAACTGGCGACCGCTATTTTTTCCCCATCTGCAGAAGCATGCCGAGCTCGTCACGCATCACCCATTCCTCGGCAATTTTTCCATCCTTCAGCCGGAATTGCACGATCGCGGACCAATTAAGGTCCTGTTCCCGGACCAGCTCTACTTCGCCGGCGCGGCTGCGAAACGTGTGGGGCCGCGCCTTGACGCGGTGAAATATGCGCACCGATACCATGTCGCCTTCCGCGATCAGGCCCGACAGCTCGGAAGAAAAGGCCGTGTAATCCTGCAGGACGGAGCGCAGGCGCTGCATCGCGGCATCGAGGCCCTTCACCTCGTGGCCGGGCCGGTGCAGAACGACGTCTCGCGCGATGAGTTCCGGCATGAGCTCGATTTTCTTCTGGTCGAGCACCTCGCCGAAATAGCGCTGCACAACCGCTTTGTTGCGCGTTTCCTGTGCCTTGGGCGTGTACGCCGGCTGCGCCATGACGGTTTTCCTTGTCCTCAGCGTGTCTGCCGCGCTTTCCCGGCCACCTTCGTGGCGAAGCGCGCAGCGTCTACGACATGACGCTCATGCGTGCCTTCAGTGATCTTGTCCACTCCGTCATGCGCCGAAATCGAGAAGGTGAGCTTGCGGGCATCGACCTTGTCCAGCCTGACGTCCACGGTCACGGTCAGGCCGGGTGGCGTCGCGGCCAAGTGGGACAGATTGACATGCGTGCCGAGCGATTGTTCGGCGGGCCAGTCGAGGTGCGGGCGCAGCGCCTCGATGCAGGCCCATTCCACCAGCCCGACCAGGTATCCCGTCGCCAGCACGTGCGGCATCTGCTGGAAGGATTCTGATTCAGGATAGAGCGCGGGAACGGTCTTGCTGGCGGGAATCCTGAACTTGAACTGATACCTGAGACCGGCTTTCAGCGTGTCTTTCATCGGGCAACGCGCAATGGGTGGCCAATATTAACTATTCCCCAACGCTCGTCACGCGTTTCCTACCGGGATGGCTGGCGCCGGTCGCCGGTCGGAGGCGGGGCGGTCTGCAGCACTTCGTCGATGGTAGTGAGCCCGGCGGCGACTTTCAGGGCGCCGCTGATCCGCAGCGGCTTCATGCCTTCCTGGTAGGCCTTTTCCCGCAGCGCGACCAGGTCGGTTTCTGCCGTGATCGCCCTTCTCAGGTCGTTCGTCATCATCATCGTTTCGTAGATGCCGATGCGCCCCATGTAGCCCGTCATGCGGCATTCGAGGCAGCCCTTGACGACATAGGTCGTGCCCTTGGGCTTGGGCGCCTTCCAGGGCGACACCAGGTGCTCCCACGCGGAGTCTTCCAGGTCGCGCAGTTCCTTGCAGTGGGGGCAGAGCGTGCGCAGCAGCCGCTGCGCCATCACGCCGAGGATGGTGGACTGCAGCAGGTAGGGGGGCACACCGAGGTCCAGCATGCGGGTGATCGCCGACGGCGAATCGTTGGTGTGCAGGGTGGAGAGCACCAGGTGCCCCGTCAGCGCCGCCTGGATCGCCATCTCGGCGGTCTCAAGATCGCGGATCTCGCCCACCATGACGATGTCCGGGTCCTGGCGCATCAGCGTGCGGATGCCGCTCGCGAAGTCCACGCCGATCGAATGCTGCACCTGCATCTGGTTGAAGGAGGGCTCGATCATTTCGATCGGGTCTTCCACGGTGCAGACGTTCACTTCCGGCGTGGCGAGCTGCTTGAGCGTCGAGTAAAGCGTGGTGGTCTTGCCCGAGCCGGTGGGCCCGGTCACCAGGATGATGCCGTGCGGCTGGTTCGACATTTGCGTCCACTTCTTCTCGTCTTCCTCCGGGAATCCCAGCTCCTTGTAATCCTTCACCAGGTTTTCGGGGTTGAAGATGCGCATCACCAGCTTTTCGCCGAAGGCGGTGGGCATGGTGGAGAGCCGCAACTCCACTTCCTGTCCGTCCGGCGTGACAGTCTTCAGCCGCCCGTCCTGCGGGCGGCGTTTTTCCACCACGTCCATGCGGCCGAGCACCTTGATGCGGCTGGTCATTGCGACCATCACCGGCGTCGGGATCTGGTAGACCTGGTGCAGCACGCCGTCAATGCGAAAGCGCGCGTTGCTGATATCGCGTCGCGGCTCGAGGTGGATGTCGCTGGCGCGCTCCTCGAACGCGTAGTTGAACAGCCAGTCGCAGATATGGACCACGTGCTGGTCGTTGGCGTCGAGTTTGCCGCTGCGCCCGAGTTGCACCAGCTGTTCGAAGTTGGCGATATCGCTGACCGCGCCCTTGTCCTTCGCGCTCGCACCTTTCACCGACTGCGCCAGATTGTAGAATTCGACCAGGTAGCTCTGGAGCTCGACGGGATTGGCCAAGACGCGCTTGATTTCGAGCCGCAGGCCCTGCTTGAGCTGCTCCTCCCAGTCGCGCACGAACGGCTCGCTGGTGGCGATGGTGACTTCGCGCGTGTTAATGGCGACCGGCAGGATGCGGAAGCGCTCGGCGTAGGCGCTCGACATCGCCTTGGTCACGGCGGCGAAGTCGATCTTGAAAGGATCGATGTGGAGGTAGGGAAGCCCGGACTTCTCCGCCAGCCACTGGGTGAGCGCCTCGAGGTGAAGGACTTTTTTCGGGGTGCGCGGGTCCTTCCACTTCTGGTCGGCGATGACCACCAGCGGGTGGACCTCGGCGCGCGCGAACCGCCGGTTCTTGGCGAGCTCGTCGGCGACTTCCTTGGGCACCAGCCCGTCGGTCACCAGGTCCGCGAGCACCTGCGACAGTTCCAGGCGGCGGTTGGTCTGGGGTTGAACGGCTTTTGCAGTGGACATCGCGTCAACTCCCTGAATTGACCGCGACTATAACCCGCAGGCCCAAATCTATCAATGGGTTAGGGAAAATACTTGCTACACAGTCTAGTTCCGGTCTGCGTTTGTGATTCATCGTCCAGATTGCACCCGAATCGTACAACAAATTACCATGATGCACTTATGGAGTGCGGCATTGTGGAGATAAAAAACTATAATCGATGGTTATCAATGACGTAGTCATGGGGAATGTATTTTGCTTTCCCTTACGGGTCAAACCAAGAGGAGGGGACACACCATGCAAGCACTGAATACCGGCAGAAACGCGCTGGTGAAGAATCTTTCGCTAATGAACACTCGCCGCCGTTTCCATTTGATATCGATATTGGCCCTGCTCCTTGCCCCTGTTCTGTTTCATGCGCCGGAGGTGGTGGCAGCCGAGCCGCCGAAGCTCGACACCGCAAACACTGCGTGGATGCTCACGTCCTCGGTTCTCGTGCTGTTCATGACGCTCCCCGGCCTGGCTCTGTTCTACGCCGGGCTGGCGCGGGGCAAGAACGTGCTATCGATACTCATGCAGTGCTTCGCGATCACCTGCGTTGTAACGCTGGCATGGGTCATAGCAGGCTACAGCATCGCGTTCGGCGACGCGGGCGCGCAAAACGCATGGTATGGCGGCTTCGACAAATCCTTCCTGTCCGGAATCGACGTCAAGGCGATCAGAGCCGGCACGACCATCCCGGAGACCGTCTTCGCGATGTTCCAGCTGACCTTTGCCATCATTACCCCGGCGCTGGTCATCGGCGCCTATGCCGAACGCGTGAAATTCTCCGGCATGCTCCTGTTCAGTCTGCTCTGGTTGCTCTTCGTCTATTGCCCGGTCGCCCACTGGGTGTGGGGCGACGGCTGGTTGCAGAAGAAGGGACTCATGGATTTCGCGGGCGGCACAGTCGTGCACCTGAACGCGGGCGTGGCGGCGCTGGTCTGCGCGCTCGTGCTCGGCCGGCGCAGGGGCTTTCCCGAGACACCGATGCCGCCGCACAACATGACCATGACGGTGACGGGCGCGTGCATGCTGTGGGTGGGCTGGTTCGGGTTCAATGCGGGCAGCGCGCTCGCGGCCGACGGCGCGGCGGGCATGGCGATGCTGGTCACGCACATAGGCGCGGCGACCGGTGCTTTCGCCTGGATGGTTTGCGAGTGGGTGCGCTACGGCAAGCCCTCGGTGCTCGGCGCCGTGACCGGCATGGTCGCGGGGCTCGGCACGATCACGCCGGCTTCGGGCTTCGTTGGGCCGCTCGGCGCGCTCGCGATCGGAGCCGCCGCCGGGGTGCTGTGTTTCCTCGCCACTGGCTACATGAAGCGAGCACTGAAAGTGGATGACTCGCTCGACGTGTTCCCGGTGCACGGGGTCGGCGGCGTTCTCGGCACGTTGCTCACGGGTGTGTTTGCCGCGGCCTACTTTGGCGGTGGGGGTTACGCTGATCCGAAGACGACCATGGGCGACCAGGTGCTGGTGCAGCTCATCGGGGTGCTCGCGGTCGCCGCCTGGTCGGGCGTGGTCACCTGGATTCTGCTGAAGATCAGCGACGTGGTGACGGGCCTGCGCGTTACTGCCGAAGAGGAAACGGAGGGGCTCGACACCGTGTTGCACAATGAAAAGGGTTACAACCTGTAGCCATGCAGGCGTGACGTTCCCTGGCGTCCGGAGCGGCTATAATCTGCCTCGTGACGCCGGGGACTGATTGAAGATGCGTAAACCGCTGACCCGCTTTATTGCCGCCGCTCTGCTCGTAGTTGCGGGTACTGGTGCCTTGGCCCAGGACCAGCCGGAGAACGCGCCGGTCAGGGTGTTCGATGCGGGGGAATTGCCGCCCAGTCGTTACACCGTGATCGAGCGGATATGGACCAGTACGTGGCGCGCGCCATTCTGGTTTCCAAGCGACGAGGATGCGGCCGCTGCCGCTGCCACGCTCACCGACAAGGCGGCCCGGCTCGGCGCGGATGGTGTCGTCAACCTCCATTGCGTGAACGACACAAATGCGTGGGGTGACGGGTACTACTGCTACGGTCTGGCGATTAAGTTGAAGTAGCGATTGGCTCTTTGCCATTGGCCAATGGCTAACAGCCAATAGCGCGAGACACGGCGCGTCACCGCAGAGACGCGTTGATGCGTTCCAGCGCGACGTTGCCCGGGCACAGTTCCCGCTCGGTGAGGGAATTGAGCGGTGTGTCGACCGTGTTGAGATTCTCGTGCAGATCGGAGGAATCGGGCTGCACGTAGAGCAGGCCGGTCACGACTTCACCCTTGACGGCACGCTCCTGCACGAAATTCATCACCTTGATGCGGTCGGTGGGATCGTGGTCCGCCGCGAGTTTGCGCAGGCGCAGCATCGAGCCATCGTGCTGGGCGACGGTGACGACTTCGCCCGGCGCGTAATCGGCTGTGATCTCCTCTCGGGCCTCGATGAAGTCGAGCCGGTTGACCGCCTCGTTGTGCTGGCGCACGTACTCGTAGCTCTTGGTCGAACCCGCGTGGTTGTTGAATGCGACGCACGGGGAGATCACGTCGATGAACGCGGCGCCCTTGTGCTCGATCGCTCCCTTGATGAGAGGTACCAGCTGCTTCTTGTCGCCGGAGAAGCTGCGCGCGACGTACGTGGCGCCGAGCAGCAGCGCCATGCCGATCATGTCAAGCGGCTCGTCGTTGTTGGCGACGCCGCGCTTGGACTTGGAGCCCTTGTCGGCAGTGGCCGAGAACTGGCCCTTGGTGAGGCCGTAGACGCCATTGTTCTCGACGATGTAGACGAGATTCACGCCGCGCCGCATGCAGTGCGCGAACTGGCCGATTCCGATCGAGGCCGAGTCGCCGTCTCCGGATACGCCCATGTAGATGAGGTCGCGGTTGGCCAGGTTGGCGCCGGTCGCCACCGAGGGCATGCGGCCGTGAACGGTGTTGAAGCCGTGCGAGTTGCCGAGAAAATAATCCGGGGTTTTCGACGAGCAGCCAATGCCGGAGAGCTTGGCAACGCGGTGCGGCTGGATATCGAGCTCCCAGCAAGCCTGGATGATCGCGGCCGAAATCGAATCATGCCCGCAGCCAGCGCACAGAGTCGAGATCTTGCCCTCGTAGTCGCGTCGCGTATAGCCGACCTGGTTTTTGGCCAGTGTCGGATGATGCAGCTTGGGTTTCGATATATAGGTCATGAGACCACCTTCTTGAGCGGTACCACGGTGCGGGCCGCGGCATGCCCGGATATTTGTTCGACGATGTAGCGCGCGGTGATCGGAGTTCCGTCGTAGTGGAGGATCGACAACAGGCGCGAGGGGTTAACCTTCGCTTCGTTGACGAGGAGTGTCTTCAACTGGGCGTCCCGGTTCTGCTCTACGACGAACACCCAGGGGTGAGAAGCGACGAAATCGGCGATTTCTTCTCCGAATGGGAAGCCGCGCACGCGCAGCGCATTGATGTGGATGCCGCGCTCGGAGAGAACGTCGAGCGCTTCGTACATGGATGGCGCGGTCGAGCCGTAAAAGATTGCGCCGAAACGCGCCGGTTTCTCAGCCGGCGTCAGCAGCGGCTTCGGCACGAGCTTCTTGGCGGTGTCGAACTTCCGCAGCAGCCGTTCCATGTTGTACACGTAGTCGGGGCCGGCTTCGCTGTAGCGCGCGTAGCGGTCCTTCGTCGTGCCGCGCGTGAAGTAGCTGCCCTTGGCAGGATGCGTGCCGGGAAGGGTGCGGTACGGGACGCCGTCCCCGTCGACATCGAGGTAACGGCCGAAGTCCTTGCCGGCCTCCAGCTCGTCGTGGGTCATGATCTTGCCGCGATCGTAGGTCTTGGTGTCGTCCCACTGGAACGGGGCGCACAGCCGGGTATTCATGCCGATGTCGAGATCGGTCATCACGAACACGGGTGTCTGTAACCTCTCCGCAAGATCGAACGCCTGTGCGGTGAAATCGAAGCATTCCGCCGGGTCTTCCGGGAACAGCAGCACATGCTTGGTGTCGCCGTGCGAGGCGTAGGCACAGGCGAGAAGGTCGGACTGCTGGGTGCGGGTCGGCATGCCGGTAGACGGGCCGCCGCGCTGGACGTCGATCAGCACGACCGGGATTTCCGCGAAGTAGGCGAGTCCGATGAATTCCGTCATCAGCGAGATGCCGGGTCCCGAAGTCGCGGTAAAAGAGCGCGCGCCGTTCCAGCCGGCGCCGATCGCAATGCCGACGGATGCCAGCTCGTCTTCTCCCTGGATGATCGCGTAACGGCTCTTGCCGGTCGCCGGATCGGCGCGCAGCTTCTGGCAGTGCTTGATGAAGGCTTCCGCGAGCGAGGAGGAGGGCGTGATCGGGTACCAGGCGCAGACCGTGGCGCCGCCGTAGACAGCTCCCAGCGCCGCCGCCGTGTTGCCGTCGACAAAAATTTTGTTGCCGACGTTGTTGGAGCGCTTGATGCGGATGCCCAGGGGGCAGTTGAGATGCTGCAGGGCATAATCCCGGCCGAGCCGCAGCGCCTTGACGTTGGACTGCAACAGCGCTTCCTTGCCCTTGTACTGTTCGGAGAACAGTTTCTCGATCTCGCTGGGATCGACCTCGAGCAGGGCGGAGAGCGCGCCGACGTAGATGATGTTCTTGAATAACTGGCGCTGGCGCGGGTCGGTGTAGGTCGCATTGCAGATCTCGGTCAGCGGCATGCCGACGACGTTCACGTCCTCGCGGAACTTCGATTTCGGCAACGGCTTGGAATTGTCGTAGAAGATATAGCCGCCGGATTCGATCTCCTTCAAGTCGGCATCCCAGGTCTGAGGGTTCATCGCGACCATGAGGTCAACGCCGCCGCGCCGGCCGACGTAACCGACCTCGTTCACACGCACTTCGTACCAGGTCGGCAGGCCCTGGATGTTGGAGGGAAAGATATTGCGCGGAGAGACCGGCACGCCCATGCGCAGGATCGCGCGGGCGAACAGCTCGTTCGCGCTTGCCGAGCCCGAGCCGTTGACGTTGGCGAACTTGACGACGCAGTCGTTGACAGCCTCGATCCGTTTGGTCATGCGGCTTTCCTTTTCGGGCTGCGGCAACCCGGCCCGGCGTGGGTCATGTCGAGCAGGAATTTCTGCATGTCCCACGCCCCGGTCGGGCAGCGCTCGGCGCACAGCCCGCAATGAAGGCAGACATCCTCGTCCTTCGCCATGATGCGGCCGGTCTTGAGCCCGTCAGCGACGTAGATGTCCTGGGTCAGGGTATTGGCCGGGGCATTGAGCCGCTGGCGCAGATCCTTTTCCTCGCCGTTGTCGGTAAAGGTGATGCAATCCATGGGGCAGATGTCCACGCAGGCATCGCACTCGATACAGAGCTTGCTGCTGAACACGGTCTGCACGTCGCAGTTCAGGCAGCGCTGCGCTTCCGCGAATCCGGTCTTGGGGTCGAAGCCCATCTCGCCCTCGACCTTGATGTCCTTAAGCGTCACCTTCTTGTCACGCCAGGGAACCTTGTAGCGGTTGGCGAGCGAGATATCGTTGTCGTAGCTCCACTCGTGGATGCCCATCTTCTGCGACAAGAGGTTGGTGAGCGGCGATGGGCGCTCATTCACGTCCTCGCCTTGGCACAGCTTGTCGATCGAAATCGCCGCGTCGTGTCCGTG
>Ga0137465_1000492_pt1 | contig 15353 bp, 13 predicted proteins | sample EasRivERMGT828_2_FD_104906 | JGI IMG/M metagenome (GOLD analysis project Ga0137465, IMG submission 104906) | Soil microbial communities from meander-bound floodplain in the East River, Colorado, USA - East River MetaG ERMGT828_2 | ecosystem: Environmental > Terrestrial > Soil > Floodplain ... | reverse complement strand
CGCGAGCTGTTTCAGCGTCAGCTTTCCCGAGAAATCCACGAACTGCGCGCTCACGCGCCTGCGGATCTCTGCAATCAGATCGAGTTCCCGTTCATCCGGCGCTGCGGTAATTGCGACGCGCTCACCGCGTTGCGCGAGCGCATCGACGAGCGCCGCGGCGCGCTCAGGCGGCCAGCACTTGAACTGCCAGCGCGACCCCGGGTGAAAATGGATGAAGTGTCGGGATGCGAGGCCGTGACCGGCGAGCAGCGACTCGACGCCGCTCTCGTTGTCCTTACCGGGCATGAGCACGAGCGCCCGTTCGCCCTCGCCCGGTTGGATGCCAATGCGCCGGAGCGCGTCGAGATTCACCTCCACTCGGTGGCGCTTCGCGTGCGGAAGCAGCGGCACCAAGTGAGTGAAACTTTTCTTCCAGGCTCGAGACTTGCGGGCGAAGTCGTGTGCCACCGCGTAGCGCGCGCTGAGCGCGCGCGCAAGCCATGCCCCCCTCGGATGCTCAGAAAGATGGACCACGAGGTCGTAACCGCGCTCGCGCAGTGCGACAAAGAGCCGCCATTCCTCGGCGAGGCGCGCCATGGTTCCCGCGCCCTTCCAGTCGCGTCTCACCTCGTGAACCCGTGCAATCGCTGGGTGCAAATCGAGCATTTGCCGCGTTTCGGAGTAGACGAGAGCATCAACCTCGATCGAAGGAACACGGTTCTTGAGGACCGTGAACAAGGGCGACGTAAGGAGGACATCGCCGTGGTGACGGAGCTGGATCACCAGCGCGCGCCGCAGCCGGGAGACATCGATCGCGTCGGCGGGACCGTACTGCATGCCGCGCACATTAGCAGAGAACCCCGCCCGGACAAAAGGCAGCGCCCGGGGGAGGAGCCCTGACCCGTTCCCGTGAACCGGCCGACCGGCGTGTTTCTAGTTCGGCTGATACTGCAGCGCCACGAAGACGTTGCTGCCCGGCGTATTGAAGTTCTGCGCGAGCTCGTAGTCCCGGTCGAAGGCGTTGTTCCATCTCGCCCGCACCGACCAGTCGCGCGCCAGGGCGTAGGACGCAGTGAGGTTGAGCAGCGCATAGCCATGCATCTTCCTCGACGGGTCCTCGCCTGCGGAGTCGAAGCGCGCCCCGCTTGCGGTCACTTCACCTCCGAGCCGCCAGGGGCCGGCAGCGCTGCCCACCGCCAGGCTGCCGTATTCTCTTGCGCGGCGCGGCAACATTTTCCCGGTGTCCTCGTCGACCGGATCCTGCAGCGTGAGCCTTGCATTTGCCTGCAGCCGGCCGAAGAAGCCCTGGTAGCCCAACTCCGTGCCCTTGATCCTCGCGCGGTTCAGATTTTGCGGGGTACTCACGAACGTGACGGGATCCATAACCAGCACGATGAGATCGGTGATGCGATTCTCGAAATACGTGGCGCTGAAGCGGTTCGTCCCCACCTGGTAATTCAGGCCCGCTTCCCTGCTGCGCGAACTCTCGGGTTGCAGGTCTGGATTGGGGATGAAGAAGAACGTCGGATCGACTGCGTAGAGATCATTGAAGGTCGGCGCCTTGAACGCGGTTCCGGCGCCGACGCGCAGCCGCAGCTCCGAGGTCAGGCGATACGCGTAGCCGAGCAAACCCGTCGTATGGTTTCCGAACTGACTGTTGTCGTCTCTGCGGATATTCGCCTGCCAATCGTGCTTTTCGAGGGTTCCCACATATCCGGCGAACGCCGACTTGATCGTGCGATGGTCCTGCGCGAACGCCGAGTCGCTCGTAACGTGCTGCGCCAGATATTCGGCGCCCGCTATCGTGGTTCCTGGACCCAGCTTGATGGTGTTCTGCCAGGTGAACTGGGGTTGCCTGGTCCCGAAGAAACTCGGGAAAGCACCGGTGGTCGAGCTCTTGTCCCGGCTTTCTCCGGCTCTGACAAGACTTTGCCAGCTGTCGGTGATCTGGTTGGAACTATAGAGAGAAAAAGCGGAAAGCGTCTGGTGATTGAGATCGTCGGTCGTGGGACCGGAATCGAAATGCGTGCGGCCGTCGCTCTGGAATACCGTGAGACCCAATTCGTTCCTTGTATCCAGCCGATGGGCGATCTTTCCGGAGACGTTGGTGTTTTGATAGCCGTCCCGGTCGGGATTGTGCTGGCCGAAAGGAGCGGTGGGTTTCGTCGCATCGAAGCCCTTGCTCTCGAGGTAGCCGAGATTCAGGCTGAGATCCGTATTGCCGACGGCGCCGGTGACGCCACCGCTCACGCTAGCCGTGCCGTACGTTCCGACGCCGGCGGTTGCGCTCGTTGCAGGTGCGTACTTGCCGCTCTTGGTGAAGATCTGGATCACGCCCCCAATCGCGTCGGAGCCGTACAGGCTGCTCAACTGGCCCGGGACGACTTCGATGCGCTCGATCTGGCTGAGCGGAATATTCTCGAAGGCCGTCGTGCCGAGCGTCGCAGAGCCGATCCTCATGCCGTCCACCAAGACCAGCGTATGACCGCTGTTCGCTCCGCGCATGAACACACTGCTCGGCTGGCCGAATCCGCCGTTGCTCGTGATCTCGACCCCACCCAGCGCCTGCAGGACTTCGACCAAGGTCTGCTGGCCGCCCTTGGCGATGTCTTCGGCGGTAATGACGTTGACCGGCTGCAGGGTCTGAGAGCGGGCTTGCGGAAATCGGGTGGCCGTAACGACAACGGCATCCTCCGGACTTTGAGCGAGCGAAAGCGGCGCGAGCACAGCAAGGAGCACCGCGATGAGAGACAGTTTCATGGACTCCCCTCCGGCCGGCGTCCCCGCAGGCCTCAGTCAAGTTGCGAGAGGAAATGCAGACAAGGAGCGGGCGGGCTTCGCGCCGCTCCCCGCGGCATTTCCGACTATCGCTGGAGGCCGGTCTCCGGGCTTGTGGGATCGGGCGTATCGCCTTCCCGCGAGCTTGCGCTCACAGTGGCTGGGCTTCAGTCCGGACCACGCTGGACTTCGGCCGCTGGGTTGATACGCCCGCGCACACTTACCGTTGCGGGGGCAGCAGAGGCTTTGACCGTTGCCGGCCGCACCTCTTTCCCGTTTCACCCCGGCGCGAGATACGCGCCGGGACACCTCGAACGAGCGCGTTGATTGTACAAGACAAGTGGTCCGGCGCTGATCGGGAATCTACATTGAAAAAGAATCCTTACACCTTGACTTAACAGGATTTTCCAAACTATAGTGTGTTCGATGGAAAGCGAGCTCGCCACACTGGAAGACAAGATCCGGCAAGCCGCGCGGCTATGCCAGCGGCTGCGTGACGAGGTCCGGGGGTTGCGCCAGCAGCTTGCCGCGCTCCAGGGCGACAAGCGGCAGCTCGCCGAGAAGATCGACGGCGCCCGCAACCGACTCGAGCACCTGCTCAGGCAGATCCCCGAATAACGCGTTCGGATGAGCCCCAAGCCCAAGACCCTTGATGTCACCATCATGGGCCGGACCTACAAGGTCGCGTGCTCGGAGGATGAGCGCGAGGCGCTGATCTCGGCCGTGGCCTATCTCGACAGGAAAATGACCGAAATAAAGAGCACGGGCAGGGTGGCGAGCGCCGAGCGCATCGCCGTCATGGCCGCGCTCAACATCACGCACGAGCTGCTCAGCTCGCGAAACAACGCGAGCGGTTTTGACATCGAGGGGCTCAGGCGTAGAATGGCCGCAATGGAAGCGACGCTCGATCAGGCTCTCGCGCCGTAGGGGTTGCGAAGAGTTCGAGCGGCGCCCGAGAGATTGTCCCCTGTGGTGTTTGCCAAGACCCGTAACTTCTTGAACCAACATCTTGAATTTGGTTGCGGACTCAAGCGTCACTGTTGTGCGCGTCCCTAGTCGGATGTACCTGATGTGACCGGAAAGCGACCACCTCGGACCGAAAGGTTCAGGATTCGGTTCTAGCGGCATCGTCGGGGGACTCCAAATAAGCGAGAACGCAAAGACGACAAATGAAGACGCAGGCACGCGCCTGCGTTTTCATTTGTGGGCCTGGAATTGGAGCCGCCGATCGTGCGTTACTGGCTGATGAAATCCGAGCCCGACGAACTCGGCATCGACGATCTCGCCGCTGCTCCCGGCAGGACGACTGCCTGGTCGGGGGTACGCAGCTACCAGGCGCGCAACTTCATGCGCGACAGGATGCGCATCGGCGACGGGGTTTTCTTCTACCATTCCAGCTGCCCCGAACCCGGCATCGCCGGAATCGCCGAAGTTGCCTCGGCGCCCTATCCGGATGCGAGTCAATTCGACGCAAAGAGTCCCTACTTCGACGCGGCTGCCACGCGGGAAGCGCCACGCTGGGTCAACGTGGACGTGAAGTTCGTCAAAAAAACCCGATTGGTAAGCCTCGCTGAGCTGCGCGGCCAGGCTCCGCTCTCCGGAATGCGCCTCCTTGCCCCCGGAAACCGGCTTTCGATCACCCCGGTGGACGCGAAAGAATGGAAGTTCATTACAAAAAAGCTGATGAAACTGTAGCCACGGTTCCGTGGCCGCCCTGAATGAACCGCCTGCAAAACGACACGCTGATTCGCGCGCTGCTCCGCCAGCCCACGTCTTACACCCCGGTGTGGCTGATGCGCCAGGCCGGGCGCTACCTTCCCGAATACAACGACGTGCGCCGGCGCGCGGGCAGTTTCCTCGCTCTGTGCAAAACGCCTTCGCTTGCCACCGAAGTCACGTTGCAGCCGCTTGAGCGGTTTCCCCTGGACGCCGCGATCCTGTTCTCGGACATCCTCACCATCCCTGATGCAATGGGGCTGGGGCTTTACTTCGTCGATGGAGAGGGACCGCGCTTTGAAAGACCCCTGCGTGATGAGGCTTCGGTAGCGAAGTTGGTGGCGCCCGATCCGGACGAGCATCTGGGCTACGTCACCGATGCGATAGGCCAGATCCGGCGCGCTCTGGCCGGCCGCGTGCCGCTCATTGGATTTGCGGGCAGCCCATACACGCTTTCCTGTTACATGATCGAAGGCGGTGCGAGCGAAGACTGGCGGAACGTCAAGCTCATGCTCTATCAGCGTCCGGACCTGCTGCACCGAGTGCTTGCCATCAATGCGCAAGCGGTGGCCGCATTGCTCAACGCCCAGATCGAGGCTGGCATACAGGTCGCGATGATTTTCGACACCTGGGGCGGAAGCCTGCCAGCCGCCGCTTATGCAGAGTTTTCTCTGGCCTATATCCAACGCGTGCTGTCGCAGCTCAAACGCGGCGAGGGCAGCGAGCGCGTTCCGCTGATTGTATTCACCAAGGGCGGCGCGCCCTGGATCGAGAGGATCGCAGCAATCGGCTGCGATTGCGTCGGCTTGGACTGGAGTGCGGACCTCGGCAATGCACGCGCACGAATAGGCGCACGCGCGGCGCTGCAGGGCAATCTCGATCCCATGGTGCTTCTCACCTCTCCCGAGGTCGTGCGGCGCGAAGCCGGAAAGGTGCTCGAGTCGTTTGGAAGCGGGTCTGGCCACGTATTCAATCTGGGCCACGGGGTTCCGCAGCTCGCGCAGCCGGAAAATGTCGCTGCTTTGGTTGCTGCAGTGCACGAGTTGAGCCCAAAATTCCATCCAGCGGGCTGAAAACCGGGATTTCGGGGCCTGCGCGGAAGTGTCACTTATGCACAACACCTCCCGAAACCCCGCGTCTGGCGTGGCTCTTCGAGGACTTCATTCGAGAGGTTTGCAAGTCCCTGTATTACCGTCTCATTTTGACCCGCTGTCATTTTAGGCAGAGCAAGAAATCCCTTGCAGGAGTGCAAGTTACAGACGAGTTACGGGTCTTACTCACACAGTTACTCACAAATTCTGTGAAAAACATGAAAAACCCAAGAAAAACAAGCTCTTTATAGAGGCAGCCACAGAATCCACTTGAGTAAGGCGCCGACGCACTTGAATTCTCGACGATGATCGTCCTGCGCGTGGCACTCGACGTGCCGCTGCCCCAGCTGTTCGACTACCTTGCGGAGGACGCGACGCGGGCCGACATCGGCTACCGGGCTCTGGTTCCGTTCGGAAAGAAGCATCGCGTCGGCGTGATCGTGGACGTTGCTGCGAAATCCGAGGTCGCCGACTCTCGGCTGCGCGCGGTCGGCAAAATTCTGCGTGACGTGCCGCCTCTTGCGCCAGAGTGGCTTGCCCTGGCGCAGTTCTGCAGCGACTATTACCAGCGCCCGCTCGGCGAAGTCGTGGCTGCGGCCTTGCCGCCGCGGCTGCGCACGACGAAACCCATTCCCGCTGCCCCGCTCGACTATGTCCTGACGCCGGCCGGCAGGGATACGCTCGCAACGATACCGGCGCGGCGCAAACGTCTGCGCGCCCTGCTGTCGCAGCTCGCACCCGGCCCGGTCTCCGAAGCGGAACTCTCCCGGAGCGCTCGAAGCCTGCTGAAGCGCGGCATCGACGCCGGCTGGATCACCGCCATGGATCCGCCGCGGTCCAAACCTCGCTTTGTCCGTGCCTACGAACTCACCACAGAGCAACAGGACGCGATCGACCGCCTGCGCGCAGGGCTGGACCACTTTCGCGTGAGCTTGCTCTTCGGCGTTACCGGCAGCGGTAAGACCGAGATCTACCTGCAGCTTATCGCCGAGGTCCTCGCCCGAGGGAGACAGGTGCTCGTCCTGGTGCCGGAAATCGCGCTCACCCCAACACTCCAGACCGCGTTTCTGGACCGCTTCCCCGGGGCTTGCATCGTCACTCAGACGAGCGCGGCGCCCGAGTTGGAGCGAACCCGCGGGTGGCTCCGGGCGCACAGCGGTCGCGCCGATATCGTCCTTGGCACGCGGCTTGCCGTGTTCACGCCGCTTCCCAGGCTCGGGCTGGTCGTCGTGGACGAGGAGCAGGACGCATCCTTCAAGCAACGGGAGGGCGTGCGCTATTCGGCGCGCGACCTTGCGATCGCGCGGGCAAGGGCGGCTGCGGTTCCAGCGATGCTTTGCTCGGCGACACCGTCGCTGGAGACTTTCCATCATGCAACCTCGGGAAAATACGAGCTTCTGAAACTCACGCGCCGCGCCATCGAACGCTCGGCGATGCCCCTCATACGCCTGGTCGATACTCGGGTGCACCCGCCCCGGGAAGGTCTCGCCGCGCCTGTCCTCGAGGCGCTTGCATCGCGCCTTTCTCGGGGCGAACAGTCGCTGGTCTTCCTCAATCGACGCGGCTACGCGCCGGTGCTCGCCTGCCCTGCCTGCGGGTGGGTAAAGGGCTGCGAGCGCTGCTCGGCGCACATGGTCGTGCATCTGACCGAGCGGCGGCTACGCTGCCATCATTGCGGTCTTGCCGAGGGCGTCCCGCGCGCTTGTCCGGAGTGCGGCGACCCCGATCTGCAGGCCTTCGGACGCGGCACGCAGCGGGTCGAGGTCACGCTCGTCGAAAAATTTCCGCAGGCGCGCATCCTGCGCCTGGATAGCGACGCCGTGCGCGCGCGAGGCAAGCTCGAAGACCTTCTCGAGCGCGCTGCGCATGCCGATATCCTGGTCGGCACGCAGATCCTCGCCAAGGGGCATCATTTCGAACGCTTGACGCTCGCCTGCGTGCTCCACGCCGACAGCGGCCTGTTCTCAAGCGACTACCGGACGAGCGAACGAACCTTCGCGCAGTTGCAGCAGGTCGCCGGACGTTCAGGCCGCGCCAACCTGCCCGGCGAAGTGCTGGTCCAGACGCGTTATCCCAACCATCCCTTGTATCGGTCGCTGGTGAACAACGACTTCACGGGATTCGCAGGGACCGTGCTTGCGGAGCGCCGCGCGGCGGGCTTTCCGCCGTTCGTTTTCGAAGCCGCACTGCGCGCGGAAAGCCACGATGCTGTTCGGGCCATGCATTTTCTCGAGTCGGCGATCGAAAATGCTCCGCAAAACCGAACCTCAGTAACCTTATTCGATCCGGCGCCGATGTCGCTCGCGCGGCTCGCGGGAATGGAGCGCGCGCAGGTGCTGCTGCAATCGCGCTCGCGGTCGCGATTGCAGACGTTCCTGCGCGAATGGAGCGGTGCGCTTTATCGCATGCCGGCGCACGGAGTGCGCTGGCACGTGGACGTCGATCCGCTGGATTTCTGACGGTCGGCGAAGCTATGCGGGCTTCTTCGCCGCTTTTTTCGCCTTGCGCGGACGAGATTTGCCGTGCGATCCCTTGAAGACCTTCCCGCGGAATGTTCGTTTGTCGCCTTTGCCCAAGCTGTGACTCCCAGTGTTGAAGGTTGAAGCCCGCCACATTCTACGCTCTTGAGGTCAGGCGGTATCACGCACTGGGTATAATTGCGCACCTTTCTGCGCCTTCATGTCCGCCGAGATAAAATCCCATCTCACTGAGTTGCTCACGCGAGCGCTTGCCAAGGTCGCCCCGCAACAGCCGGGCACGCTGATTTCCCTGGAGCGGCCCAAGCAGGCACAGCATGGAGATTTTTCCTGTCCAGCGGCGATGCAGCTCGCGCGCGCGCTGAAGCGCAGCCCGCGGGAACTGGCCCTCGAGCTGGTGGCGGCGTTGCCTCCGTCCGATTGGCTCGATCGCGCCGAAGTGGCCGGTTCAGGTTTTATCAACCTGCGCGTACGTCCCGCGGCGAAACAGCACATCGTCAAGACCGTACTGACCGAAGGCGCCCTTTACGGTCGGTCCGAGCGCGCGCGTGGCCAACCCCTGGTCGTGGAATTCGTTTCTGCCAATCCCACCGGCCCTCTTCATGTCGGGCATGGCAGGCAGGCGGCGCTTGGCGATGCGATCGGTGCCCTGCTCGAATCGCAGGGCGCTCGCGTAACGCGAGAGTTCTATTACAACGATGCGGGCGCGCAGATCCGCAATCTCGGGCTCTCCGTTCAAGCGCGCATTCGAGAGCAACAGGGAATCAGCGCCGATTTCCCCGTTGACGGGTATCACGGCGAGTATGTGCGAGAGATCGCCCAGAGGTATCTCGAAGCCGGCAACAGCGACGGCGAGAATCTGGAGGCCGTCACGCGCTTCGCCGTGGCGGAGCTTCGCCGCGAGCAGGATCTCGATCTTCAGGCGTTCGGAGTGCGCTTTGACAGCTACTATCTGGAATCCTCTCTTTACCAGGACGGCCGCGTCGAGAAAGCGATTCAGGACCTGACCGACGCCGGAAAGACCTTCGAGCAAGATGGAGCGCTGTGGCTGAGAACTACCGATTACGGCGACGACAAGGACCGCGTCATGCGCAAGTCAGACGGGACCTATACCTACTTCGTCCCCGACGTCGCCTATCACATCACCAAATGGGAGCGCGGCTTCACCCGTGCGATCAACATCCAGGGGTCCGATCACCACAGCACCGTAACGCGGGTACGCGCCGGGCTGCAGGCCGTTTCCTCCAAGTGGGAGCGCAAGATTCCTCGAGGATATCCCGATTACCTCCTTCACAAGATGGTCACGGTGATGAAGGGCGGCGAGGAGATGAAAATCTCCAAGCGCGCCGGCTCCTACGTCACGCTCCGCGAGCTGATCGACGAGGTCGGGCGCGACGCGGTGCGGTTTTTCCTCGTATCGCGCAAAGCCGACGCCGAGTTCGTGTTCGACATCGATCTTGCCAAGTCGCAGTCCGAGGACAACCCCGTCTATTACGTACAGTATGCGCACGCGCGGATCTGCTCGGTTCTGGAACAATTGAAGGCCCAGTTCGCCGGCCATGACGGCGAGCTTGTCGGCAGGCTCGATAATCCCGGGCTACCGGAGAAAGCGGACCTTGCTCCCCTTACGGGCGCGCGCGAACTGGCTCTCCTGCAACGGTTGGGCGAGTACGCCGAGGTGCTGGAAAATGCCGCCGTTGAACTCGCTCCGCACCAGGTTGTCTTTTATCTGCGGGAACTGGCGGGAGAATTTCACAGTTACTATAATGCCGAGCGCATACTCGTCGCGGAGACGCCGGTGCGACAGGCGCGGCTTCTCCTGGCGCTTGCCGTGCGCCAGGTGCTCCGCAACGGATTGTCGCTGTTGGGCGTCAGCCAGCCCGAGAAAATGTGACACGTCACCGCCATGAGCCTCGACTACAAGCAAGTAGCCATGCCGAGACCGGATTCCCCCGGCAGTTTTCTCATCGGCCTTTTCTTCGGATTTCTTCTGGGCCTGGGGGTCGCCGCGGGGATCGCGGTCTATTTCTTCAAGACGCCGATGCCTTTCTCCGACAAGGCGCGCCCTGCGGAAAAAGCGCCACCCGTAGCTCAGAACCTGCCTGACCCTGCCAAGCCGGTTGCGGCCGAGGAGAAGCCCCGCTTCGATTTCTACCGCATCCTGCCCGGGCGGGAAGAGCAGGTGACCGAACGCCAGATCCGCGAGGCGGCCAAGCAAGCCAGCGCGTCCAAGGACACCTATTTCATTCAAGCCGGCTCGTTCCAGAATCCGGCCGACGCGGACAGCGTCAAGGCAAGGCTTGCGCTACTGGGCTTGGAGGCAAGCGTCGAGCCGGCCGACCTTGCCGAGAAGGGCGTGTGGTACCGGGTGCGCCTCGGACCTTTCAAGCGCTTGGATGAAATCAACCGCATCCGGCAGCAACTGGCGCAGAACGGAGTGGACGCGTCGTTGGTCAGGATCAAGGATGTCGCCGCGAATTGATTGGGAGAGTTCCATGGTTTTTCGCTTGATGAGCCTCATAGCCGGACTGGTGCTTGCGTTCGCCGCGAACGCTCAGCGTTCCCCTTCCGAGGGCGTCGATTACGTCGAGCTCAGGCCGCCGCAATCGACCGAAGCTTCGGGCAAGGTCGAAGTCATCGAGTTTTTCTGGTACCGCTGCCCGCACTGCTATTCGCTCGAGCCGGATCTCGAGCCGTGGGCCAAACAGCTGGCGCGCGACGTTCAGTTCAAGCGCGTACCGGGAATTCTCAACGAAGATTGGGCGATCGACGCCCGGATCTTCTACACCCTAGAGGTCCTCGGCGAGCTCGAGCGGCTGCACCGCCCGCTGTTCGACGCCATCCACCAGCAGGGCGGGGTGAGGCTGCGCGGCGATGCCTTTGCCAAATGGGTCGCGGACTGGCTCGGGAAGCAGAAGGTGGACATGACCAAATACGACGCCGCGTTTCGCTCGTTCACGGTCGAAAGCAGGCTGCGCCGCGCGACACAGATGAGCCGGGCCTACCGCCTCGACGGCGTTCCCGCTCTCGCCGTGCAGGGCCGCTACGTCGTCATACCGAGCACTTCGCGCAAGGGCATGCTGTCGACGGCCGATTTCCTCATCGGCGAAACCCGCAAACAGTCTGCAAAGGCAAGACCCTAGGCGCTTCCCGCTAGCCGGCTTGTCACTCAGCCCTAAAGTCTTCATCACCGGCGCCTCCAGCGGGATCGGGGAAGCGCTCGCTGCCTGCTACGCGCGAAAGGGGGCGATACTCGGGTTGTGCTCGAGACGCCTCGCGCCGATGCAGGCTTTCTTCGCCGGCCTGCGGTGCACCGGGGCCTGTTACCGCGTCGACGTGACCGACCCCGCGAGCCTCCGAGCGGCGGCCGGAGATTTCCTCCAGAAGTTCGGTCTGCCCGATATCGTCATCGCGAACGCAGGCGTCAGCGCCGGCACCTCGGGCGAAAATCCGGACGACCTCGCCGCTTTCCGCAAGATCATGGACACCAACGTATTCGGGTTGGCAGCGACGTTCCAGCCGTTTGTTTCGGCCATGCGCGCTCGCGCGAGCGGAACGCTGGTCGGCATCGCGAGCGTCGCCGGCGTTCGCGGCCTTCCCGGAGCCGGCGCTTACAGCGCTTCGAAATCCGCCGCGATCGCCTACCTGGAGAGCCTGCGTGTGGAACTCCACGGCTCGGGGGTGGCGGTAGTGACGATATGCCCCGGCTATGTCCGCACGCCGATGACCGCGGTGAACCCCTACCGCATGCCCTTCATCATGGACTCCGAGGACGCGGCGCGGCGCATTGCCGGCGCCATCGCGAGAAAGCGCCGCTTCGCCGTCATTCCCTGGCAGATGGCGCTCGTGTCGTTCGTGCTTCGCCGGCTGCCCCGCTGGCTCTACGACCGGCTGTTCGCGCTCGCGCCGCGCAAGCCGCGCGGCCTGCCCTTGTGAACGGCCCTGAGGCGGGATTTGTCGACGCAGCGGGCACGCGCCACACCCGGGCGCGCAGCGACGCGCGCATCGTAAGCCTCGTGCCCAGCGTTACGGAACTGATCTGCGAATTGGGGCTAGCCGGACAGCTCATAGGCCGAACCGGGTTCTGCATTCATCCGCGCGAGGTCGTCCGTCTTGTCCGAAAAGTCGGCGGCACCAAGGATGTCGACCTCGACAAGCTGCGCTCGCTGCGACCCACCCACGTCATCCTCAATATCGATGAGAACAGGAAAGAGGACGCGCATGCGCTCGCCGAGTTCGTCCCCGGACTGATCGTCACGCATCCCCTGTCACCCCTCGACAACCCCGCCCTCTACCGGTTGATTGGCGGAATTTTCGGACGCGAGCATGAGGCCGAAGCGCTGTGCGGAAAATTCGAGAACGCGTACGAGGCGCTGCGCTCCGCGATCCACGTGTTCCCGAGCGAGCGCGTGCTCTACCTGATCTGGAGAAACCCCTGGATGACGGTTTCGCGCGATACCTATATCTCGCGCATGCTCGCTCTGGTCAATTGGGAGACCGTCCCAGCCGGCGGCGCAGAGCGCTACCCAAGGATCGATCTCGAGGGCGCAGCGCTCGACCAAGCGGATACCGTCCTCCTGTCGAGCGAGCCTTTCATGTTCCGCGAAAAGCACCTTGCCGAAATGCGCGCATTCCCGGCGCTTCGCGGAAAAAAAATCGCCCTGATCGACGGAGAAATGACTTCGTGGTACGGCAGCCGGGCGATCAAGAGCTTGGCCTATCTTCGGAGATTTCGCGATGAGTCCGATCGCGCTCCGAAGTAATCTGCTCTGGCTCTACGACGTCGTCTGGACGTAGCGGACCACGCCATCGGCGCCGACTGAGCGCTTCAGGCGCCCTTCGTTGTAGAGATAGTGCAGATGGGCCATCGCCTCGCCCATGGCGAAAAAGAGCTGATGCGTATCGAGGTTGCGGCGGAACAAGGTGCCGAGCACGTCCGCAGCCGCCTTGGGCGCGTCGCAGACTTCGTGCAACTCGGCCAGGCGCAATCGATGATGCTCGGCGAGCTGCGCAACGCGTTCGCGCAAGCCGCGGAAGGGCAGCCCGTGCGAAGGCAGCGTAAGCGTCGTCGCAGGCAATTCGGCGTGTCGCGAAATCGAATCGAGGAAAAGCGCGAGCGGATTCCCTTCGGGCTCGTTCGCCCAGACGCTGACGTTGGTCGAGATCTTGGGAAGCACCATGTCGCCGGAGATAAGAACGCCGAGCTCCTCGCAGTAAAGCGCTGCGTGCTCCGGTGCGTGGCCGTAGCCCATGATGACGCGCCAGTTGCGACCGCCGATACGATGCGTCTGCCCTTCCATCAGGCGCCGGTACGCCGAGGGGAAACCCGGCACGCGGCTGCGGTAATTGCTGCGTCGCTGTTCGAGTAGAGAAAGCCTTTCGCCCGCGGCCCCGTTCCGCTTGAACATCGCCAAGGTATTGTCGTAGCCGTATCCCGCCTGCCCTTCGCGCATCGCATGCGCAGCGAAGTACTCGGCCTGCGGCATCCAGAACTCGGCGCGGGCGCGCTCGACGAGCCACGACGCGAGACCGGCGTGGTCGGGGTGATGGTGCGTGACGATGAGGCGGCTCACCGGGCGGCCCGCGATGCGTTCGGCGAATATGCGCCCCCAGAGAGAGCGCGTCGCGTCATCGCCTATCCCGCAATCGACGAGGGTCCATCCGGCCGCGCCGTCAACTTCGTCCTCGAGCAACCACAAATTGATGTGATCGAGCGCGAACGGCAGAGGCATTCGCACCCAATGCACGCCCGGTGCAATCTCGAGCGCTTCGCCGCCTGCCGGCGGCGCGGACTGCGGATATTCAAGGACGGATTCTGGGGTCATTCGTTGGATGCAGGGGTTCTTTCGGACTTTGCGGGAGTAGAATTACGCGTTCCCGCACACAAGGGCGGGGATTCTCCCAGATTATGGACAAGGACGCTACAGACTCCTCGAGCGCGCCCATGAACGACCCCATTGAAAACTGTTCGATCGGGGATCTCGCACGCGAGTTCGACGTCACACCGCGGACCATTCGATTCTACGAGGACGAGGGCCTGCTCTCGCCCCGGCGCGAAGGCAGCCGACGCATCTATTCCAAGCGCGACCAGGTGCGCCTGAGGCTGATTCTGCGCGGCAAGCGACTCGGTTTCTCGCTGGCGGACGTGCGCGAGATGCTCGAGCTCTACGATTCCGCGCCCGACGAGCGGCAGCAACTGGAGAAATTCGTCGCGTCGCTCTCTGCGCGCCGCGCGCAGCTCGAACGCCAACGCGCGGAGATCGACGAGGCGCTCGGGGAGATTCGCGCGTTCGAGCGCCAATCGCGCAAGCTTCTCAGCGCCGCCCGGGGCGGCAAGCGCCGTGCGGCGGCGTAAACCTGCCTGCGCTGTTGACGTTAACGTTAACGTCAAGTAGAGTCGCCTTTCCGTAGGTCTCTCATGGACCGCGCTCAGAATCTCCCCAAAGGCACGCCGCCGACACTGCCCGGACTGCGCTTTCGCCTGGGTGACGATATAGACATCCTGCGCAATACGGTGCAGGGCTTTGCCGCCGCCGAGATCGCACCCCGCTCGGCCGAGATCGACCGCTCCAACCAGTTTCCCATGGACCTCTGGAAGAAGATGGGCGGCTTGGGCCTGCTCGGCGTCACGGTCGAAGAATCGTATGGAGGCGCCGCGATGGGCTACACCGCCCACATCGTCGCGATGGAGGAAATCAGCCGGGCTTCGGCATCGGTAGGCCTTTCCTACGGCGCGCATTCCAATCTCTGCGTCAACCAGATCGCGCGAAACGGCAGCGAGGCGCAGAAGCGCAAGTACCTGCCGAAGCTGGTCGCAGGCGAATGGGTCGGGGCGCTCGCCATGTCCGAGGCGGGCTCCGGGTCGGACGTCGTCTCGATGAGAACCCGGGCCGAATACGGGAAGGGCAAGTTCATCCTGAACGGCAGCAAGATGTGGATCACCAACGGCCCGGACGCCGACGTCCTGGTGGTGTATGCCAAAACCGATGCGAACGCCGGTCCGCGTGGAATCACGGCGTTCATCGTCGAAAAGGGATTCAAGGGTTTCTCCACATCCCCGAAGCTGGACAAGCTGGGCATGCGCGGCTCGAACACCTGCGAGCTCGTTTTTCAGGAATGCGAGATTCCGGAGGAGAACCTCCTTTCCGAGGTCGGGCACGGCGTGAACGTGCTGATGTCCGGCCTGGATTACGAGCGCGCGGTGCTCGCCGGCGGCCCCTTGGGCATCATGCAGGCGTGCATGGATGTGACCGTGCCGTACGTGCATGAGCGCAAGCAATTCGGCCAGCCGATCGGGGAATTCCAGCTCATG
>Ga0137465_1000489_pt1 | contig 15416 bp, 29 predicted proteins | sample EasRivERMGT828_2_FD_104906 | JGI IMG/M metagenome (GOLD analysis project Ga0137465, IMG submission 104906) | Soil microbial communities from meander-bound floodplain in the East River, Colorado, USA - East River MetaG ERMGT828_2 | ecosystem: Environmental > Terrestrial > Soil > Floodplain ... | reverse complement strand
GGGGTCTCATCTAAAACTAACTCGTTGCCTTCGCAAAGGCTCCAGTCGTTATCCCAGTCATCGCTGTAGCGAATCATGCGGTGGCCGTCGAACACATCTGTGAACGCGCCACTATCGCTGACGTTGCCCAGGAACAGGAAACCCAGGTAGGCTTCGATGCACTTCGCATATGGGGAGGTAGAGCTGGCTATGTCCGAGCTGTTCCCGGTGCCTGTGTACTTCCGGGGTAGGTCCTCGCCTTCATTGGTAAAGACCAAGGTATCGTCAATGATGGTGGCCTGGGGACGAGTAGTCGCAGCGACTCCAGTAAGAGCACTGCCGGTAATGGTGTCCCACGCCACCGTACCCGTGTTAAGAACATGCAGGGCTGTAGGCGTCATACGAACCAGCAGATTGGTCCCGCTGGCTTTCTGATAGCTGAACAGGCCGAGGATCGGTGTGGTCGCGCTTGCCGAGGAGATCGAAAGGTACTTCGTCAGTCCGCCACGACCTAGAACTTGGCCGTGCTCAAACTTCACGTTCCGCAAATCCGGCGTCATCACCGGGTCGCGGCCGGGCGCGGCTTCGTCGTTGAGGCCCTTGAAGCCCTGAATCCAAACTGTCTGTGCGTTACGCACTTAGATATTCCCTAGGTTGGTGGAGCGGACCCGCATTTCGACAATCTTGGTCACGTCCCGGGAGGTGGTGGTGCCACGGCCAATGAAGGTAATGGTGTAGTCCTTACCGCTGGTGCCGGCCTGGAGAACCGCGCGAGCACTCATGCCGCTCTGGCTCTCAGTTCCCACTACGGTCGAGCTGGAATCCGTGCCGGCTTCGTCTACCGCAGTAACGTCGCTGGAGCTGCTGACACTGGTATCGTCCGGTAGGTCATCGGTGAAGTCCATCGAGTAGAGGATTTCGTCGTTTGGGGCTTTGTAAATAACGTCATGTGCCATTAGAGCCAGACCTGCCTATCTATGGCGATTCTGCGCCGACGCGCATACGGGCCAGTCATGGGGACCAGCGACACGCGATCCGTGCGCTCCCGCTCTAGCGAGTGCCGGTGGATTTTTTGAATCTCTTGGGCGAACAACGCACGCCAGCGGTCGGCCTCTGGGTTGTTCTTCTCGTACTGCTCACAGCCCCACACGAGAGCCCCGTAGATCAGGGCCTCGGGGAATCTGCTGGTCAGCTCGTCGCTCAAGATGTTCGTGGTGGGATTGCTCGTCCAGTTCCAGTGCCAGAGCTTCATATTGTAGACTGCATCCGGCGTGGGGTAGAGGTACAGCGTGGAGTTATCCAGCACGGCGAGCAACGGCATTTGCTCTTCATCCGTGGGGAATGACAGCGCTGCTTCTTCCTGCGTCACGGTTCCGACTTCGAGCTCAGTCCAAAGAGTATCCGTGCTCTCTTTCACATGGACGGCTCGCAAATCTTTGAAGTTGGCCTCGTTGATCGCAGCGGCAGAACCAATGATGTAGCTCGCAGTGCTCGCCACTGTATCGAACGTGGTTGTGTCCCGCATCCAGTAAAAGTTACTGTGCTTCTCTATGTCGCGCCGTGCGCCTTCGAGCCCGTGGACCAGCATGGCCGTAGGCCAACCGATCCGACCGAAGTGCTCACGCACTACGTCTTTCACTTCACCATAGGTCATTAGGGGGGTTCCTTAGTTTGAGTGGAGGGAGATGAGCTGACGCATCAGCTCTACCATCGCAGCGCTGTTGGCTGTCTGGGCTTCCATGAAAGTTTGAATCTTCCATAGAAACCACACGGCTACGCCGACCGGAAAACCAACGGCCTTGAAGAAGACTATGAACTTCTCAATGTCCATCTGCTTAGCGGACATACTCGTACGTGAGGAAGCCACTGACGGCTGCGGCTGTACCAGTTGTGAACTCAAGGGCATCGCCAGCGATGGTCTCGAAGGCATAGTTGTTATGGTCGCCAGAGAAGGCATAGACCGCAGGGGCTGTCGCGTTACCCACGAGGGTCATGCGGACTGTATTGGCGGTCTTGTCCTGGAGGGTGCTCTTAACAGTAACAGCAGCGCCACCCACGCTGAGGCAGAGACCGATAACTCGAATCTTGTAGCCAGCAACGGCGGCAATCAGGTCAGCTGTCGTGCCTCCTGCTTGGTCTACGCTTACGGAAGTAATCATTAGGATTCCTTTTTCGTCCGGTAGAGGACGTTTAGTTTTTGTGTGGTATGGGAGAGCAGGATGGCGTGAAGCCGATGCCGGCCACCCGTAACGATGCCATCAGTTATGCTGATAGGATCGCCCTCGGGTCGGTACTCCCACTCGCCTGAGCGCATAGCCTCTGAGTAGCGTAGAATCTTCTCTAGCTTTGTCGGGTAGAAGTCCCGGCCGTTGCCGTACTTGGCCCAGGTCTGGGCTATCCAGCGCATGGCCAGCGTCGGGCTTACGTTCTCGGCTACCCGCACTTCATCGTAGTTAACCGGAGGGCCGGGGAGTCGTATCCTCCCCGGCGTTACTCCAAGATGCTCACGTAGCAAACCGGCTATGTCGAGCTCAGCCATAGGTTAAGCTACGACTGGAGCAATGACCGAACTCGGGACGCTATAGATAACGCTGACGCGAGTGCGGCCGGCAGTAAGAACACTGGTCGCAACGTCCGTAACGATGGCCGTTAGGGCCTGCGCAGTTGCGCTGTAGAGAAAGCCGTTCGTCGCGCCAAGCTGTGAGTTGCCAGCGCCGGCGTCGATCTCAGGGACCGAAGCACCACCGTTGGAACCGCCTGGGAACTCGAAGTTCATCGACTTGCTGACACCAGGAACTGACTTCAGATCGACAGCGGTGAAAAAGCAATCGTCATCCACTAGACCAACTTTGAGGGTCGCGCTGGTTTCACTGGTCCAGAGCACAGGATTCGTGACCATAATGTTCCAGATCGTGGCGCCGGCCGGGATGGTAAAGGTCGCCGTGTGGGTCTTGGTCCCGTTGATGGAAGCCTGCACGAAAGCGGCTTCTTGCACACTCATTACGCCAAGCGCACCAGTAATCGTGGGGGCGGTAATCACCGGGGTGGCAATCGTCGGGGTCGTAATCGTCGGGCTGGTCATGGCAATCGTCGCGCCCGAAGAGAGCGTTACGGTCGAACCACTTGCAGCGACAAGGCTATCACCAGAGGCCAGGGTTATGGTCCCGGCTTGGTTAGCCTTTTTGCGTCGGTATTTATTTCCAGAAACAATCATTTGGATTCCTTTTGCGCGTTACGAATCTGCGCTTTAAGCTAAAGAGGGCAGAGCAGTTTCCCACCCTGCCCTCATTCAGGTTTAGTTGTTACTGTTGATTACGCAGCCACCGTTTGGCTGACTGTCGCAGTCCAGACGTTGGTCTGTCGGCCATCCGTTTCGCCGTCAACACGGGCGATAACAAACGGGATGATCGCGCCACCGGCAGTACCGGCCGCCGTGGTCAACTCGACCACCAAGAACTCACCGCCCGCAACCGGGATCGGGAAGAGTCCAGGGTAAGCCAGAATAACGTCGCCGGCATCCAGGTCCGTCGAGAGCGCAATCGCGGTCTGCGCTTCCTTCACACCGTCGCCACTCTTGAGAGCAGCAGTCGCCGCCGAGCTCAGGGTCACGCTGGCGAGGTTGGTGACCGTGCCACCAAGAGTCGCCTTCTTACCGATCGTCAACACTGGATCAACGGTATGCGCCGTAAAATCCTCAGTGACGTGAGCGCCAAACTGAAGCACCGAAATGTTCATGGGGATGAGCCATTCCGATAACTCCGCTGCGGTTTCCACTTCCGACGTTGTAATCTGGCCGTCGTCTTGGGGAACTAAAACCATTAGAGGTTCAGTATAAGCCATTGTCTTATGTATCCTTTCTTAGACCGTGGGTACGAGAACAATGCGCTCTTCGCCGTCCGTGGAATAATCCCACACACGCTCAAAGCCCATCAGTCCATACCAGGCCACGCCTTTCGAGCGCCCGTAATCCTCAGGGATTTTGGCGCGGATTTCTTCTTGCACTGCAACTGCTTCGATCACTGGGTCGGCTCCAAAGAACACCGCATTACCCGTGGTCGCATGGGCCGTAAGAACCGAACGGTTGTTGGTTTCGATGAAACGGCAACCATAGATTCTGCCCACTTCGCCGGTCAACAAACGTGACGGGTCGGCGTACTTCATCACTTCCTCGAAATCCGCATCGTCCTTCAGGCCGCGCAAAGCGTTGACCGAAGCGATACAGATGTAGTTCTCACCGTCATACGGAGGAACGGGGTTGGCACTGTTGGCACCAAACAAACCGTTCTTCATGGCGTCCACAACTTCTTTCACATGAAAGAGGTTAAGGCCGCTGGTGGCGGAAGCCGGGCTGCCATTCACCGCCCAAGTGCCAGCGCTCGCGCTGGTGGGGCTATAGCTAACGTCCGTGGTTTTGAAAACCGAGGCTACGGCTGCATCAAGCACTTTCGCTTGATCGTCGCGCAGCGCCTTCGTGAAGATGTTCTCCACGTCGAACTCTGCGAGATCATCCAGCTTACCCGTGTAAGGGATGCTGTTGCCGTACTCTTCCATGACCAGCTGACCACGACGAATCAAGATGTTGCTCTCAGGGATGCGCGAGGCTTCCGAGATCGTTCCACCTTGAGTCTGGATGTTCGAGACTTTGTTGAAGTCTACGGTGTCGCCTTTGCCTTTACCGATGGCTTTTTCCATCCGGGTAAACTGGCGAAACTTGAACATCTGTTGGGTCGCATGGCGCATGGTCTTGCTGAGCTTCGGGTTGGCTAAATAGCCGCCCGTCGCATTCACTGACCAAACTTGTCCTGCCATTTTCTTATCTCCTAGGTTGGGTTAGCTTCCCGGACCTAGAGCCGTTTGCTTGCTTGGATCGCTGCGCGTTCTTTAATCCACTCGCTGAGTTCGTCTTCCTGGCTGGCAGGAGCGGCGGGAGCAGCAGGAGCTGCGGATTGTCCAGAAGCGGGGCTTTCGACGTAAGTGTTGGGGTCTAGGGATTGGGAAGCGGGTTGCTGATTACTTCCCGCGATACTCGCCAGGTACTTGCGTACTTCGGGAGCAGCGCGTTTGAGCCGTTCAGCGGGGGAGAGATTCGTGGGTTGCTTGCGAACGTAGAGTCCGACCAAATCCTCGTGCTTCACCAAGTCTGGATTGTCCATTTGAAAACGGTCAATCGCGCGGGCTGCATGGAGCTCGCCTTGGACTTCCCTCATGGTCTCCCGGCGCACCATCTCTGCGTGCTCGCGGAGAACGTCTGAAGGTCTGGTGAGTAGCCGGCTGGCCAGCTCTGTCTCACGCTTGTCAGCCTGTTGCTGACTGGGATACATGTCCGTGAAGCTACGATTATCTGCTGGTGCTGCTTGTTGCTGCATCTGCGTCATCTGGTCGAGCTTCGACTCTAGGTCTGCTAAGCGCTGCGTTTGGGAGTAGGTGAGTTTTTCCAACTCAACATACGCCCGGTCTCTGTCCTCTGGAGTCTTAAACTTCTCGATCGAAGTACCCGACCCTGACTCTGGGGTTGCCGGGGTTTCTGCATTCGGCTCTATCATCGGTGCCTCCTGGGTTGCTCCAACCGCACCTGGCTGGAACCCGTTTGTTATTTACTCTGGGTTGCCCGCTCTGCGCGGACCCGAGCATGTGGGAACTAAAGTTGGGACAGTCGTTCGCCGGCTTCTAGCCCGGCTGTGACTGCTTGGGTGAGCTCCTTACGGATGGAGCGAAGGGCTGAGAGTTTGGCTCTCAGGTCGAGCAGCACGCTGAGGTCTGGGGTTGCAGTGTCTAGCGACACCAGAAGCTGCTCTATCTTTTGGTCCAAAACTGGACCAAGGGTTTTGAGAAGGGTCGCAGAGCCAACGCCCCGCGTGGATTCATCATTGAGGATGCCCAGAGTTTCTGGGCTAATCGGCTTTTTAGTTGCCATTCGTTATCGAGATCGAACCGTCCGGGCTCATGGTGATCGTGGCGTTGTCTTTGCCGGATCGGCACAAGCGGAGTGTGCTCTGGCCGTAGCCGCCGCCAGGAGACATAAGACTGCCAACGCCACCACGAATATCGGCCGAAGCACAGATAGAAGCCTCGTCTTTAGCCAGCTCATGGAGGAGCTCAGGAGATAGAGTGACACAACCACCAAGTCCAAGAAGAGCGACAAGGGATAGAACCACCACAAGTCCATGTTTACTTCTCATTTTTGGCTTCTAAGATTCTGGTCGGAAGGCAAGCAGCAAAAACACCTTCGTCAAACTTGGGGTCGAGCATCTGTTTCATCGTCACCATCTGACCGACTTCCACACAGGCTTCCATGCTCGTGTGGTAGGACTTCTCTATCCTCACTTCGCCGTCATACAGGAAGATCAGCAGCAGGAGTATCTTTATCATTTTTAGCTTGAGCCTTTTCTATTTCTGAGGGGTGGATTTTCTTCGCGTGCGCCAGCATGATTTCAGCGGCCCAGGGTTCCAGGGCTACGCTGACAGTCATGTTGTACTTACAAAAGTTACAGTCGAATCTGGAATGCAGCTGAGAGGAAGGAGTCATTTGGTTTTGCGCTTCTTTCTCTTACGTAGCTCAGCGGTCTTAGCGTCATCGCGCCATACCCGGACTTTGATGTAGCCGTCGCGCGGGGTGAACTCTTCAAGATGGACCAGAGAGCAATCGCAGCAAACAGTATAGGTAATGCTGCGGCCGTCTTTGCGAATGTTATAGCGGTGGATTTCGCCGTCACTGACTTGGACTGGTTTACCGAAGGACGCCTTTGGCAGCTTGACTGCCATTGTTACTTCGCGTGAGATTCTTTGCTGGCGACCGGCTTCACGAAGCTCTCTTCAGAGCTGGGGCTGCCAGTACCATGGAGCTGCTTGCCAACCGACCACGAACTGCCAACGCTCGCGCGTTCACTCTTGGTCTGCTCATGGAAATCGCGCTCATTAACTTTCGGCATATCGACCTTGGAGTAGCCAGAAGCGAGTTCGCCTTTGGCCTTGGGGGCGATCTTCACCTTGGTTTCGTGGCGCTCAGGGAGCTCTGCGTTGCGGTCGTACCACTCAGCGCGGTCCTTTTGGTTCTTGGTCATTTCGTGCATTTGGCTGCTCTCCTACCTAGTTCTAGTGTATCAAACACTGTTTCTTTGTCAACTCTATTGTGGGGGTTGTTGGGCGCCTTGGCCCACTTGCTGCATCATGGCGTCAAGTAGCTGATTTCCTTGGTTACTTAGGGGGTTAGCCATTGGGTTATTCGGGGCTCCACCCATCTCCGCGCCCTGTTGGCCCGCGACTGCCTGCGCCGGGGTGGGCGTTCCTGGGGGTGGGAAGCCTACGCCGCCTTGCTGCCCCTGTGGGCCCATGACCTGGACCGGGGGTGCCGGCTGTAGGAGCGCCCGTTGCGGGTTCCAGCCCAAGCCCATGACGATTTCTTCCAGCACATAGTCCACGTTGAGCCGTTCGAGTATTCCTGGGACGTGGCCTGCGATCTGGAGGAACGTGCCGACCTTCTCCAGGCTCTGCTGCTTGTCGATCATCACGGAGATTCCACGGGCCCGGAAGTTAAAGCTACCGTCGCCGGCCATCAGCATGTACCGTTCGGCCGGGCTCATGTCCCGCAGCATCATCGCTGCCTGGGGGAAGTTCTCCACGAGGCGTGGCATCGTGTAGTCTGTGTGGAACTGGTAGATGGTCTTGGCCATCAGGTCGAGCGTCGGTTCGATAACCGTTTCCTCAACCGTGCGGGCTGCGTCATCGAGTCCTTCCAGGGCCTGCGTGGTCTTGGTCGAGACTTCCGTCGCCGTCTTGGCGCCACTGCCGGAGCCACCGCTCACGAACTCCGTGATCTGAGTGCCCTTCTGGAACACTTGGTCGAAGTAGCCGAGAGCCGAGATAGCCTCTTGGGGCAGTTTGCCCACGTCCACGGCCTTAATCATCGGCTGGTTGTTCATGGCCTTCTGGCCATTCTTGCGATAGACCTTGCCAGGGTAGATGCCGTCCGCAGCCTCGCTCTGGCTGTAGATTTGGTCCATGTCGATCTCGTAGGCTTTGATCGCGTCGAACATGGCGCCATCGGCTATCAGGTTCGAGAGCTCGGTAATCATGCAGGCCACGCCGGCCACATCCTCGACTATGCCCCGGTTGTAGGTGCTGAAGGGAACCACGTAAGGTGTGCCCATGACGTACGGATGAGCACCATGGTAGAACGGGATCGTGCGGGGTTTGCGAAGGACAACGCTGGCACTCTTGTCGCCAGCTACGGTAAACGTGGCGTCCCGCATCAGGACCTTGCCATCCTCGTCAAATATGTCTCCCCAATAATGGTAGAGCTTCACGGACTTCAGGAACCCAGTCTTAGAGCTCGCCATCTCGCCCTTGCGGTCGGCTTCCTCGGCGGTCTCTTGGCTCATTCCGCTGACCAACGGGACCAGCTCATCGACGGCCGCTTTCTCATAGATGCCCTGTTTGGCCAGCTCTTGCAGGTCGGCCAATAGAGCTTCGGTTTCCTCGATAACGTATTTTCCGTTGCTTCCCGGGACTACCCAGAACTTGAATGGATCGACACTCTTGAGGCCCATCTTGCCCACGAGCTTCTTGCCTCGCTTGGGCTTCATTACGTTCTTCTTCTCGTAGCCAGTGACTAGGCCATAGCTTTCCTTGGCGACCTTCTCCTCACTGGCCTCGAGGCTGAGATCGTCCACCCAGCAATACTCCCACCAGACCTTCATTATGATCGTGCTGGTAATCAGCCCGACCTTGAGTCCATTAGTAAACGTGGTGATGAACTTCGAGCGATCGAGCCAGTAGTCGAGCAGAGAGCGCGTAAACAGCCCTTGCTGGTAGCCCACTTTGCTCTCGCTCTCTACCCCGAAGAAGTTCCGGTTGCGCACGAGGGCCCGGCGAAAGGTCGCTGCCGCGCGATCCACGGCCTGGCGGACCAGGCTGATGTTTACTTTGGATTGCCAGTCAGCTTTGGCCGACCAGTCGTAGTTGCCGTTATAGAGCTCCCAGGCTTGGCGCCAGACGTTCTCTCTCGGTCTGCGCTGCTCATCAGCTTTGGTGAAAGCATGGTTGAAAAAAGCCTTGATGTTCTCGTCACTGGGGTGGCTGTTCGGGACTTCCTTGGTGGCGCCTTCGTCTACCTCGCTCGGGGCGAGCTGATCGTTGTATTGAGTTGCCATTAAGCTGCGTTCCTTTTTAGCGCTGCGCCACGGTTAAACCCGTAGCCTGGCTGTTTGATCGGTGGGGCTGGAGCATCACTGAGATTGAGCTCGAATACTTTGGTGCAGATGTACTGGAGGGCGTCGTGCGGATGTGAGTAGGCGTTCTTCTCAGGCACCTCGCGCAGCGTGCCATCGCGCCTCTTGGCGAAATGGTAGCCCCCATCAAAACCGTTGATGATGGTCTTGCAGTTGGGCGAGACACTGAAGGCGGGCAGCCCGCGCACGTTCCGCTGGAGAAACTTCACGACTGCGTTCCGTCGCGCGATCGGGTTCTGGATACCGGGGACTGGCTTGAGGAACCACGGCGACCCGGACATGATCGACATACACGAGCGCTCATCCGTTTGGCTGCGCATGAACCCGGCAGGGTCGATCACCTCGAAGAACTTCTTAGCGCCGGGGAACCACTCCTTGGACTTAACGGTTACCTGGTCCAGGAATCTTTCCAAACCCATCTCTTCCTCACAGAGCTCGTGAAGAATGTGGAGCTTCATGTCCGGCATCAGTTGAGCGAATACACAGGCCGGCGTTAGCCCGAAGTCCCATCCACGAATGACCGGGAGGTGAGGGGCGAACTTGAGGAAATCTGTGGCGACGTGGAAGGTTCTATTCCAGTCGTCACTGTAGACTGGCCGCCCCTCAAAAGACCGCCATACGAGGTGGAACTCCCGTAGGTACTTGTCGTGGGGGATACCTTGTGCAGCTTCACGCTGGTATTCGTCCGTGCGCTTGATCGGATCGGCAAAACAGTGAAGGCGTAGGACTCGATACCCGTTCTGAGGGTTGCTCCAGGCTTTGAGCCCTTCGCAGAGTTCTGTGATTTCGGCATATTGAGGAAGCTCTTCGGGGATTTCGGTAACATTGGCCATTTAGAGTAAGGTGTCCCTGTAGGTTAGTGGAGCTGGTACACCCACCAGCTACATGCTTTGGTCAAAGGCAAGCTGGTAGAAGCACTCGGCGCCCGGGGTCGAGACAATAGTTAAGCGGCCACCACCCGTGATACAAGGCTTGGCTGCGGCCAGGCTCTCCATGGGGCGTTCCCAGAAAGCGAACTCATCGAACATCAAGGCTGTCGCGGTGTACTGGCGTAGCTGGTTCTCTCCCTCAGGTATGCCCATGATGTAGGAGTCCAAACCGGGGAACTCTAGCAAACACTGTTTCCGTTTGACCTTCGGCTTGAGCATCACGCTGTCGGGGATGTGGTTGAAGATGAAGCTGCACTGGTCGATCAAAGCAGCGCTCTTGCGCTCGCTCTCAGAGACTAGAAAGGCTGCCACGCCTGGGTGCCACATGGCCAGCCAGAGGTGCAGATAAACCATGGTCCAGGTAATCATCATGCGCCGGGACTTAGGTATCAGGAGGAGCTTGTTCGCTTCCCACTCACGGATGATGTGCTCGAGCCAAGGATTGGCCGGGAACCGTTTGATCGGCTGGTCCATGTCCACCTGATCCAGGGTCCAGATCACGCCGTCCTGGATCATGCTCCAGGGATCGCTGTGCCAGCGCTGCATATTCGGGCCAACGGTCTTGCTGAGCTCTTCCTCAGACTTAGGCGAGGGCCCCGGTGTCAAGCCTCTCATGCGCTCCTGCTCGGCACGCATCTCGGCCGGCGTAAGCGGCATGGCGCTAATGACGGAGGGTTGGGTTTTGGGTAAGGCGAATGCCATTAGGCGTCGGAAGAAACTGGGCAACTGGAAGCGCTGGCTCCGCTATCACCTGGGGTCAATCGTTCGTCCCCAGTTGCCTTACTCGGTTCGTCAATGATCGTTATTTCATCGACTGGTATATCTATAATATCTTCGGGGTTTGGCTTCTTGTATGGTCCACGCTTGTTCAGCTCACGGATGATGGCTTCGGCGTCGGCTATTACGCTGATGCTCTTCTCCACCTCAACGATGCCATTCAAGCCGAGGAGCTTCACGGCTGCGTTGTACTGGACCTGCTCTTGCCGGCCGTTGGTCATCAGCCAGACTAGGCGTTCGACCGCCTGCGGTGTTACCTCGTTGATTCGCTTGAGACTGTACTCAGCGGGGGTCTGTCCTTTAGCCAGCTGGATTGCGGGGAGCGTCTTAGGAGCATCGGGTAGATCGCTCGCCGGCACCGCAGGGATTTTAGTGCCCTTTGCAGCCCGGTTCGCCGCACGGAACTTTTCATCATTTCTCCTGAGCAACAGCTGGGCGTTGAGCTCTTTCTTAAAGGCGGTGGTCTGGGTGATGGCTAGGTACTCGGCCTCGTCCATCGAGAGCTTGGTCTGAATCTCGCCTTGGGGGAGCTTGTTGTCCACCAGCTCCTTCATCACCTCGGCGGCCCGAGGGCCACCCAGCTTCTGGATCGTAAACGGTGAGAGGTAGAACTTGCGAGGTTTTAGTGCGAAGGACATGCGGGGTCGAACGGGGCGTCGAGCAATCCAGAAGCCGGGGAGCGAGAGAGGTTTCCTACTACTTCTATTATAGCCACTAGAACACTGTTGTCAAGGATAGAACTCAGGGAACCGTAAACCACCGTAAAGGGGTGGGGGTAAACGTACCTACCAGATTAACAACTCTGGGTTGTTGGATCGGCTGAAGGATAAACCCCTACAAAGCCCCGAGCTGGTGGGGCAGGCGGGAGGAGGGGGCGAGGGTCGCGTGGATTATGTGGATTCTTGGGGCGTCCTGCGGTGCCCCAAACCCATCGGCAATAGGAAATATTGGCAAGCCCTCTTATATTTAAGAGGGTCTGCCGATTGACCGTTTCCAAACGGCGGTCAAGAATATATATAATATTTTCAGGTAGTTGCGTGGCTTAGATTTTGGCAACGACCCCCTCACCACCCTTTGCCAAAGCCGAGCTGACGGCTTTTGGCTAGAGCTGACATAGCCATTTCACCCAAACCCGGGGCCAGTCTGAGCTTTTGGCAAATGAGCGTAGGCCAATAAAAACAACTACTTACGAGGGTCCGGTTTTTCAAAACTTACGCGAGAAAAGGGTCTCTCCGCATGGGCCTGGCTCGCGTGCGCGCGCACACCCCCAGGGTAGGGTAGGCCCTGGGAAGGACCAGCAGGATTATCCACGCTCTACCAAGCTCTCCAACGCCACAAAACCTTCCAGACCAACGACGCCGCGAGGCCGATTGCCCATCGTCTCGGCCTGCCTCCCGGTGACACTTCGCGGCACTCCGGTCGCTCGTGCCCGTTGCCATATTACGGCATCGCCGCGCTCGCAAAAACCGTGCCGGCGCTTTTTGGCATTTTGCCACACTTGCACCCGTTTGCACACTTTTGCACACTAACGCACACGCAAACTCGGCAGGCTGTCACAACTTCGCTCCAAAAAGCTCCCGAAACTGCCAAAAAGCTCCCGCAAACGGACTGGCACCGAACCTGCTTTGTTGCCGATTGCGAACGGAATGCGGCTGCTGCTAGGAGCTGCAACAACACCGGAAAACATAGCCTAGCCGATAACCAGCCCAATGCGGGCAGAAAGCAGGGTAAGACGATGGAAAAGACACTGAACGACTTCGAGAATGCTGACGAGTATATCGCGTACTTGGAGGCAGAGAAGAGCCGCCTAACCAACCAGATCAACGCTGGCGGTTCCCTACGGCTCAAAGTCAGCGACAAAGGCGCTGTCAGCATCTACGGCCTTGGCCGATTCCCGGTCACGCTGTACAAGAGCCAGATGCTCCGGCTGATGGCCCATGCCTCCCAGATTGTCCAGTTCTGCAAGGACAACGACGAAGTGCTCAAGACCAAAGCGGCTGCCTAGTTTAGGCTCTTGCTTCTGGCCCTTAGCTAACGACTGTGGGCCAGTTTGGAGGAACTTGAGACATGAATAACCCAGGCTATGACCTGAAGCGACTAAGACCGATGCCAGCTGCCGAATACCGTGCTTTCCTCTGTGGCCTAGCACGAGAAGGCTTTAGCAAGTCAGCTGTGTTCGCCATAGCAGAGGCAAGCAAAGAGATAACCGTGGACAGTACGAGCGAGAAGCTAGTGCTAGTCCCCCAAACCTGGGTATAGGAGGAAAGCATGAGAAAGCAGAACCGTATTCGATACACGCGGCCAGGACTTGGCGAGACTATCGCCAGGTTGATTCAAGAACGCGCAATCCGGCGCCGGGAAAAGGCCTTCGAGCGTATGTGGCACAAGGCCTTCACCACCGACGAGAACAGCCTGGTTTATCTCCGGGCTTAACTTCGGCTCTTGCTCGGATAGCCTGCGGGCTATCCCCTGGAGGAACTTGAGTTATGAGCAAGGAACAGATAGCGGCAGAACTCGCTGTCCTACGGCTTGCCCTAGAGGTAGCTGAGAAGCAAGACGACGCTGAGCTGATGAGCTACATCCGTAGGATGCTCCAACGGCTCACACTAACCCGGTGTCTTACGACGCCAACGCTAGGAGGATTTAGCGCATGAGAGTCCTGGTTTGTGGGGATCGCCATTGGCAAGACAGCCAACTGCTGACGCAATGGCTCGACCAGATAGCACCCAGCTGTGTCATCGAAGGTGAAGCCAAGGGTGCAGACAGTATGGGGCGAGACTATGCCCTAAAGCTGGGTATCGCTGTAGAGCGCTATCCTGCTGACTGGAAACGCTTTGGTCTAGGCGCCGGTCCTAAGCGTAATCAGCAAATGCTGAATGAGGGAAAGCCACAGCTTGTCTTAGCATTCCACGATGACATAGCAAACAGCAAAGGCACCAAGGACATGATTAAGCGAGCACAACAGGCATCGGTAACAGTGTGGCTGATAAGCCACAAAGGAAAACAAGTCTACGTTTAGTTAGGAGGAACCCATGATTGTACTCATACTTTTGCCCTTCATCCTGAGCCTAATCTTTGGCCCGATCTCGCTGGCTGGACCACGCTATGTGCCCATGAGCCAGGAGAGAGCTGCTGAGCTTAGAGGCAAGGCGTTCTTCATGCCCAAGGACATGGCCTTCAGGAAAGCGGCGTAGGACGATGGCAGCATTGAGTAAGCTAACCAAAGCTCAAAGGGAAGCCAGGATTAAGCGCCTTGAGCTGATGTACACAAGGCTGCTGAATAGGACTTCAACGCCATTGGCTATAGCAAGAGTGGACACACACAAGTCACAGTATGGCACACACAGGTAAACGCAAGGTACTGCCCCAGCTTGCTGGTACGCTGCTGGAAACCAAAGCCTACTGTTACCAAGCCACCACGCTTAGCCAATGACACTGAAGCCTTAGGAAAGGGGAACGCATGAGTACCGACGCCGCTTTCGAGCACTTTTTGGAAGTTTGCCGCGGTTTGACAGCACCGCACCCGGTTGCACACTCGCTGTCACGGTTCGACGGGACGGAAGCTCCCAAAAGCGCCAAGAAGCGCCCGAAAGTGTGTGGCACCGCGATTGCGTTACTGCCGGTCGAACGAATGACGCTGCTGCCTGTAGCAGCACCAACGGAGGGAAGCTAGATGAGTAAGACCAACTACGACGAACTGCTGAAGAGCATTGCGCTTAGCCAGATAGCGCTGGAAGCCAGCCAGATGTTCGATGCTCTGCCGGTTAGTGAGAGGACTCGGACTCACCGCGCTGGCTGTGCTGGGCTGCCACGCTGCTATCCCAAGATGTGGATGGGCCAGGCGCACAGCAATAGCCTGATGTTTGAGTTCCGTGAAGTGCAAAGTCTGCCGACTAACAGACTGAAGCAGTGGAAGGAGTAGCTATGTTCGCAATCGTAGTACCTCACCAAGACAAGGCAGGAAGTATGTGCCTGCCTCCCACGATCCAGTGGATGGTGGTCAATGGCTGGCTAAAGATGGGCTACACCGTGACTATCAAGGGCCAAGTAGCCTTGCTCGATGGCAAGTACAGAGTGATGACTGACAGGGAGAAGCTATGAAGCGTGATAACATCTTCCGACAATGGGCTTTAGCTGCGATGGGCCAGAAGCATGGCAACCAGAAGGTCGCGCGACTCATGGCCTATGAGCCGGTCGAGCTACCCCAAGGTAGCGGTCTGACTCCTAGCTACACAGGGAAGATCATTCGACGAAAGGCAATCGCCAATGTCCTCCGGTCCTAACACAGACCGTAAAGAGCGCAAACTCTACCTGGCTCGACGTAAGCTCATCAGTTGTGGCCTTTGCCCTTACAACCGTAAGGAGAACGCAAAGCGAAAGGCCAGACCTGATAAGCACAAGGAGCACAGACGATGAAAGCTAAGAAGCCAAAGCCTAGACCCAAGACAACGCTGGTCGAGCCCAAGCTGAGCGCCAAGGCGATCGCTGCCAAAGAGACAGAGCG
>Ga0137465_1000485_pt1 | contig 15566 bp, 20 predicted proteins | sample EasRivERMGT828_2_FD_104906 | JGI IMG/M metagenome (GOLD analysis project Ga0137465, IMG submission 104906) | Soil microbial communities from meander-bound floodplain in the East River, Colorado, USA - East River MetaG ERMGT828_2 | ecosystem: Environmental > Terrestrial > Soil > Floodplain ... | reverse complement strand
CTGTTGCGGCGATATTCCCGAGGTAAAAGACGGGCCGTGCGCGATCGCGATCGACGCCCGCGGACTTGTTGCACGCGAGGTGCTCCAGCCGAAGGTTGTTCACGTCATCCGATCCGCCCAGGGCGCGGGCGATGATGTGTCCGATGCTCGCCGTCTCGCGCCGGTCGATCGGATCTCCGCATCGCACGCACGTCCGTCCGTCCCTCGCCTCAAGGTAGCGCCGGGTGCGTACCCGTACAGCCTGGGAGGATCGGAGATCACCCACGAAACGCGCCCCATGCGGCCCGGATGATGAGCGCCCAGAGCGCGAGGAGGGCGAACGCCAGGGCGACCCATACCCGCCCGCGGAAACTCATAGGGCGAGGACGTCGAGGATCGCGCTCGTACGGAGCTGCGTCATGGCGCGCCCGCCGACCCATTGCGTGAACGCTGGAGGGATCGACTCGGCGAGCTCTGCGCCCGTCATCCACGATATCCCCATACCCTCGCGCCACGCGGCCGTACCCGGGAATGAGAGCCCGTCTCGGACCGATCGCCCGCCCGCATGGCCGTACACCGGGAGGGCCGGCCCGCTATGGGCGCATTGAGCCGGCGCCGGCCAGAGCTCGACGCCGTGCGCCTCAAACAGACGATGGCGCCGGAGCTGATAGGCGCCCGATCGGAGCCCGAACATCGAGCCGCATAGCGTCAGGGCGTCGAGGAGCGGCGCCCCCTGGACGTTTTCGATGACGAACGGGACGCCCGATGCGAACAGGAGCTCCCGAGTCGGCCCGATGAGGTCCGGGTGATCGCCCGAGCGGTCCCATCGCTTCGACATACCGGAATACCTTTGGCATGGCGGGCTCGCGTGGATGAGGTCGAACCGATCGAGGTACACCGGATCGAGCTGGAGCGCGTCAAGCCGGACGAACGGAAACGGGTAGTGCGGTTGCGGCGCGATATCGACGCCGATGACGTCGAAGCCGGCTTCGGCGTAGCCCGTGCTCGCGCCGCCGGCGCCGCAGTAGAGGTCCAGGAGCTTCGGGCGCTCGCTCACGTCAACGATCGCCGGCGGATGCGCGCGGCGATCTCGCGCCGAATCTTCGTGCGTCCCGGCCAAACCTGTCGATGCCACGTCCGATGATGCTCAACGCAAACCCACGCCCGCGGCCAACGATCCGCGTTGACGCCGAAGACGGCCCGCGGGCCGAAGTGATGGAGCTCCGTCCCGGTCCGGTTGCAGTCCTTGACGACGCATTGCATGAGCCGACTCTAGCGATCGCGGAACGGTCCGCAATAGTCGATGCACGGCGAGCACTGGCGGCGGGCCCGCCGGCGCTTGCGATGGCAGCCGGGATGATCCGGGCAGAGGCACGGCATCCCTACGCTTTCACGGGTGCGAGGACGTCGGAGATCCGCGGCTCGCCGTCACGATCCTCGACGACGATGAGGCACGGCCGGCCGGCGAGCTCGGATGCGTTGATCGACGATCGGGCGGCGACGACGTCGGGAGCGAGGGCGCGCAACCACGCAAAACCCTTCGATCGCGGCGACAGGAGCATCGACGTCACGCCCTCGACGGCGACGCCCTTGACGTCGAATCCCCAGGATACGAGCGTCACCTCTTCGCCCGTCGTCTTGTCGGTGTACGTGAATTCGTGCGCGCCGGTAAACGTCGCCGGGTGCGTCCCGAGCTCCACGGTCGGCGGGAATACGAATTCGTGATCCTCGCCGGGATCGAGCTCTTCGGCTGTATCGGTCAACGGATCTCCTCCTCGATTAGGTGGCTTCGGCCGCGTCATCCGCGACCCTTGACGGTGAACCGGAGCACGCCGCGGTCATCGACGACCGCGCTCCAGCCCTGTCCGAGTACGATCCGCGTCCCGTTCGTGATCCGCGCCACGAATCGGCCGCGTTGCTCGGCTTCGGCCGATTCGATCTCGCGCCGGCGCCGGACGATCGCCGCATAGACGTCGCCCGCGGCCTCGAGGTCGCCCGAGGCGAGCCGCTCTCCCGGCTCAAGGCTCCAGCGTAGGGTGAGGTCCTCGCGGTCCGTCTCGGGCGGGTTACGCGGTTCAAGATGCTTCGCCCAAAAGATCGCGACGGCGTCGAGGAGCTCCAGCTCCTTTGACGGGTCGCGGTCGATCCGGTGCGTCTGCATCGACGTCCCGACGAGCGCGGCGAGGTACGCCCACGGCCGGCCGGTGAGGGCGAGCTGCGCCCGGACCTGCCACACGTACCACGGCGGCGGGCCGTCGGTCCAGTCGGACCATTCGCGGGAGAGCTTCACCTCCAGGAGCCCAGGCTCGCCGCCCGTCCGGTCGCGGGCGTAAAAGTCGGGCGACGCGGCGAGCGGCAACACCGGATGCACGTACGTCATCGAGCACGCCCGGAGCCGGAGCCCGAGCTCGCCGGCGGCGACGTTCCCGATCGCCCGCTCCAGGGCATGGCCGGCCCGCATCGCCCGCGAATCCTTCGCCGGCCCGGGCCCGTCGATGATGCGGGCATAGATCCGCGCCGGATCGGTGAACGGATGGGGGCCGAGGAGGGCGCCGACTTCGCTCGCGCCGATGCGCGTACGCCGCTGTTCGTGCTGTTCGTTCGTGAGGTCCGGCAAGGCTCTCTCCTATGGCAAGGCGATTACCCGGAGGATAGCACGGCCGGCGGGGAGCCTTGCCAGTCACCCTACCGGCCGCGGCGGCTAGTTTAGCTGTCCGGCGGGAGCGGGAGCGGGTGCAGGGCGATCCGCGGAGCGGCATAGACGGGCCGGCCGTCGTCCTCATCGACGACGTAGCGCGGATCGACGAGGTCGGCGCCCTCCATCCATCCGATCGCCCGCCAACGACGGAAGTCGGGGCGCCATGTCTGCATGAGTAGGAAGACGAACGATCGCCGATCGCGCGGGTAGAGGTGCAGCGGGTAGTTGAGGGTCCGGGTCGATCGCACCTCGACGCGGGCGCCGATATCGGCGAGCTTGCGCCCCGTCCAGTAGGCCGGACGCCACGGCAGCCCGGTGAGATCGGCGGCGGCGATCTCGCCGAGGAAGCCGACGACGGTACGCTCCAGCTCGGGCGGGCGCCCTGGGCGGTTGCCGGTCGGCGAGGTGTGATGCAAACCGCGCTCCCGTGCGCGGTCGATGACCTTGACGGCGTGGGCGCGCCCTCGCTCCATCTGGGCATCCGTCAACGTCACGTCGATCCGGATATCCGGCCAGGGATACGGCTCGCGCACGACGATCGGATCGTGATGACAGGTATACGCCGGCGAGCCGTCAGCGAAGGAGTAGTCCGGCTTGCGCCCGCACGTAAAGCACGGCCGGCCCGGGTCAATCGGGCTCCAGAGCGTCACCGGTCAGGGTCGCCGTTGCGGTAGCGGTAGCCGGCGAGCTCCGACTCGACGAACGGGACGCCCCATCGCTCAAAGTAAAACCGCCGGTTCGCGAGCTCTTCGGCGTAGACCCGTTGCATCGCCCGAACATGACGAGCCCGAGCCGGATCGAGCTCAAACCGGAATCCCGCATCGGCGGCCGGCACGCTCGACGGCGCCGCGCTAGCGGGCGCCGGCGGCGTTGACGGCTCGACGATCGGAGCGTGCTTCGTGGCGTACGCCGCACGCCGAGCGTCGTCGCGTCTCGTCATCGAGTGCGCTCGGGTCGCTGATATCGCGCCGGCCGGAGATTACGCGAGCTCGTCGCCGATCGTTCGTATTCGGCCGAGTGCAGTTTGTGGCGGTCGCACTCATGCGGCACGCCGTAAAACGTCTCTAGGCGATGCTTTATGCCGTAGTCGCCGTCTCGCGCATCGCGAGAGATGTATTCGCCCCATCGGACGGCGGCGCACCCGCATCGCCGGCAGACTAGCGGCGGTCGAGAGTAAAACGTCATATGGCAAGGCTCCCGTACGGCTCGCCGCTAGGCGATAGTCTGCCCCGTTCCATTCGGCGACGGGTCGCTTCGTCGCTTCGCGGCTCCCCGCGCCTGCGGCACGTTTGACGATGAACCCCCCTGTCAAGCGCAGACTGCACTATATGCAGACATGCACCTAATTCCTCGAGCGACTAGTCCCGTTCGCGGATCTCGACGGCGACGAGGTACAGGAGGATCGCCGCGCACGACGCGAGGATCGTCGCGCGGAGCTCCAGCGGGAACGGACCGCCGACGAGGACGGCGCCGAGGGTGATGAGCACGGCGGCGCCCAGGACTACCCGCGCCATACCGACGCCGCCCATCCGGCCCGGCTCCACTCGGCCGGGTACTGCGCCCGATAGACGGCGTCGAGCGGGAGCGGCCAGCTCGCCCACGGGTCGCCTTGCGCCTTCGGGGCGCCGCTCCAGTCGGCGTATCCCCATTGAGCGCCGGCGACGTCGTGCGGCGGCTCGAACGGCCGGCCGGGTGACCAGGAGCGGAAGACTCGATCGGCGTGCGTCGCCTCGCCGTCACGTACGCCGCGGAGGTAGGCGGCTCGCTCCTCGACGTACGGATCGACGGGCGGGAGCGGCGGCGGCGTGGGCGTCGGCTCGGGCGGAGGGTCGGCCGGCGGCTTTTCGCCGGCGGCGTAGCAGAGGCCGGAGCCGCATAGGTTTTCCATCCACGTCCGGACCTTCCCGGGCGGGACCCATTGCCAATCGGACGCGAGCGGGTCGCCGAAGAGCCAATCGCCGGCGCTGTTCGTCTCGGGCCCGATCGCGCACGCATGGGCGCCGTCGTACGTCTCGGAGCCGGGTACGTTTCCTTCGCCCTGGGCGACGATCGCGCGGCCGGCATTGTGAGCATCGACGAGCGCGCTCCAGCCCGAGCCGCTCTTGATCGTGAGCGATTCGCCGTACTCCGCCCACGCCGTCCGGAGGTCGTACAGGTCCGTCCCTCCCGATAGGTCGCTCTGTCGATGCCGGAGGTCGCCGCCCCACGGCGTGAGCCCGCCCCGCGGTTGCTGATAGGCGATGACGTCCGCGCCGGCACTCATCGTGCACCCGCTCCAGCCGTGATCCTCGCCGACGCTCGAGCCCTCGCCGCCGTACGGCTCCGACGGGTCCTTCGACGGGTTTTGCATCCGGTGCTTCGCCCGGTAGCCGCCGCCCGTGTCGAGCGGCGTCACCTCGACGGAAAACGACGGCCGGTCGTTGCCGCGCGGCGAGAGCCGGCGGATGCCCAGACGCACCGCCCAGCTCCGCGGGAGGAGCCGCGCGAGTAGGTCGCGGAGCCGCCAATCGAGCGGCATCGCTACGCCCGCGGCCCGATCGCGATCCAATGGCAAAACATACCGGCCGTGACGGCCGTCTCGCGTGTCTCGACGCCCTGGAACGAAAAACCCGCAGCGGAGAGCGAGCCGACGCTCCCGACGAGCCGCGGTTGCGGCGTCCCGACTTGATTCACGACAGACGTCGCGACGATGGGCGCGGCGGCGAACGCCCGCGGGAAGGTGACGCCCGTTGAGACGGAGAGCGCCGAGCCGGCCCATGAGAGCGCGAACGTTCCGCACTGGATATCCATCGCGACCACGCCGTCGTGCACGACGCCGCCCCATGTCGCGTCAACGGGAGAGCCCTCTACCGGGCGCGCAGGGACCGCCATAGCCGTTACCTCCCTCTAGTCGAATACCTCTAAGACGAGCTCAAGCGTCGGGCGAGCTGCGCCGCCCTGTTCGACGGGCCATACCTCGCCGGTATTCGATCCCGATGAGCTGTAGTCGCCGAGGCGTATACCGTACTGCGCCGCGCCCGATCCGCCGGCCGAGCTCGGCGCCCAGGCGCGCACGATCGCATCGACGCGGATGCTCTTCGCCGCGTTTTGAGACGTCCCGAAGGAGCCGGTAACGGCTCCCGAGCTCGTCGTATTCGGCCCCGGCCATACCACGGCATTCCCAGAGCTCGGCGAGCTTGATCCGCCCGCCGACCAGTCCGACGTGATCCGCCGGATATCGCTCTTCGGTGATCCGCCGAAGCCGATGCGGACCTGGGTGGACGTCTGGAGCTTGAGCGTCGCCGATTGCACGGCGCGGACCTTCGTCCACGGGATCGCGGGAAACTTGAGGAGGGAGCGATACGTCCACCCTTGCCACGTGCCGAACGGGAGCGAAGTCGCCGCGCCGGCGCCGTACTTCGCGCCGCCCGATGTGAGCGTGACGAGCGCGTCACTCGTCGCGATGTAGGTCCGCGTCTCGACGTGCCACGGGTCCGGCGGCGGGATCGGCGGCTCTGGCGGCTCGGGCGTCACGTCTTCCCATGCGACGCGGGAGATCAACGTCGCGAGCCGGAAGCGCCACCCGAGCGGCGTCACGCCCAGGCGCGCCCCGATCAAGCCGGTATCGAGATCGACGAGCTCGCCGTGTGCGTCGTCACGTACGCGGATGATCGACGGCCCCCCGAGGGAGGTCGCGAGCATCGCGGCGAGCTCGCCCTCATCGTACGGCCGGATCTCGCCGACCTTGATGTCGAGCCCTGCGTCGGCGCGATCGGCGAGGATGCGATCCGCCCACGTCGTGAACGCCGGCACCACGCGCTCGACGTCGAACGGCCGCGGCCCGTACGTGCGGATCGACGCCGCATCCTGCCGCGCCGGCTGCCACGTCGTGCCGGCGCTGTACGCCCGGACGCTATTCCGCACGGCATCGCCGGCCGCTGTCGCCTCGACGGTCGAGATCCCCTCCAGCCAAACGTCGCCCGGATCGGCGTCGCCGGGAGGGCATCCGACCGATATGGGCGCATCGACGAAGGCGCCCCAGGAGCGGAACCGGATCGTACCCGTCGGATCGGCCCAGACGTACCAAAGGGCGTCGAGCGCGGCGTCGGAGATCGCCTGCCACGCCGGCGGCGTCTTCGTATTGTCATACGGCGCGACGGCCGGATCGACGTCCGGGTCGGTCGCCGCTTCGGGCTCGACGGGCGTGATCGCCGTTAGCCCGACGGCCGCGACGATCGCCCGTGTACGGGCCCGGAGCGTATTCGGGAGCGTGATCCCGGCCGGGAGCTGCGCTTGCGCGAGGTAGGCTATCCCGCCGATCGCCCGGATGCGCCCGCGGGAGCTCGCGAGGTCGTGCGATATCTCGTCGATGTAGCCGGTCGCCGCGACGATCTCGCCCGGTGCCAGCCCGACGAGCCGGATCGGCGTACCCGGCTTGACGGCGCCGTAGTACGGGCTCGAGCTGTTGAGCGGATCGAGCTCCCGATCCGGGTCGTACGTTTGCACGTCGAGCTCGGACGCTTCGGCGATCGACAGGATGCCGGCCTCTTGACTCGATCCCCATTTCGCGTCGGCTTCGGTAACGGTGCATCCGACCGACTGCCACGCCGGCGCGGACCATGTCGCGCCGCCCCAGGTCGAACGCTGCCAGCGTGCCGCGGACGGGTCAGCGGCCCAAAGGAGGACGCCGACGCTCTCCGCGCCCGGTCCGATGGAGTCTGCCACGGGTTAGCCGCCCGTCCATCCGACGGCCGGCACCACGCCGCCATTGATCCGGGTGACGCGCCGGAGCGCCCTCGTCACGGCGAGCTCGGCGTCGATCCCGTCGCCGGTCGTGTAAACGTTGATCGTAGGCGAGCCGCCGCCCGAGGACGCCGCCCGCGACGAGACGCCGCGGCCGCTCGCGACCGGCCCGCCGGAGCTCGCCGTCGAGCTCGACAGGAAAGGCAACGACGGGAGTGAGATCCCCTTGAGCGGATTGATCGCGTCGAGGAATTTCCCGAGCATCCCGATCGCGTCGCCCAGGAATTTGACGAGCTTGACGATCCACCCGACGACGGTCGCGAGGATGCCGCCGACGACCGACAGCGCAGAGCCGACGAGCTTGAGGATCGGGACCAGGAACGGCAGGACGGCCTTTACGAGCTGCGAGAGCACGCCGAGGAGCTGGATTATCACCGGGAGGAGGGCGTCGAGGATCGGCAGGAATACCTCGCCGATGCTCTCCGAGATCTCGCCGAACGCATCCGAGGCGCGGGCGCCCATGCCGGCCGAGCTCTTCGCGTACGTGTCAGCCTGTCCCGCGGCGAGCTTCGTCGCAGCGGCGAGCACCTCCGTCGCGGAGCCGGCTTTGTCGATCCCCGGGATGAGCTTCGCGAGCGGGCCGGCCTGTCCCATCTGCGCCTTTGCCACGGCGTCCGCGGCCGTCGCGAGATCGACGTTGGCAAGGCGGGCGATATCCTGCGTCTGCGCCAGGAGCCCGGTTGCGGTCGTCACGTCGCCCGTAGCCGTTACGAGGGACTGGAGCGCCTCGCGTGTCTCGGAATCGGTGAACGCTCGCTCCTGTCCGGCGGCGATCGCGGCGTCGATCTCGGCCGTATAGTCGGCCGTCGAATTCGTCGCGGCGGCGATCGCCGCGTTGAGCTTGTTTTGTTCGTCACGGTCAGCGGCCGCGGCCTGGGTCATCCCGATGATCGCGCCGGCGGCGACGCCCGCGACGCCGGCGACCGCGGCAATCTTGACGACGTTACCGCCGAGCGCCGAGCCGAATCCGCCGAGCTCTCCCTGGGCGCCCTTGAGCTCGGACGATAGCTTCGACGCATCGCCGACGATATCGACGACGAGGGCGAGACTCATGATGCCCGCTTCCCGCGCCGGCGTCGGCGCTTCGCGATCTCGTCGGCGTGCTCCCGGTAGGCGTCGAGCTGCGCGAGCGTGAGCTCACCGGCGACGGCCGGCGGGAGCCCGGTCGCGATCGCCGCATCAACGCTCGCCCTCGCTTCGGCGTCTGCCATCTCGTCGCGCGTCTCAAGATCGAGCGCGAGATCCCATGTCTGCGCGTCCTCCCACGTCGTCGCCGGATCGAGCCGCCGCTCCAGTTGCAGCGCGAGCGCGTAAAACAGTGTCGAGCCGCGCTCCAGGTCGTCGGGCGACCCTTCGTGCCGGATGACCGCATCGACGAGCCGCTCCAGCTCGGCTTCGCCGACGCCGGCGATCGAGCACGCACGGGCCCGCTCCAGGATCGTTAGCCGCCGGAGGTCGCCGAGCGTCACGGCGATCCGGCGCGGCTCCGGGTAGCGGCTCACGATTTCACCTCAAAGCCGGCCGCGGCGCCGAGTCTCGCGAGCTCGGCCTCGTACAGCTCCAGTATCTCGCGATGCGAGGCGCCGACTTCGTCGCGGACCATCCGCGCCGGCTCGATGCCACGCGCCGACCAGCCGTACTCGATGACGCCGGCGTACTTTTCGACGTTGGTGATCCGGGCGCGCCCCTTCGTCGCACCCGGCTTCCATCCGCCGGCGAGCGAGCCGGAGCGTCGCGGCGTGCGGCTCGCGATCCCCGGGAGGAGCATCGACGAGACGCGCATATGCGCGGCCTTGAGATCCGCGGCCTCTGCGCCAACCTTTGCCATAGCGCGCTGGAGCTCCCGCACGCCCTCGACTTTTACGGCGCCCTTCGACGCCGGCACTACGCCGCCGCGTCGTCGCTCTTCGCGCCCTTGCCGGCCGCGGCGGTCGCCGGGAACGCGGCGCTAATCTTCGTCGGCTTCGCGGAGCACGGGAGCTCGACGTCGAGCTCGGCGAAGTTTTGCGCCTCGCCGCCATAGTTGCCGGCGATCAATCGGACCGTGCCGGTCATACCGGGCTCTGTCGCGCTCGGCACCTTGCCGGCGCCGTGCGCCTGGTACTGGAAGTCGGCGAGCTGCCCATCGTTGTCCCAAAGGAATGTTGCGAGCCCGTCGGACGCCCAACGCTGTACCGCGACGATGTGCAGGCTGTAGGTCGTCTTCCCGACGCTCTTATACGAGCCCGTCGGACAGAGCGTCGCGTATTCGACTTCGTCCCCAGGCGCGGAGATGATCTCGGCGAGACTCACATCGCAGTTGTACTCGACGCGAGTACCGGCGCCCGTCAACTTGAGGTTGAGGGTTACGTCTTGCATGAACAGCGGCGAGCCGGCCATCGGTGAACCTCCTTACACGTTCGCGTATTGGACGGTCGCGACGCTACCCGCGACGGGTACGCCGCCGACCGTCTCGTCGGCCGGCTTTGACCAGGTCGGCAGCTCGCACCCCGGTAGCGTGCGGAGCGCCGTATCGACGTCGTCGATGAGATCCCCGAGCGTCGCGTAGGCGCCCTCCGAATCGGCGCCCCCGGCGTAGGCCGTGAGTCGCCAGCGGGTGACGCGGCCGGGTAGCCGGCGCGGCTCGCTCCACGGCTCTCCCGGCTCGACGAGCACGACGGGTGCACTCATCTTCCCGGTCGTCGCGGTGCGGACGCCGGCCGTCTTGAGCGCCGACAGGATGCGTGCGCGGTCGTCCATCGTCCGGCTCACGCGATCCCCACGGTCGCGTACCGGGCGAGGATCGGCGCGACGGCCTCGAGATAGTCGCGTGCGAGACGGATCGCGGCGCCCTGGATATCGACGTATCCCGTCGGGCCGAACGGCGCCTCGCGCCGCTTGTAGAGCTCCACGCCGGCATTGAGCGCGGCGGTCGTCAGCTCGGCCGGGAGCGGCGTCGGCGGCGGGAGGTACGCCGGCGGATCGAGCCCGTCGTCGCCCCACGCCCCGACGAGGCGAGCGTCGAACCCCTCCGAGATCGCCGAGGCACACGTCGTCGCCCACGCCGCATCGGCCGGCTTCGCGCCGGCCGCGGCCGCGGTATCGGGATAGGCGCCGGACTGTACGAGGATCTCGGCGCCCGTTACCCAAACCGTCACTAGGTAAGCGTGCTTTTTACGATCCCCTTCGGGACCGTCGTCGCGCCGGTGCCCATGCCCCAGACGGCGATATTTTGCCCGAGCTTCGCGACGTCTTCGGCCGAGATCGGGAAAGGCCCGTCCTCGTACCATCGCGCCGACTCGCCGTTGAGGACCAGGTGCGTATTCCCGGTGAGGAACGGCGCCCGGACGATCGGCAGCCCGGAGATGTTGATCGAGAGACTCGACGCCTGAGCCGTGCCGGCGATGTTCGCCGTGCCGTAGGCCGAGGGCCAGAGGTTCGCCAGCCCGCCGAGCCGAGCGAATTCCGTCGGCGAGACGAGATCGACGGTCGCCGGCGCGCCGGTCGTGTCGTTGACGATCGCCGACGCGGCGAACAGGAATGCGCGGACCTGGTCCGCGGTCGCGGTCGCCGTCAAGACGAGCGAGCTCCCGGCGACGGCGAGGAGCTGCGCCTCGTACGCGGCTTCGGTGACGCGGGCGTAGCCGATCGTGAGGATGCGGATATACGCCTCGCGGTACGAGGGCCGGCTCCGGCGGATCGTTTGGTAGCTCACGTCCGAGCCGCCGGCGTACGTGTCGATCGCCTGCGATCCCTTGAGGATCTTGACGAGGACGGACGCGATCTGCGTCTTTTCCGTCGCTTGCTTCGCGACGAGGGTGTCGAGGTTGAGCGCCGGATCGAGGTACGGCCAATCGAGCTCCATCCCCGAATCGCCGAGCGGCGCCGGCCCGCCCGTAGCGTTGATCGCCGGCCGCGCAAAGCCGAGGATACCGGCGACTTCGGTCGCCCACGCCGGCGGAATCACGCCGGGATTTAGCGATGAGATCTGATCGGCGAGCACGCGGCCGAGCACGGGCTCGGCGTACGCGGCGTCGAAGTACTCGACGAGCGAATCGAACCGGGCGAGCGGCGACGCGCCGGCGCGAGATCCGCCGGCCTCGATGATCGCCATGCGCGAGACGAGATCGTTGCGGAGCGCGTCGAGGTCGTCGGAGCGGGCGAGCATCCGGCCGGCCGGCTCCGGCACGGGCGCGGGCGTCGGATCGGGAACGGGCTCCGGCGTCGGATCGGGCGTGGGCTCGGTCATTGCATCGACTCCTCTAACGGCCAGGACAGCGGCGCCCGGATAGGCGCCTCGCTCAACGATTCCCACGCGGATGAGCCGCGCGCTCTGCCGCTCGATGACGCCGCCGACGGAGCGGCTCGCGATCGGCGCAAAGACGGCAGACGCCGCCCGGTATACGCCGTCGCGGGCGAGCTCCAGGAGCTCGTCGCCGGCGCGGGTGCGCGAGACGCGGAACGTCCCGTACAGACCGTCTTCGCGGTCCTCCAGCTCGACGGCGCGGCCGGCAAGGGTGACGCCCGGTTGCGCGCCGTGCGGCCCGATCGCCTCCAGCGAGACGTCGCCCGGAGCCGTGCCGCGGAACGCTCCGCGACGGAAACGCTCGCGACCCTCCGGCGTGTCCGTTTCCACATTCCACGGCATCACCCGGAGATCGACGAGCCGCTCGGATTCGGACCGGACCGCGATCGGCGATTCGTGCGCGGCCGTCGTCAGGATCTCATCGGACATTTGCGATACCTCACGGTCTGGGCGGCGGCATAAGCGGCGAGAGCGCGCGAACCGGGACGGGTGCGCCAGGCGGTGCCGGCGTCGGCGCGAACGGCGGCGGGATCGGGAGCGGCTCGGCCCTCTGCCAGCCCTCCCAACGATCGACCTGTTCCGGCGTGATGAATCCGGCGCCGATGCCGGTCGCATACGCCGCCCATCGGCCGGCCGTCCCGAGCCGCTCCAGCTCGCTCGTATTCATCCGCACGGCCTGGGTCGCCGGGAGGAGATCCGAGAGAGCCTCTTCGATCGGCGCGATATAGACCGGCTGGAGCGTCACCCGGGCGAACGTCATAAGAGCTTCGGCGACGTTTTGGTACGTCAGGCTCGAGCCGCCTAGCTCGGCGAGGAGGAGCTCGGCCGGAAAGATGCCCATGCCGCGGGCTACCTGGAGGTCGCCGTATTTGCGCGTCTCCAGGAGCTGCGAGGAGCCCGGATCGGTCCCGCTCGTCTGGAGGTCCCATCCCTTCGGGAGCACGGCCGGCGAGTGGTCCCGGTGATTTTCGATCCATTTCGCCTTGACGTTCGAAGCGCCCTCGTCGGTCAGCGCGCCGTCGTACTTGAGCGTCACGCTCGGGACGGCGCCGGTATCGAACCAGTCGCCGGCGTACAGCTCCGCGGTCAGGATGCGGATTAGAGCCTCGTCGATCGCCCGGAGCGGCGAGACGCCGAGGAGCTCGCCGGCCTTCCGCCCGATCGTGACGAGGAGCACATCGCGCCCGACGACGAGCTCCCGATCCGCCCAGGTGACGCGGCGCGAGAGCCGGCTGGAGTCGGCCCATTCGACGCGCACCTCGTCGAACGGGAGGACGATCGACACCTCCGGCCAGCCCTCCGCGTTGCGCCCGGTAGCCGGCTGCCAGAGCGCGGCGCTCCCGTGATCGACGAGTGAGGCGACGAGCTGCGCGAGGTACTCCTGCCGGGTGATCTCCGGCGCCGGCCGGGTGAGGACCCGCGGTTGCGTCGGCATCGCGTAGCCGTCGCGGAGGGCGACGGGCTCAAGCTGCGAGACGATCGAGATGATGAGCTGCCGCGCCCGGAAGACGGCCGGGATACCCAGGTAATCGGATAGGCCGAGCTCACGCGATCGCACGGCGTACTCGATCTGTCCCCCGAGATCGCTCTCCGACGGCACGCCCGCCCGCGCCCATTGCCGGATTCCGTCGAGCATTCCCACGGCCGGACTATACGCTAGTGGTGCGTGCGTGCACCGCCCCTAAAAGATGATCGGTTGCGATCCCGGCTCCGTCGGCGCGAGCGCGGCGTAGTTTGCCCAGACGGTCGCCCGGAGCGCGTCGATCGCGCCGGCCGATTCGCGGACGGAAAAGTACCAGGCGCCGGCGGCGAGGTCGCCGGACGGGCGGGCCCGCCGCGCCTGGACGTTGAGTACCGGGTCGTCGGCGTGCGTCAGGCGATGGCCGACGAGCTCGGAGCGGTAGAGCTCCGACGCCGAGCGGAGATCTCCCGGCGTGAGTGGGAGGGTCGCGACGTCGGCGTCGATCGCCCAGGCGTCGAGGTGCTTTGCGACGGCGCTCGCCCGCGACCAGGCGACGAGCGCCGGCGCGTAGCGGGCCCGGGCGCTCTCCAGCTCGTCGAGGAGATCCGCCGGCGCGACCGTCGAGCCGGACGGCGCGACGAGCTCCGCGGCGATCCCGACGAAGGTCGGCGCGTCGTCGTTGACGATCGCGACGCCGATCGTTGCCCGACTCCAGCCCGGTTCCGATTCGACGCCGAGGGCGACGCGGCCGAGGGTCGCCGGCGTCGGCGCCGACTGCCGCGCCCAGACACCAGGCGGCAACCACTCATCGGCCGCGTCCGCCCAGAGGTTGAGCCGCTCCCGGCGGAAGGTCGAGGGCGTCAGGGCGCGCAGCTCGTCGCGGATCGTTGCCGCGGATAGCCGGCCCTCCGCGTACGCCGGCGAGCTCTTCGCCCAGGCGCGAGGGTCGTCGGGAGCGTCGCCGTCGTCGGCGGCGTACCACGTCATCCCGAAGCCCTCCGCCGGCTCGGCGCCGTCGATGATCCGCCGGCCGCGGTCGAACAGCGAGCGGAGGAGGATGGATCGCTCGTCGCCGGCCGAGCTGATCTCAAAGATGAGCGGCTCGGGGCGAGCGGCAACCGTCGGCTTGAGCGCGGCGTACGTCTCCTCGTCGCGTTGCGTCCGCACCTCGTCGAATACGGCGAGGTCGATCGAGTAGCCGCGGAGGGCGTCGCGCGCCTCACGCGAGGCGATGTGATATTCCCGACGCCGGCCGTGCATCGCCGAGCGGATGCCGAGGTAGCGGGTGAGGGCGAGCCCGCCACGCCGCTCGGTCCCGACGCGCGTCGCCAGCTCGGCGAGATCGGCGAGGACGGCGGCGTACGGGATGCGCGCTTGCGCCCGGTTATAGGCGATCCCGAACAGGAGCTCCCAGGACGCCGGGAGCCCGTCGGACGTGAGCGCCGTTCCGATCAATGCCCGGACGATCGCCGTCTTTCCCGACTGCCGGCCGGCGGATACGAGGTACTCGCGATGGACCAGGACGCCGCCGGCATCGACGGCGAGCGCCCGCATCAGCGCCCGGACCTGCCAACGGTCGAGGTCGATCCTCAGCTCGTCGCGGGCGTAGGCGACGACGAGCGGACCCCACGAACCGACGGCCGTCGGCGGTAGCGGCGTCTCCCAGCGTGGCGGCGGTAGCTTCAACCGCCGAGATGGCGGCGGGCTGCTACCGTGAGCCGCGGCGCCGGCCGTGCTCGCCCGGAAGGACCCCCGACGGGCTGGATCTCGCCGGCGCCGCTCTCCGCAGCGAGCTCGCGTGCGAGCTTTACGGCGAGATCCCAGAGCGGGCGCCGGCGGTCGAGCGTCGGCCGGAGGTCGAATGCCGGGAGCTGCCCGGTCGGCACTGTCGGCATTCCGAGCTCGATGAGGATCGCGCGCAGCTCCAGGCGTATCGCCGCGTAGTACTCGTCGAGGAGCGTCACGGTCGCCGGTGACGGAGCTCCTCGCCTTGAGTGCTTGCGCCCGACGTCCTGCGGGCGATCGCCGGCGGCGTCCGTCACGGCTAGCGGTCGCCGTGCATGGCGCGGAGCTCCGACTCGGCCGGCGGCGCGACCATGTCCGGCGTCGGGCGCCACGCCGGGAGCTCTTCGAAGAGCGCGAGCCGGAGCGATGCGCCGAGGCCGCGTATCCACGCGACGTCGGAGCCGGAGAGCGGCGTCCCGTCGGGCCACGCGCCGGCGGCGAGGATCGGGTCGATGCGGAAGACGTACGCGGCAAACAGCGATTCGGCGAGGTTCGATCTCATCGGCGAGGCTCCTTCGTGATCCGGCGACGTACCGGCGACGTCCGGCTATTTCCGGCACCCTTGCTCGAAACTT
>Ga0137465_1000482_pt1 | contig 15839 bp, 15 predicted proteins | sample EasRivERMGT828_2_FD_104906 | JGI IMG/M metagenome (GOLD analysis project Ga0137465, IMG submission 104906) | Soil microbial communities from meander-bound floodplain in the East River, Colorado, USA - East River MetaG ERMGT828_2 | ecosystem: Environmental > Terrestrial > Soil > Floodplain ... | reverse complement strand
TCGTTGCAACAGCGGCACGGCTGCGTGGAGTTGTCGAAGCGATGATTCGTCATCACCATGAGAACTATGACGGCTCAGGGTATCCCGATGGCCTTGCCCGTGACCAGATCCCCATCGGTGCACGCATTATCATGATCGCAGACACCGTGGATGCTATGACAACCGACCGCCCGTACCGTAAGGCGCTTTCTCTTCAACGGGCGATCGAGGAACTTAGAAAATACGCAGGCCATCAGTTCGATCCCAGGCTAGTCGAGCTAGTCTCCTCCTCGCCCGGCATCAGGCGTCTTCTTGGGCTGCAGGGAACGCCTGAGCCCGCCGTACCGCGCAGTATCCTCGACGGCGTACGCGCAATTCGCGCCCGGGCGTCAAGCTCCTAATTAGCCGTGCGGACAAGCGCTTGTTAGGTGGCCAGCCACGTCCTCCCATCGGCACGTGCTAAGGTCTCTATGATCTGATTCGATGAGCTGGAGTGGTAACGTTTGGCGGCTTCCGAAAAACGCCTTCCGGAGCGTCTTGGGCCTTTTGTAATGTCGATGCCCCGCCTTGTAGAAAACCTTGTGCAACAAGCAGTGCCCGTTTTCCTGGGGCACCAACTTTTTCGAAAACGTCCAGTTCCCGCCCAGTCTGCATGCTTAGCTTGCCGTTCATCCGCAGTTCTACCCAAGCCTTAGCCGCGAGGATATCAAGGTACTGGTAGGGGCCAATGTCTCGAAACAATGCAGTGCTGGCCGAAATCATGTTGAGCACCTCTTCGTTGCTATCGAGATGCGCTGCCCTGTAGATCTTGAGCTTCCAAAATGGCCCGGGTAGCGGTACGGCTTCCTCTCTTCCTCGAGCGGTTGCTTCGAGTTGCCCAATGAGATCCAATGCCAGAGCAGTATTTCCTTGGATCAGGGCAAACGCCGCGCTAACAACCAAGAATGCACAGTGGAATTTCCACCGACGTCTTGGCACTAGCCATTTCCTAGCTTGTTCCAGGCAAGCGATAGCATCAGCTTGTCGCCCAACCAGAACATATGCGTCAATCAGGTTCGTGTAACTCATCTGTAGTACACTGCTGTTAGCCCGTTCTCCAAGAGCGACACTGCGCTCGCCCCACAGGATTGCGTCATCGTATTTGCCCCTGATGACCTGGACAAGGCAGATGTTCGACGCGAGCACGGACATGCGTGCATCGTCTCCGACTCGTTTAGAAAGCTCAAAAGCTGCTACGTAGGCATCCAGGGCGTCGTTGAACCAGCAAAGCTGCATTGATGCGAGCCCGATCGCTGAGCGTAGAAAGGCCAAGTCGGCTGCGTTTGCTGAGGAACCCACGGACTCAATCGTTCTCTGAAGATCGGCCAAACACTCCGCCACATTTCCCGTAAAAAGTCGACACAACGCTTGCGTCGCCCCCGCTAAAGGGAGCCGCGTCAAGTCAACCCGATTTCGGAGCTGTCTGAAGCCTTCCTCGGCAAGCATGAGAAGCTCGATCACACCCTGTTCAGATCCTGCCCGCGCGCATTCAAAAAGTGCACGGGTAATCAAATTCGTGTCGCCTGTCTGATGAGCGCACTCCAGGGCACTCCTTGCTACCTCGCAGTACTTCTCCCCTGGCTCGCTATTCAAGAGAAACTCAGCTGAAGCTCGTAACATGGCAACTTCTGCCCGCTCGTGCACTGAGATAGGCGGCGCTGCCGCAAGCTTGCTTATTAGAGGAAGCGCAACATCGGCTTTAGACTGATCGAGCAATGCCTTTGCCAAGAGCAACTGTGTGTTGTGTAAGATCTCGGGGGATTGGTCTGTGTCTGACAACGCTCTCAAGACCTCCTCCGCTTCGTGCGGCGCTCCTATTGCCAGGAAGGCCTCCGCGCCTCGCTGTGCAAAGGGGACCGCTCGTGATCCAGCACCACCACGTAGGAAATGCCAGGCAATCTCAAGCGCGGAACTCGGCTCTGCGGTTTCCGATCGCTCAACGAGTAGTTCACCGATTCGTCGGTGAAGCTGAAGTCGGGTCGCAGCCGCCATGGCGTAGTATGCTTGAGCCCGTATCAATTCGTTTCTGAACTCCAGATCACCACTTACCTCTCGGAGAAGCCCCTCCTCCTTCAAATGCGCCAATGACTCAACTGCTATGGCTGGAGAGATTTCCAGCGCCGCGTACAGACTGAGATCAGTGAGTCTGCGTCCCAGGATGGCGGCGAGTCCGAGAGTGGCTCGTGCGGTCGTATTTTGACGCGCGCTCTGGCGTTCGAACACTGCAGCGATCGCCCGCGGAATACCTACCGACGGGGCGGGATGAGTGTTGAGAGTCTCGAGATAATGCAGAAGCGACTCTGGGCCATGTTCAGCCCATTCGCGCGCGATCAATTCGATGGCTAACGGATTCCCGCCGCTGGCTCTCAAGATGCGTTCGATGGGCGGCTCAATCCTTGAAGAAGGTTTTAGCAATTGCATTACGAACTCCTCGGCAGCTTGATCATGCAAAACCTCAAGCTCCAAGCGTCGCAACGGCATGATTGTGCTATCAGACAAGAAGGCCCAAGGTGCACCTGAGAAGCGCAGCTCACTCGTCCTGCCTGTCAGGACTAACAGCACTCGCGCATCAATGAGTTTTCGGGCCACCAAATGGAGGATCGCGGTGCTAGCATTGTCCGCAGCGTGCAGATCATCAACAACCAGCATGACAGGTTGCTCAATCGCAGCCGCTGTGACCGTTTTGAGAAATGCATCAGCAATTCTCAGCGGTGTGAGCTCTGGCGACCAGTCTGCTGGCTTTTGCACGCCCGGAAAAACTCGCACTATCTCTGAGCTGATGCGCGTCAACTCGCCAAGCGCTTCTGGGTCTGTTCCACCGATTGAGCGTTGTGCCGCGAGCTGCTTTACTAGCTCTCCAAGTACAGCGAAGGGGAGCTCGCGTTCAGCGTCATACGCCTGCGCCCGTGCAATTACAGCGCCATCCATTTGACAGCTTGCCGCGAACGCATTCACCAGCGTTGTCTTGCCGACGCCTGGATCACTTGTAACCACCACAATCCGCGGTGATTTCCGCCGAACCTCCTGCCATGCATCGGATAGAAAGCTGAACTCTCGCTCCCGCCCAATCAACATTTCTGGCTCAAATCGCCGGTCCACCCGTTCCGATGGATAGCTTGCCACACCACGCCGCGGCGAGCGCCGACCATCACGCAACAGATCCGCCATGCGAACCAGATCAGACCCCGGCTTCGCGCCAAGCTCCTCCGCGAGCCTTGCCTCGAAACGCGCAAACGCCTTCAGCGCCCCACTGCGATCACTCGCCCACGCCCGCGCCTCCATAACCCCACGAATCGCCTCCTCGGCGAGCGGATCAACATCCTGCAAACGTTCAGCGTGTCGTTGCACCGTAGGAAAGTCGCCGATACGCCGCGCGGCATCCATCTGGCGCACCAGGCAGTCGCGGATTTGTGGGGTCAGGCGCGCACGATACTCGTCCTTCCAATCCTCGAACGGACGAGCTGACTCAATCTGCAGCGCATCGAGAAATGGCCCATCTATGGAGACTTCGTTGGAAGCGAGGTGATTCACGTCGACGTCGATCCAGCCAGCAGCCAACCCTACGGTCGCGCGACGGAGCACCACTGCTTCACGCGCGATCTTGGCCTTGATGACCGACAGTCCCTGCGCCAGAGAATGGTTCGCGAGCTTGGGTGCGGCGGTGGGCCACAACAAATCAGCGAGATAGTCACGAGTGAACTGCTTGCCGGGCTCCAAGGCGAGCCGGACGAGAAGAGCCAGATGCTTGCGCGTACGAAACCCGACTTGCTCGCCGGCAACGGTGAACAAGGCAGGAGCCCCAAGGCAGTGCAACCGAAAAGCGTGAGTCACATGGCGCGCGTTTTCTTGATCCGCCCTAGAGATAAAGGCAGCAAATCAACCAAGTGTCAACACGTTGTGATGTAAGGCATTGCCTACTTTTGAGGAGGCTTTTCTGAGGGTCTATCAACAACTACTTGTGGGTTTGGGGCGTCGTGCGATCCATCCCAGGACGGCAAATCGGGCAGGGCCCCATCCGCGGCTCCTTGCCGTACGAGACCTGCACGGGGCCGAGCGTCACAGCCGTATCAGTGAGGGCGACGGTCAAGGTCATGCTTCCGTGCAACACTCGACCGCTGAATCGCGCCGGATGCATGACGCCCAGGTCCACGGGATGCGCGGTGATGTTCTGCTCCCCAGGCACGTCGAAATAGCCGGCGGGATCGGGAACAATCGATTGATGCACCTGACCGTACGTGCATCCGATGTGCACGTGCGCACTCGTGTCATCCGCAATCAACCCGGCGTTCTCGCCCCCCCACGTTCCCTGAACGACACCATCCTTCAGTCCGCTGGGATTCGTCTCGCAGAACCCCGGGCCGAGCACGCCGAGCGCAACGATCAGCAGTACCGCCGGTTTGCTGGGCATCAGCCGCACAGCATGAAGCTCTCGATCCAGGGAGCGCTGAACGCCTCAGTGACGTTGCGCGACGGGAACCGCAGCTCCACGCTGCCCTCGACCCGCTCCTGCGACACCACCCGGGTGATGCGCACCGTACCCGAAATCGCCTCCTCGCGCTGGTCCGGGCCGGCGACGTAGACCGCGCCGGCGTCGTTGCTCCCAACAACCCACGTGGTGCCGGCAAGTCCACTGGCCGGGCGTTGAATCATGACGCTGATGTACGGGTTGGACGGCTGCAGCCCCTCGATCGGATCGCGCGCCAGCAGAATCGCCGTTGCCGGCCCGTCCGCTGGGCCGCACATGAACGTCGACACGGAATGGGTGAAGCCGGCCTCGGGCGGATTCACCGGGCCGCTCAGATTGCAATGAGACGTATTGCCTGCCAGGAACACGACAGACGCAAGCACAAGCGTGTTGCGCATAGCCCTCCTTCCTTCATATACCCTGCCGGCCGCCTCCCTCGTCACCGGCAGACCAGTTCCTGGAAACCTACCCACCGGGACGCAACCCACCATGCACGGGGCGTGTCCAAAACAGCATGAGATCGCTCTACATCCTGCTTCTCGCCGCCGTGATAACCACCGCTGCCCAGGCACAATCGCCCCTCCAGACACCCCAGACGCGGTTCTGGAACGCCGCGATCGCCGGCGATACCGCCGCTCTCGCGGCCGCCCTGAAGGACGGGGCGAACATCGACTCGCTCGACGTGCGCACGGCCCGCAACGGCCGCCGCCCCTTGAACTGGGCGGCGATCAACAACCGCGCTGATGCGATCCGCTGGTTGCTCGCGCACGGCGCGTCGATCGAAGCGACAAACCTCACCGGCTTCACCGCGCTGCATCACGCGGCCGAGGCGGGGTCGGTCGACGCCGCGCGCATCCTGCTCGCCGCCGGCGCCGACCCCAAGCACACCAATCTGGAAGGGATGACCCCGCTCGCGCGCGCGCGGCTGGAGGGGCACGTCGAGGTGGCTGAGTTGCTCGAGGCGGCGGAGCGCGGAGTGCGCCCACCGAATTAGGTCCTACTTACGAGCCTTCCTCGCGAACGAACCGGATGCTGTTCCCATCCGGGTCCGTGACGTACATCTCACGATTGCCCCACGATTGGTCGGTCGGCTCGAGATCGATGCCGACCTTCCGTTGCAGCAGTTCCCGGTGCAGCGCGTCGACGTCGTCGACCTGCAAGAAGACGACACCGCCGGCAATCCCGTGCGCTTGTTGGGCAGCGCACTCGGTGGAGGTTGCCTCTAGCTGCCAATCCGCCGCTCTTCTCGTGCCTTGGTGAGCAGGCGCTCGGCGAAATCGAGACGCTCCTGTGTTTCCGCTAGCTCCTGTTGGAGGTCCTCAACACGATGTTCAACTGCCTGAAGCCGCTCAGTGACGTCGGCCGGTAGTGATTGAGGACGACTAGCACGCAGACGAGCGATCCTGAGGACCGTGAAAGCGGGAATCCCCACGAATATGAGGAGCGCAGCAAGAAACACACCTGGTTCCATGTGCACCTTCTCTCTTAAGGCTGATACTGCCTGCGCTGCCTAACGAGAAGTTGCCTGCGATTGAGCGGGCGTGATCACAATGTTGCGATACTCCACCGGCCCATGATCCCCCTGTAAGAAGATCACTCCGGGCGCTCCCAAATCTAATATCTAGCGCGCCACCCGAAATCCGCCCCGCTACTTGGCCGGCGTGTACCAGACCGGACTGGTGTACGCCCGCTCCTGGAGCGTGAGTGGCAAGCCGGCCGGCACGGGCAGCCCGGTCCGGATCGACTCCCAGGTGCTCCAGCGGCAGGTCGGCTCCTCGAGCACGCGCACGTAATAGAATGCGCTCTGCGCGGCGACGAACGACGGATCGGTCCAGTATGCCGCCAGCTCCGCGTTCCCCTTGTTCTGCGAGATCGCGCACGTCTTCGTATCCACCGTGGCGCCATCGTCGGGGCAGCGGTTGGTGCCGGCCGCTGGCCGGACTCCGTTCGCGCACGCGACGTCGATCACCTGCTCGTGCGTCTTCCCGCTCGCGTCGAGCCAGCCCTTCACGATCTGCATCCGCTGCAGCGGCGCGCTGTTGGGATCGCGCGCGGCCCACAGCATGAACGTCGGTGCCCCCCCCGTGCCGGGGTGCGCCGGCAGATCGCTGCCCATCGCGACGCCACCCTTGTAGCCCCGCTCGACCATGTCGCTGGCCGCCGCGTCGGCCGCCGTGTACGACCACCCGCCAAAGAACCGCACGCGCATGCGCGGTCCCGTGGTGCCGAAAGTCTCCTTTCGCACCATCGCGTCGAAAATCGACTCGCGCGTGTTCTCCTCGGCCCACACGCCGGCCAGACCAGCCGCGCCCCACGACTGGACCACCGGCGCCAGCTGGGTCGTGTTCCCGAGGCGAGCCTCCGGCGTGCCGTCCTCGCGGCCGAGCTTGCCGAAGTAATTGTTCTCCTCATAGGGACCGCCCGCATTGTGCGTATCCGACGAGCCCACCACACCGAACTTGAACGGGTTCACCCCCACGCGCGCCTGCACCGCGAGGCCGCTGCGCAGCGCATCACGCACGTAGCTGCCGGGAGACCGGCCGTGCAGGGTGCCGGTCTGTTCGCCGGCGATGAGGAAGTCCGAGATCTCGGCTCCGGCCCATTCGTCGTTGGGGGAGAGCGATGGATGCGTCTCCGACCAGCCCTTGATCTGCGCGATCTCGACCAGCGGTTCGTTGCGGATGCGTGACTCGGCGTACGCGCGGTCGATCGGCCGGCCCTCCGAATTGGCGTCGGGGAACATCAGCCCGTCGCTGAAGTTCGAATTGTGGGGAATGGCCAGCAGCTGGATGCCGGTGGCCCGCGCGGCATCCATGTAGCGCCACAAGTCTTCGGGACGCTTCGAGTCGAACGAAGTGAACGGCACGTCCGTGACCTGGGTGCCCCGGAACAGCACGTTGCGGTGCAGGTTGCGTCCGTTGGGGTTGGAGGTCCACTCGTAGCCAATGAACGTGGTGAACGTCCCGGGCCGGTTGTATCGCTGCGCGGTCTCCTGGATGCGCTGCCACATGGCACGCGAGACCGCTCGATCCATGAACGCCGGGATCGGTGCGCCGCCTGCGATGCTGCCGACGACCCGCATCGTGGCCCGCTGCTCACGGGCGGCGTCGCCGCTGTTCATGTCGATGGCGATGGGGTGCCGCGAAATCGGGTTCGCCGAGTCGAGCATGCCCGGCAGGACCCCCATGTACTCGGAGTGGTCGGTGACGGCGTAGAAGTCGAGCGGGCCGCTGTGCAGGCGCACGTACCCGGTGCCGGTATGCGGGATGGAATCACCCATGGCGTAGTGATAGGCATCGTCCGGCGTCACGCGCACGTTGGTCGTGAACGCATCGGGTGACCAGCTGGTATGCACGTGCGTATCGCCGAAGTAGGCGTTGCGCAGCGGGTTGGCGGCGGGGCGGTCGGCCTGACCGTGCGGGCCGCCGCTGGTCATCGAGACGCGAGCTTCCTGGCCGCCTTTGCAGGCGGCGAGCGTCGCGAGCAGCGCGATGGCGCGGGTGACGTACCGAATCGGGTAGGGCATCCTGAGCTCTGGTGTCGGAGGGCAATCAGTTCGCAGCGATCAAACCAACCTACGCCCGCGCGGTGCTGGGCACAGGCTGTCCTTTAGGACAGTGCCTGCCGAGCACACCCTTCAGGGTGTGTACAACGACGCCGTCACGATGCGGCCCAAAACGACACCGTCCGTTGCACGGCCCAGAATGCCGCGGTGACACCGATGCCATACGCCGGCAGCCGCCAGCTCCAGTCGGGCCACCGCAGTTCCAGGCGGCGCACCACCGCGAGCACGGTCAGGACCGCGGCCACGAACATCAGCTGTCCCACCTCGACGCCCACATTGAACTGCAGCAGCGCTAGCGGGATCTGCCGCTGCGGTAAGCCAATCTCCGCCAGCGCGCCCGCGAACCCGAGGCCATGCAACAAACCGAATGTGAACGCCACCAGCCATGGCGCCCGACTGGTGAGCCCCCCCCCCCGGCCCTGCTGGAGGTGAGCCAGCTCGGCGGCCAGAAATACCACGCTGAGCGCGATCGTCGCTTCGACCGGACGGCCGGGTACGTGCACGGCGCCCATCGTGGCCAGCGCCAGCGAGATACTGTGGGCGAGCGTGAACGCCGTGATAGTCTTGAAGAGCAGCATGCCGTTCGGCACGATCAGCATCAGCGCCAGGACGAACAGCAGATGGTCCACGCCGCCGAGGATGTGCTCCACACCCAGCACGAGATACGTCTGCGCCACCTGCCACGTACTCGGTTCGGTTGGCACGATAAACGACGGCGCTGTCGGCTTCAGGCGCTGGACGATCGTGCGGCCGTCGAGCGTCTCGATGCGCACCAGCACCTCGAGCAGCGTGCCTGAGAGTCCGACCACCGCGATCCGCTGGCCGCTCAGGATCGTGTCGCACGTGACGGTCCAGCGCTCCAGGATGGCGCCCGGCGGCTCGTAGGTCGCCACTGGTGTCTGAGCGCGGCACCCCGCCGGAAGCAGCGGCCGCAGGTTGAAGCGCGTGCCGGCGAGCGTCGGCGTCTTGAACAACACCTCGAACACCCCGGGCGCGATCTCGCGCAGCTCGAGGTATCCGGGGCGGACCTCGTGGGCGTGCGCTCGGGCGGCGCCGAGCGAGAGTAGCGCCGCCAGCACGGCGGCGCGCACCGCTTTCATTATCTGTTCCCACCCTGGCTGAGGCGCCGGAACGCGGCGCTGTCGATGTGGATCGTGTAACGCCCGCGCAGCGTGGCGTAGCGCCGGGCATTGGCATCGTTGCGGCGCTCGAGATCCAAGTCCTGGCGCACCGCCGTCACGACCTCCGCGAGCTCCGGCATTCGGCCGGGCGTGCGCGTGACGACGCGCACCAGGTGCACGCCGAAGCTGGAGCTCAGGGGACCCTGCCATCCCGGAACCTGGGGCGGGGGCAGCGCGAACAGCGATTCGGCAAACGCGCCGCCGAACAGCTGTGCGATCTCGTCCGGTGAACGCTCGGCGAAGTCGTACTGCAGCATGAAGCGGTCGCCCAGCTCGGGCGCTCGGGCCGGCGCACCGGCGTGGGTCAGCCTGGCCAGGACGCGCTCGGCATCGGCGCGAGCCGCGGCGCCGCGCCGATCAGTGCTGAAGTAGATGTGGGTGAAGGTGAGTCGCGGTGGCAGCCGGTAGCGTTCCTGGTTCGCCGCGAAGTACTGCGCCAGCGCCCGCTCGGTCGGGGGTTTCTGCGTCGCCATGTCCTCGGTGAGAAAACCGAGCTTCTGCACCAGGCGCCGCTTGACGATGATGTCGTCGCGGTCCAGGCCCATCGCGAGGGCCTCGCGATACAGCACCTCGTCGTGCACGTAGTCATCGACCAGGCTGCGGAGCTCGGCGTCGCTCGGGGGGCGGCGGTATTGTTGGGACCACGTGGTGGTGATCCACGCCAGCTCATCCGGGCCCACTTCGATTCGCGTGGTGCGTTGAGTTGCGGCACCGGGGTTGATCACGGCGTACAGCACAAACAGTCCGGCGCCGAGCACCAGGAAATGCACCAGCGGCTCGCGAATCACACGAGCGAGGCGGCCGTTCAACGAGATTGAGCGGGCGTGATCACAATGTTGCGATACTCGACCGGCCCGTGATCCCCCTGCAAGAAGATCACTCCGGGCGCTCCCTCATCCGAATCCAGCGCCCCCCCCGTAATCCCCGGAATGTTGCGTCGGCTAATCACCTCGCGCCCATTGAGCGCCACCGTCACCTGCCGCCCCACCAGCGTCACATCGTACGTCTGCCACTCGCCCGCACTCTTCCCGGCACTCTCATTGGGCGGAATGAATCCGTAAATCGCGCCGAGGCCCTCGATCGCGACCACGTCAAGCACGGGGTCCTCGATCTGTAGCTCGTGCCGCCCCCGCAGATAAACCCCGCTGTTGCCACGCGCCGGATAGCGAAACTCGATGTGCAGCTTGAAGTCGCCGTACTTGCCGTCGGTCGCGAGATTCGCGCCCGCCTTCGTGTTCGTGAGCACGCCGTTCACTACCTGCCACGCGCTTTCCGCGCCCGGCAACGCATGCCACCCCGTCAGATCGCGTCCATTGAACAGCGTTACCGGCTTGGCCCACTGCACCGGCTTCGCGTCCAGGGCAGGGGCCCGCACGCCCGTAAACGGCAGCCGCGCCCCGTTGGGGAACGTGATCGTACCCGAGAGATTGTTGCCCGCGACCGCCGCGTCCACCCGCAGATCCTGATCCCCGGACTCCCACTGCGGCGGGATCGAGAACCGCAGCGTGTCACTCTCGAAGATGATCTGCGAGATCGGCCGCGCGCTGCCCACCACCGCCACGAACCGGCCCACCAGTGCTGCGTTGCCCGACTTCTGCACCTCGAGCCACGACGGCAGCACGCCATCACTCGCCGTGATCTTCAGATCCCAGCGGCCGGTCGCCGGGCCGCGAGTGTCAGGCTGCTGTTGTGCGGAGAGAGGAGCAATAAGAAGGAAAGCGGTCGAGAACAGCGCGAGAGATCGTTTCATGTGTGGGAATCTTTCGGCTCGAACGGGCGCGGGGAAGGGGTGAACAAGACCCCTCATTTACTGCGGCGGCAGCCTAGCGTTCTCCAAAACCCCAAGTCACGCCCACACGCGCCACGGCATCGACCATGAGTCGCTTCTCATACGTCGTCCCAGGCTCATTGAGCTGAAACGAATACAGGTAGACATCGAAACCGGCTGCTCCTCTGAGATGAGGACCTACAGGCAACGTTGCCTCGACGCCCGTCGTCACCGCCAGAGGTTTTGGTTCGTCAAACGGCTCGAACGCCTGCCCGCGATGTGCGACCTGCGCGAGCCCCAGGCGCACGTGGACATCGTTGTCGCGCTCGAGAGAACCGACGCGCACCGCGAGAAAGGCGGCGACCAGCCGGACACTGGATGGAAGGGATGTGTCCGCTGCAGCCCCGGGGCGGCTGACGTCACTGGAACTCCATGCCAGCGCCGCACCGAGACCGACGCGAGGGCTCGACCAGTATGTCGCCTGAATCCCGAGGACCGGTGCGATTCGCTGCTTGTAGGGGGCGGAGCCAGAGGGGTCACTGCTTGGTCCGACGAACGCTGATGAAGCGAGATAGACGCCCGCCAATGGACCGACGGAGAGGCGCTCTTGGGCGAAGAGAAGTGAGAATTGCGTGAATAAAAGAATGAACGCCGGCGCAAGGCAGGCGGTCCTCTGGCGTCCTGGCATCATGGGCCGAGAATTAGCGCCCGTCATCACACCGGAGATCGCCTTGAGCTGGAATCATTGGATTCGCCAAATCCATCGCTGGGTCGCCATCCTCTTCACAGTGACCGTTATCGCCAACTTCGTCATGCTCGCCCGGGGCAGTGGGACGTCGTGGGTGACCTACTCGCCGCTGCCGCCGCTCGCGTTCCTGATGCTCACCGGTCTCTATCTGTTCGTACTACCGTATGTGACCAGATGGCGTACCAGGGGCTGATTCGCAGCGCACGCGAACAATGTGACCTTCAGTCGTGAGATCGGTCAGCGATGCGCTGTCTCCGAAATCATGAACCGGCGGTTCTGGCGCCAGAGTGTGGGAGTCTTTCGGCTCGGTTGGCGGCGGTCTCGAAGAGCTCCACCATCTGCCACGCGTCCCGCGTGAGCTGCTTGCTGGCGATGGAGGGCTGACCCGCGGCGACCCGGGCCGAGTCTTTGTTCTGGGCTTGCAGCGGTGACGGGATCACGAGTACGACACTCAGGACGGCGAACAGCACGCTCCAAGCGCAGCCAGGCCATGGTGTGCTCCGGTAGGGACCTGGGCTGCAATCTACCGCTCCGGAGGCGACAATGAAGATCAATGGCGCTCACGCGATCATCTACAGCAAGAACGCTGAAGCCGATCGCGCACTCCTCAAGGACGTCTTCCAGTTCAAGCACGTCGACGTCGGAGGCGGCTGGCTGATCTTCGGACTGCCGCCCGCCGAGGTCGCCGTGCACCCCTCGGAAGAGAACGACCAGCACGAGCTGTATCTGATGACGGACGATATCGAGGGGTTCGTGGCGGAAATGAAAAAACGTCAGATCCCCTGCGCCGCGCCCGAGGATCAGGGCTGGGGAGTCCTGACGCACATCACCGTTCCCGGAGGTGGCAAGCTCGGGGTATATGCCCCAAGACATGCCCGCCCACCGGTCGGGCCCTAGAGCCTACACCCTAGGGCAAACCGATGTTGAAGGTGACGCTGTCGCGCGGAGCAAAGTTCTCAGCTTTGAATTCAACCTCGACGTGAAAGTCGACGGTGTCGCTGCATAACACACCTCCTCCTCTTGACGGAGAAGTGCAGGAACCGTGCCCCGCCTCGCTGCGATTCTTGGTGTCGTGATGCGCGGTTTTGATGCTCGGACCGCGTCGGCGCTTCCCAATTTGCGGGTGTGTCCCCTTGTCTTTTTCCCGCCGAGCCGAGCACCTTATGGGCATGCCTGAAATGTTGGAGCGCTGGACCGCGGCTCGCGTTCGCGAGCTCCCCGAGGACGGCAACCGCTACGAGGTCGTGGACGGGGAGCTGCTGGTGACGCCGGCGCCGAGCTTCGATCACCAACAGGCGGCAGGCATGCTGCTGATCGCGCTGCAAGCATACATGAGTGGCCGTCCGCTCGGCGTGGCGGTGATGTCGCCCGCGGACATCGAGTTCGATCCCGCCACACTCATGCAACCGGACGTGTTCGTGGTCCCACTGGAGTGCGGACGCCGGCCAAAACGCTGGGTGGATATCCGCGGGTTGCTGCTGGCGATCGAAGTGCTCTCTCCATCCACCGCGCGCGCAGACCGTACGACCAAACGGCGCCGGTATCAGCGCGCCGGCGTGCCGGAATACTGGGTGGTGGATCTGGATGCGAGGCTGGTGGAGCGCTGGCGGCCGGCGGACGAGCGGCCCGAGGTGCTCAACGACCGGCTCGTGTGGCTACCGGATCCGTCCGCAGCGCCGTTCGAGCTCGACTTACCGAGGTTCTTCGCTCAGGCGCTAGCCGAGCAATAGCCTTACCGGTGCCAGTGCGGCACCGCGCTCCACTTCTCGGCGACGAAGAAATCGCGTGGCAGATCGACGTTGCCGCGCCAGTCGCTGTACTCCTCCTTTTGGACGACCTTGCCACCCTGCATGATGTCCACCTTCACCGCGAGCCATCCCCCCCCGGTCACCGGCCGGTAGTCCATCAGGCGGATGTCGGCGACGTCCGCCGGCTGCGCGGGATTGAGATGCACGAGCATCCGTACCACCACCAGCCGCTCCGTATCGACCCAGAACTGCGGCGAGGTCGTGTCGGTCGCGGCCGAGCTGCCGGCCACGTACACCGGGCGGTTTTCCCACGTATCCGTGCGCAGGCGCGACAGGTCGAAGTTGTAGGGCCGGATCTGCTTCAGCGTCGTGTCGATCGGCTGGGCGTACACGCCGGCGACGAACGGCAGGAACGGATTCCCTGAGGCGGCCGTCCGGGTGACGCTGCCGCCACGCACCACGTACAGCGAGTCGGCGGTGTAGATGACGCCGTTGCGGTCTTTCAGGTCGCCGAAATCGATGCGTAACCGATCCGGGGTGAGCAGCGCCTCATACCAGGTGGATGTGTCGGTCACCCCGGTCGGGCGATGCATCGTCGTGAGCTGGGTGAACGTGACGGTCCGGAACCACTTGCCGAGGTAGGCGTCCCGCATCCGATTGAGCAGCGCGAGTCCATCGCGCGGTGGCGTCGTGGCGGGCCCGGGCCGGTTACCCGCACAGGCGGCACTAGCGACTATCGCCAAAACACTGAGCACTACCTTGGCTGCCACCGCGCCTCCTTGAGCAGCTGCTCCACAATGTCGGCCGCCGAGCGCCCGGCCGCTTCCGCCGCAAAATTGATCACGATCCGGTGCGTCAGCACCGTCGGCGCGACCACGCGCAGGTCGTCCTCGTCGGCCATCGGACGGCCGTCCAGCGCGGCCCGCGCCTTGGCGCCGAGCACGAGATACTGTGACGCGCGCGGGCCGGCGCCCCAGGAGATGTATTCCTTAATGAACGGCAGCGTGTCGTCCTCCACCGGTCGCGTCAAGCGCACCAGTGTCACCGCCGCCTTGACCAGCGCCTGCGACACCGGGATGCGCCGCACCAGGTGCTGCATCGCAAGCACGTCCTCGCCCGTCAACACCCGGCGCACATCCCCCACCACATCGCCTGTCGTCGCGGCGACGATCGCCTCTTCCTCTGCCTGCGACGGATAGTTGACCCGCAGCTCGAACATGAACCGGTCGAGCTGGGCCTCGGGGAGGGGATAGGTCCCCTCCTGCTCGATCGGGTTTTGCGTCGCGAGCACGAAAAACGGCGAGGGGAGCGCGTGCGTCTGGCCGGCCGCGCTCACCTCGTGCTCCTGCATCGCCTGCAGCAGCGCCGCCTGAGTCTTGGGTGGCGTGCGGTTCACCTCGTCGGCCAGCACGATGTTTGCGAACACCGGCCCGCGCACGAACCGGAAGCCGCGCTTGCCGGTCGCGAGATCCTCCTCGATGATCTCTGTGCCGGTGATATCGGACGGCATCAGGTCGGGAGTGAACTGGATGCGGGCGAACCCGAGGTCGAGCGTCTCGGCGAGCGTCTGCACCATTAAGGTCTTGGCCAGTCCCGGGACGCCCACGAGCAGCGCGTGGCCGCCGGCGAAGATGGCGGTGAGGATGCCGTCGAGCACATCGCGCTGCCCTACGATCCGCTGTCCGACCTGTGCGAGCAGGTCGCGTCGCGCCGACGCGAGGCGCTCGAGCAGCTCGACGTCGCCGGACGGAGCAGATTGTGGGGAGCGCGGAGTAGATGTCATGGAGCGAAGGTAATCATACTCTACCCATAAGCGCCACATAGGGTTGCGGTGTTAGCACTTTGCTTGCGAAAGATTTCACAAGCGTCTAGGTTTCCCGGCGCAACATGACTCCCGCACAAAAAGACGAAGGACCCGCGGCCAAGGGCTACGGCCAGGGCTACGCGTACTTCGGGGCGGCGCTCAACTTCACGATCGCCATCCTGCTGTTCGGCGCCGGCGGCTGGTTCCTCGACGGATGGCTGCATACGCGGCCGCTATTTGCCATCATCGGGGCGTTCGTGGGTGGGTTTGCGGGGTTCATGAGCATCTACTACCGCGTGAAGAAGGACACGGAGAAGCGGTGAAGGCCCTCGCCCTGCTCGTCGCGCTGGGAGTAGGGCTGATTGCGATCGCGGCGCTCCTGGGCGGCAGGCCCGCGGCGATCGGTGGTGGGGTCGCCCTGCTCGCGCAGCTGTGGGCGGTGACGCTGCTCCGGCTGAAGATGCGCGCCCCGAATCCGCAGTTCATGGCGCGCTGGCTGGGTGGAATGGCGATTCGGTTCCTGGCGTTGGTGGCGGTGGCCG
>Ga0137465_1000481_pt1 | contig 15842 bp, 15 predicted proteins | sample EasRivERMGT828_2_FD_104906 | JGI IMG/M metagenome (GOLD analysis project Ga0137465, IMG submission 104906) | Soil microbial communities from meander-bound floodplain in the East River, Colorado, USA - East River MetaG ERMGT828_2 | ecosystem: Environmental > Terrestrial > Soil > Floodplain ... | reverse complement strand
TGCCGCAGCGTCGCCCTACCGAACAAACGCTTGGGTAGTGTCCTAATTTGAACTCTTTGGTTTAAAGACAGCTTTAGACCCGCCCGGATCTAAAGCTAAATCGTAATCGAATTCTTTGGCCAAGGAATTACCCTCCTTGGCATCCAAATTGTCATCCCAGCCATCCACGTAAAATGGCCGTCTGCGCTGCATTAAGTCGCGAGCCATTGCTGACCACCCTTGACCGCTGATCCTCATTTCATCGCTCATTGTGTTTTGCCTTTCGTTGCACATCCGAAATGTTCAGTGGGCCAACATAATTTTTGTCTGCGCCATGGAGGACGCCGATGTCTCTGATGTGCCTTTGATCAAGCGGAATAACAAGAGAACTGCCGTCTTCCAGACGAGTGAATACAAGAAACGGCTGATGTTCACCCTCGCCTTCCATGAGTTCCCACGCTTGATTGATGTCGAATTTTTCGAACTTCACCGTAGCACGTATTGTCATTGTGTTCCTTTCTTAGTGTCAGGTTAGTTTTTTGTCAAAACAGCTTCTTGACTTGGCCCGACGCCGAAATCAAAATATCGGGCGCAAAACAAGGAGAGAATGGGGGCTGTAAACGAAATCGTTGAACGATGGCAGAAAAGGCATCTCGATCCTAATCTGAGAATGCTTGCCCTGGTGGCTCCTGCCGACCAATCAGCCCAATGGAAATCCCTGCATTTGTCCAACTATCAAATCCGATTGCTTTCCACACGTCTATCAGCAACCACTCAAGCAATTCTGCTTCAGATAACGCAGCGGGAGGCGTGGGAAAAGGAATCGTTCCGCTCGCTGTATGCGCAATGGTTAAACAATCCAAGAGGCTGCCCCCATAAACAATGCGCTGGAAAAGAAAGAATACTTCTGTGCGCGAAAGCTGTGGCCAATGGCTTGTATTTGCGAAGTAGCGGACTGCTGCGTCAAGTTTGTCGGCGCATTCTGTATCTAGCTCTTTCAACTTTTCTTTTAACTCATACTCGTCGCCTTGGACCCCAAGCTTGGGTGGTTCGATGTTTCCCAAAAGACCAAGCTGCGAACTAAGCAGATGTTTCAGAGAGCCCCACGTCGGCGGAATCGGATTGGCTGGCATTGCCGCTCATTCTAACTGCTTTCTGTTTTGTGCCACAATGGAAACCCGGACGGCATCCAGAGCAGATTTTACTGGCGGCAACTCCAAAACGGCTGTGAACTTTTCATCTGGCTTCCCTTGGCTGGCGCTCCACGCATAGCACTTGACCGCCCTTGGATGGCCGCTGACCGAGAAGACTTCAACCTCACCTTCCCAAACAGTCTCACCGCGAAACGTTTCTTTCACCGGCACTGTCTCAAGGTGCGCGGATTCGCACTTGTGTAGGTGTCGAATCACCATTTGAAGTCGTTCAATGTATTCGCTATTCGCCACAGCGTTCTGCAAGCTCAGCGACCGTCCATTGGCTGGGCTCGACACCAGCAGCCATGGCAGGAGTGCAACGCAATGCACTGTGAATCTTGCAGAAGTTGTAGTAACAGAAGTTCAGAGCGACCGCAGCTTCAAAATTTTCCAACTTTTTGCTGAATGCGTTCGTGAGGCGGGTTAACCGTCGGCAGTGCATCCGCAAGGTGTGATTCTGTTTTTCCACATGGCTTGTGGAAATGAGATTCACATCAGGCGCACCGCTAATAACGGTCTTTTCGGTTCTCACGACTTCAGCGGGACTGTAGCGACTGGCAGCTTCCTTGTTGAGATTAACCACCGCGTAGGTTTTTGAAATCTGGCCGTAATGCACGTCACAGCCAAAGCCACTCTCTACCGCTTCAGCGTATGCCTTCAAAGAATCACTGGATAGTTGCACGTCATTCTTGAGTCTGCTGGCCAAGTCTTCCATGAAGGCGCGAGCATGATACAAATCGCGTTTTCCGACGACGAAAGAAGGAATCAATTTGGTATCTGCGTCCAAAGCAATGAAGGTCCAAATATCGCCGTAGCCATGCTCAGTGGCGCTGACGCGCCTTTGTTTCTTGCCTATGAACCCCCAGATCTCGTCCACCTCCCAGCGAACGCCATTTAGGTTTCGCATTTTGGCGTCCATAATCGTTGCAGATGCCTCGCCCACTCGGACGCCCAGCCGCATGACAGTATCACGGTGAATGCCGGTGAGGCGTTCAATGCTGCGAATGCTGACGCCCTCGCAAAGCATTCCCACCACTTGCGCCTTCTTTTCAGTTTTTAGGTTGTAACTCATATTTTGCCTTTGACTTAAACTTGAATATGTCATACTATTTCAAGTGGTTAATGTCAACTCGAAAAACCAATAAACATTGGGGTGGCAAACGCAAGAATGCAGGCCGCAAAAAAGGCGAAAGAGAACGAATGAAAATTTGTGTTTCCGTAGATGCGGAGAATTGGCAGAGTGCCTTGTCCCGATGGAACGACAAAGGCTCATGGCTGGTGGATTGGCTGCTTAAACGTTTTCTTCAAGGAAAGGGCAGCCGATGAAATCACCTGGATCACTTACTCTGGCTTTAGAGGGCAGCTCCCTATCACTTGAAAAATTCAAGCAGGCAGTCACCTCGTTTCTTGATCTGGTGGAGTCTGTCGGCAAAGAGGCGGTCGGCGAAGGTCAAAGGATCAAATGGAGGATTACTGTCAAATCGGGTAGTGCGCTCGTAAAAGCGACTCCTGAATACACCCCCGAAACAAGCGAAGCTGCGAGGGCCGTTATCACTGCTATTCCAAATGGCATAGAGAACCTCGCGAAGGGCATTGCTGAGCCTCCAAAACTGTTCAGCCTTTCGGCGATAAAGGCGTTGCGGCGTTTGGCCACCGTTCAGGAGTTGACCGGGAACGGGCTTACCGCGGTACGCATATTGGCACCTGGGAACAAAAAGACCATCTCAAACAAAGTGGCGGCGACAGTGAATGAGATTATCGGGACATCTTATGAGGCTTACGGTTCTATCGAGGGCAAGTTGCAAGCCCTGTGGGATAGAGGCGGTTTTAAGTTTTCAGTGCTTGACGCGCTTTTTGATCGAAGGGTTGATTGTTTTGTGGGCGATGATCTTGTTGACGCGGCAATTGCTGGTTTCCGCAAGAGAGTTCGTGTCAGTGGAACGGTCCAATATAACAAGGCCGGACTGCCCATCAGCATCACGGCAACGGAGATTTATACGTTTAAGCCGAATGACCAACTCCCCAGTGCTGCCGACGTTCGCGGCATCCTTAAGAACTAAATGGGCAAGCCAAAGCTTTATTATTGGGACTCCAGTGTCTTCATCAAGTTTCTGAACGATGAAGAAGGCGCTGACGATGTGGAATATTTCCTTGATGAGGCAGATCAAGGGGACGTTGTCCTAATCGTTTCATCGTTCACGCCAGTAGAAGTTCTGAAGCTGAAAAACCAGAAGCCAATTACCAAGGCGGAGCAAAACAAGATACGGGAGTTCTTTGAAAAGGATTACTTTCGCTTCGTTGACCTCACAAGGAGGGTCGGAGAAAGCGCCCAGACTTTGATTTGGGATTACCCTGGATTATGGCCGAAGGACGCAGTCCACTTGGCATCCGCCATTCAGTTTGAAAGAATATCTGGCCTTCATTTGGATGCGATCCATTCCTACGATGAGCACTTTCTGAAGTTGCATGGGAAGCTCCCAACCAAAGCGCCAATCGAAAAGCCGCTTCCGCCTCAGGGTGTAATGCGGAAGCTTCTTGCCCAGGTTGAGAAACGGCCCAAGCCAAAGAAGCGAAAAAAACATTCAAATTAGGACACTACCAACGCTTGGCTTGGCTACAGTTTTATTTAGAATGCTCTAAAGGCCCGGCTCCGCACCCGACCCCGTCAGCAGCGAAATCGCCGGACTCGGCGCCGACACCAGGCTGCGCGGTCCAGGTCCCGGGCCAGATCAGGGATTTCCGCGAGTGACCTGTGCAGCAGGCGCATTGGTTGCCAACTGTTGCTTAACTGCTTTCACCAGTTCGCGGTTGACCTGGATGCGAAACCCAGCCTTTAACGAAGCAAAGAACTGATCCGCTCGCGCCGCTTCCTTCTTCTCAGCAAGCAGGAAACGAATTTGCTCCCGAGCCTCGGTCCATGGCGCGATCGAAGCCGGTCGATACTTGACGAGGCGGAGAATGTAGAAGCCATCGGGCGCGACCACCACCGGACTGAGATCACCTCGTTCTCGAAGGGCGAACAACGCCTGCAGCACCACCACCGGCCATCGGTTCGTGGTGCCTTGCCGGATCCAGCCCATCTCGCCGCCGACGTTGCGCGTGGCTGCATCATCCGAATGCCGCGCAGCCAGAGAAGCAAACTCCGCCAGTTCCTTTTGCTCCAGGGCCTTGGTTCGAAGCGATTCCGCTCTTTCCTTCAAAGCGGCTGTGCTTTCAGGGGTACTGTTGGTAGGAACACGGACGAAGATCAGCGCGCCGTTGGCCAGAGGCGGAATGGTAAACTCCTCAGGGTTTTTCCGAGAGTATTCCTCGATCTCCGCGTCGGGGATCTGGACCCTGCTGGCGTCCAGTCCCAGATGCGTCTCTAAAAACCGCGCGACAATAATCTGCTTCGAGAGGGCCAGTCGCAGCGCCTCGTTTGCGTCGGGCGGGAGATTGGTCCGAATCGCTGCCAGCGCCTGCGGAGATTTATCAAAGCCTTCCTCTTTGGCCCTCAGATAAACTGCTTCGGAGCGAATGATCTCTTCCAGGCAGTTCTCGACGGCGTCATCCCACCCATTGGTATACCCCTGACGTAATACCTCGTTCGCCAACATCTCCGGGCTGATCGTCGTCCATTCAATGCCCGCCACCACGTTATCGGGTAATGGCGGAGGCTTGTCCTCCCGGCGGCACGCCACCAGGAACAGAGCCATTCCCACAAAGGCCGCTATGGATACTCGGTGGCGTTTGTCATGTGTCCGCGGCATTAGTGGGAACCCGGTCAGACGATGAAGTAAGACTCTATCCATATACTATGGTCTGAATCCTGTCGGCCAAGTGTTACGACCAAGTGGCTGTTTTGTGGAAAGTGTGTAAAAAACGCAGTCTCACAGTGTGTGCAACACTCCCTTGCAATTGTCCCATTGCCCGCTATTTTACCGCACCATTAATCAAGATGACCGTGTCGTTTTTGCCCAGGCAGTCTCACTTTGTTTTTCGTTTCTGGTGCATTTCTCTCATTGCGCTCTTTGCGCTGGCCGCGATCAAAGCGCCTGCAGCCCCGACGCCTGGCAGTCCGCTCGCATGGGGCGACAATAGCTTTCTTCAGACAAACACACCACCGGGCCTGACCAGCGTCGTGGCCATTGCCGCCGGCAGTTATTTCAATCTGGCGATCCAGAATGACGGACGCCTCGTCGGGTGGGGTAATAACTTCGCCGGGCAGACCAACGTTCCTGCAGGCACGAATTATGTCGCGGTCGCGGCGGGCGAGTTTCATGGCGTGGCCCTTCGGCGCAACGGCACCGTGAGCGCATGGGGTGATAATCTTGCCGGCCAAACAAACACCGCCGGACTATCATCCGTGAAGGCAATTGCCGCCGGCACCTATCATAATCTGGCGCTGCACAGTAATGGCACTGTGAGCGCATGGGGTGAGTCAACCTTTGGAAAGACTACGCCCCCTCCGTTAGCCGGGTTGAGGGCCGTTGCCGCCGGGGGTAACCATAGTCTGGCGCTGCGCTCCAACGGGACGGTGGTAGCGTGGGGCCTGGGCACTTCGGGGCAAACGAATGTCCCCGCCGGAGCCATTTACACAGCGATTGCGGCTGGCAGCGATTTCAGCATGGCGCTGCGCAACGACGGCAGGGTCACTACCTGGGGCAATATGCATGGAGGTGTGCTTGTGCCCCCGCCCGGTTTGGCCGGTGTCGCAGCCATTGCCGCGGGCGCTGCCCATTGCCTGGCGCTCCGCAGCAATGGAACGGTGTTCTGTTGGGGTGACAACAGCGGCGGACAGACGAACGTTCCGGCCGGCCTCGCGCATGTCGTGGCCATTGCCGGAGGGGCTCAACACAGTCTCGCTTTGAGGGTAATTCCACCGGTCATCACGTCGCAACCCCAAAGCCAGAGCGTCGCTGCCGGCAGCGATGTGACGTTCACCGTAGGCGTCAGCGGCAGCGTGCCTTTGAGTTATCGATGGAGAAAGCAAGGCACGGCTATTCCCGGAGAAACCAATTCCTCTTACACCATCAGCGATGTCCAGCCCAGTCACGCGGGCAATTACACCGTGGTCATAACCAATTCAGCCGGCTCGGTGACCAGTGTCGTCGCGACACTGACGGTCAACCTTCGGCCCGCGATCACAGTTCAACCGGAAGGGACCAACGTGGGCGTGGGCGGCACGGCAAGCTTCAGCGTCCAGGCAACCGGCACCGCCCCTCTGCGCTATCGGTGGCGCCGCGATGGGATGAATATCTTTAGCGCCACCAATGCCAGCTTAAGCATCAGCAACGTGCAGAGCACCAACGCGGGCAATTACACGGTGGTGGTGACCAATGCCTATGGAGCGGTGACGAGCGCCGTGGCCATGTTGATCGTGCACAACCTTCCTACTATCATCACACAACCGCAGAGCCAGACCGTGATCGTGGGCAGCAGCGTCAGCTTCAGTGTTTCCGCTATCGATGCCACGACATATCAGTGGAGAAAAAACGGGGCGGACATTCCCGGTGCTACCAACTCACTTTACACGATCAATGGCGCGCAAATGGGCGACGCGGGATCTTATCTGGTCGTGGTCGGAAATAACTACGGATCGGTTACCAGCGTGACTGCGGTATTGACGGTTACGACCGGCGCGGGCCCTTCCAGCACCTTGGTGGTCGCCTGGGGAGAAAGCAATGTTTGGAACGGCATCACGAATGTGGATGTCACGCCCCTGGCCGGTCTCTCCAATGTGGTGGCCATTGCGGTCGGACGCCTCCACAGTCTCGCGCTCAAAGGCGATGGCACCGTGGTGGGATGGGGCGACAACACGTATGGACAGGCAGCGCCGCCTGCTGGTCTTTCAGGCGTATCGAGCATTGCCGCAGGGTGGTATCACAGTGTGGTGCGAAAGAGTGATGGCACCGTGATCGCATGGGGCCGAAATAATCTGGAACAAACCAATGTGCCACCAGATGCCACCAACGTTATGGCCATCGCCGCGGGGGCCTACCACTCGCTGGCCTTAAGAACGGATGGACGGATTGTTGGCTGGGGACTTAACAACTTCGGTCAGAGGGCGCCTCCCGGAATCACGAGCGGTATGGCCATTGCCGCAGGTTTGGACTTCAGCCTGGCGGTGTTGTCCAACTCCACCGTGGTTGGATTTGGCATCAATGATTTCGGCCAGTGGCGAATCCCGACGGGCCTGAGCAACGTCATCGCGGTTGCGGCCGGCGATTACCATAGCCTCGCCCTGAAACGCGACGGTACGGTGATCGCCTGGGGCCGCAACGATCATCAGCAAACAAATGTTCCTGCCACGCTTTCCAACGTGGCGGCAATTGCCGCCGGGGCAAACCATTGCCTGGCCCTCAAGCGCGATGGCACCGTGGAAGGGTGGGGGCAGGACAACTTCTTTCAGAACGTGCCTCCCCAGGATTTAGCCGGCGTGATTGCTATTGCTGCCGGCGGTGACCGAAGTCTGGCGCTCAAGAGGAAGCTTTTACGATTGCTGGCGCCCCAGCGTCAACCCGGCGGCCGAATTCGTTTGCGAATGGGCAATGCGGATGGAAGTCCAGTGGAAGCGGATCGTCTCAATACGGTTGGAATTTACGCGACGACCAATCTCGCTCTGAACGTGAGTCTTTGGAACCGGTTGACCAATTCTATCGCGCTCATAGGCGGCATGCTCGAAACCGAAGAGCCCGGCGATCTTCCGCGCCGTTTTTACATTACAGTCGATTAAGTCGTGGCGGGGGTGGAAATGCTCACGTCAGGACGGCTGGAGTAGTGGAGGAACGAAGTTGGACGCTTCCTCCGGAAATCCTCTACTCCAGCGTCCTAAATTGACTGTGATCCCGCGGGCGGGCATTGGCTTTCAAACGCGCGTCGCTTCCCGGCTTGCCTGCTACCGCGACCTGCGGCTCCGCGACGATCGCCGATGGTCTCTCGTTGGACGCAAGTTGCGGCGCTGGAGGGATCGCTATTAACGTTGAGGAAACGTCTTGAGGGGTCGGGGAAGGAGTTGTCGTAAGCAGATGCTTTACGATCAAGTACGTCGCAAACCCGGCCAAACACAACAACAGCCTGAAAATCATCATAGCTCTTACTTCGGTACAGCAAGTAATCACTAAGTTTTGCTGGAATGAGAGTATGACAGCGCACATTCGCCGCGCGTTCAATAAAGAATTTTGTCCGCTTTGGCTTTCCATTCGGCGAGGGCCAGCACCGCCTGGTCCGCCATCAATTGTTCGCAGGCCAGCTTGCGTTGGAAGGGTGGGAGGGCAATTTCCTTGTAGATCAAGTCGTCAATAAAACCGGCTTCAGCTGCATCGCTTCTTAAGGCACCAAAGTAGATCTTGCGCAGGCGAGCCCAGTAGATCGCCCCCAAACACATCGGACACGGCTCGCAACTGGTGAACAATTCGCAGTCATCCAGTCGGAAGGTGCCTAGGCCCTGGCAGGCATCACGGATCGCCACGATCTCCGCATGGGCGGTCGGATCGTTGGTGGAGGTGACCTGGTTCCATCCCCGGCCGACGATGTGGCAATCGCGGACCACGATCGCCCCAAAAGGCCCACCCTTCCCCTGCCGCATCATCGCAAGAGAGATGCCGATGGCCTCCCGCATAAAGCCTTCTTTCATGGGCTCGATCTGCGTGAAATATTCCCAAAAGGAAGGAACCTTAGCGAGTCCTTCTTTTTAGTGGCGATGGGGCAAACCCTCCTCCCTTGCTTTGAGCCTGGCGAGCGTCCGGTCTTGCTCTTTGAAGGCCATCCACGGAACAGGCGAGCGGGGATAGATCCTCCGGGCCTGTTGCCCAAACGGACCGGAGTGCGCCCGTCCTCGGGCGCAGCAGTGTCCATCCGCTTAAAACGCTCCGTAATTCACGAGGGTGTCGCCTGCTTTTCCACATTCTGCGCCCGAGGACGGGCGCACTCCGGGGGTTTGGGCAACAGGCCCCTCCGAAAGCCACTTTTGTGCAGGAAACTCCTGAACACCGCTTGCGTTGCGGACTGCTACAGTCCAAGATCTGGCGGCCTCAATGAGCGGTTCATGGAAGGTGAATAAGCTCACTGCAACAAAACGTCTGCTCGGTGGGTTTCTCCCGAGAGGAAACTCTTCCTCGTGCGGTGGCAGGGTTATTGTGAAATGAAAACGCGTCGTCCAGCAGCAAGGTTAAAGAACATTCCTGCCTGCGCCGAAGCGTTTACTTTGATAGAACTCCTGGTGGTCATAGCGATTATCTCCATTCTGGCCTCGCTGTTATTGCCCACCCTGGTGCAAGCCAAACAACGTGCCAATCAGATCAAATGCCTGAACGACCTCCGACAGCTCGAACTGGCGTTGACGATGTACGCGGACGAGAATGACGGACAATTCCCGCCTCGTCGCCGAACGCCGGACCATTGGGTTTTTAAACTACAGCCTTACTATCTCAATGCGGAAGTCCTTCAGTGCCCCAGCGACCGTTTTTTCGCCCGCCGCAGTTATCTTATCAATGGCTGGAACGATTACTTCGAGACCACACTGAGCGCGGCGGATTACGCCGCGTTTACGAACTGGAACTGGCTCGAGGGGATGCGCGAGGACGCCATTCCCAACCCTTCGGAGACCATCACTTTTGGTGAAAAGGCGAAGGACTCGATGCACGTGCACATGGATTTTTATCAGGGAGTGGGTAACGATCTTACGGAACTCGAACACGCGCGGCACAACGGACGCAAAGGCGTCGGCGGCTCGAATTACGCCTTTGCCGATGGGAGTGTGCGATTTCTCCGGTATGGCCGCTCGATCAACCCAATCAATCTTTGGGCGGTGATCGAGGAATGGAGAAGCATCCCGCTGGAGCCTGAGTAGCCAACACCGGCAAGCACGGGCAAACACGCCGTCGTTGAGGTTATACGCTTGTTTTCACAAGCTCTCTTCGTAACTATGAGCGGCTGTGCCCACTGACACCTGCGCAAAACGCCGCACCCTGCGGGCCCTGGCTGGCGCCCTGGCCGGTGGATTACTCTTTCCGCTGACGTTTCAAACTTCAGCGGTCGAACCGTCCCGTGTGTTTCTCAAGGGGCCATATCTGCAAGCGCCGGGCGCGGACACGATGACCATCATGTGGGAATCGCCGACCAACAAACCAGGCATCGTGCGGCTGGCCCTGAACGGCAGGTTCGAGCGAGAAGTGCGGCTGGAAACACCGCGCCCGTTGATCGGCGTGTCGCGCTCTTCCGTCACAAATGTCACTGAAAGCGGCGAGGTGAAGACCAACCAGATCTCGACCACAAACCTGGTCTTTCTTTACGAAATCACCCTGACCAATCTTCGGCCCGGCTCCGTTTATGCCTACATGGCGGAAACGGACGGTGTGCGCGCGCCGCCGAAGAAGTTAAGGACCTTTGCCGCACAACCGCGGAAGGTCAGGTTTATCGCGTATGGAGACACACGCACGAATCCCAAGACGCATGAAGCCGTCGGTGCGCGTTTCAAGAAGCATTTGCCCGACTTCATCCTGCATACCGGCGATCTGGTGGCCGCCGGCAAGCGCTACGATCTGTGGGGCAAAGAGTTTTTCGGGCCGCTTGCCAACGTGATTGACGAAGTGCCGTTCCTACCCACCATCGGCAACCATGAAGAGGACGGGAGTAATTACCTTCACTACGTCCATCTGCCCGGCAACGAACTTTGGTACTCCTATGACGTGGGCCCCGTACACGTGCTGGCCCTTGATTACCGTCATGAGAAAGAGAGGCATGAACAATTTGAGTTCGCCAAGAACGATCTCATGGCCAGCAAGGCGCCCTGGAAAATCGTCACCCTGCATCATCCCGTGTTCAACATCGGCGGGCATGGCACTGGCTGGGGCCATGCGTCGTACTTGCCGCTTTTTCATCAGGCCAAGGTGGATTTGGTACTGGTAGGTCACTCGCACATCTACGAGCGTTTCCGGCCAATTGCGTCCGCCAGCGGCCCCGATGCGTGGCCGATCACGCACGTCACCACCGGCGGCGGCGGGGCGCCGCTGACGACGAGTTATGCGCATCCGGCCCTCATGGCGCGGGCGATTACCAATCACTACGTCGTGATTGATGCCACCGCGACGAGCTTGAAAGCCCGCGCCTTCACCACCAACGATGCGCTGATTGACACCTTCGAGTTAAAGAAACGCAACGGCAAGCCTTCCTCAGAATATGTCGCCCAGGTGTATCCAGAGGAAATGATGCGACTCTCCTTCATCGCCTCGACCAATCTCGCGGCCCGCGTGGCCTCGGTGCCCGCGAACACTTCGCCCGCGCAGGTCATGTTTACCATTCACCCGCTTCAATCTGGACCCGTCGAACTCGAAATCATGCTGACACCGAATTCAGCTCCTTTTTACCATATGCCCGAGGGCTCGATGCGTGTGACCGCGCCGGTCATGGGGGAGCCCAGCAAGGTGTTCTGGACCAGGGTGCAGGCAACAGGCAGAGAACCGGTGACGACGCGAGGCCGCAACCGCGAGCTATCGCCTCCGTTGACCTTCCAGGCCAGAGCGCGAGCCGGAGGAATGGAAACCCTTGCCTATGGCAGGCGCTCCAGGGTTTCTTCGGCGGCGACTGAGGCCGCTAAAAGGCTCGATGACGAGGACACTGACGATCCCGATTGAAGCAGCGTGTGCAGCTTACACAAAGCACGCCCTGTCAGCTCGCTGAGGTAGTAGTACCCCCCGTTGCTTCTTCTCGTCGTGTGTGCCTAGATGGTTAAGTGAATTACCCAGGTTCATGCACGGCGACCGGTGCATGAGTCTGCAGCAAACGCAAACTGAGGAAAAATGTATGAAAATGGCATCGTTAATGAAAATCGCTCTCGTTTTAGGTCTATTCGGTGTGACGGCGGGTCTGTCTCGGGCGCAAACAGTCTTTATCGACACTAACTCCGTGTGGAAGTACCTGGGCGACGGCTCGGATCAGGGCACGGCATGGGTAGCACCGACGGGTTTTGATGACAGCACCTGGCCTACCGGCGTTGGGCGATTGGGCTTTGGAGATGACGGCGAACAAACTGTGATCGGCATGCAGGCGAACGGCTACATCACTTTTTATTTCCGACACACCTTCAACGTGAGCGGTGCCGGCGCGGTCATGAACCTCCTTGCCCGTTACCAACGCGACGACGGAGTAATCGTTTATCTTAACGGCACGCCAGTGATCACCAACAATATGCCGGCCGGCCCGATTACCTTCCAGACCCAGGCAAACGCTCCGGCCGTCAGCGGGGCGGGGGAAAGTCAGTTCTTCACCAATCTCATCAGCCCGGCGCTGCTGATGGAAGGGCCCAACGTCATTGCTGCCGAGGTGCACCAACGGCACGGTGATACCACCCTAAGTTCCGATCTGGGCTGGTACTTGGAGTTGCGCGGCGACGTTCCGCCCGGTCCGCCCAGCGTGGCTTTGGTTAATCCGGTTAACACCGCGATGCTGGCCGTCAATAACGTGACCATCAACGCCACCGCCAACGATGTCGATGGCACGGTCACCCAGGTCCAGTTCTTTCAAGGCACCACCAGCCTGGGCGTGGACACGACCGCACCCTATGGCATCATTTGGCCCAACGTGAGCCCGGGCACCTACACACTCACGGCAGTAGCCACCGACAGCCAGGCCCTTTCCGCCACATCGACGCCGGTCGTGATCAGGGTAGTTGCCCCGCTGGCGAGTCTTGTGCCGCTGGGTGCGACCTGGAAGTATTTGGACAACGGGACCGACCAGGGAACGGCCTGGACTGCCCCCACGGGCTTTGATGACACCAGTTGGGCCAGCGGTCCGGCTGAACTGGGCTATGGCGACGATGACGAGGCTACCGTGGTGAGCTTCGGTGGTGATCCTGCGAACAAATTCATCACGACCTACTTCCGACACGCTTTCAGCATCAGCAACCCTGGCAGCATCAGCACTCTGACCTTACGCGTGGTCCGCGATGACGGTGTGGTCGTCTATTTGAATGGCGTCGAAATTCTGCGTAACAACATGACAAACGAAGTCATCAATTACCTGACGCCCGCTTTGGACGCCATCGAAGATGAACCTATCGTCGTTACCAATATCAATGTCGCAGATTTGCCCGCCGGAACGCTCATGGCTAACAACGTGCTGGCCGTCGAAATCCATCAAAGCGGTGGCACGAGCAGCGACATCAGCTTCGACCTGCAGCTCATCGCCAATGCGGGTGCCAGCCCGCCCGTAGTGATCCTCACCGCGCCTACCAATAACGCCCAGTTCCCGACCCCGGCGACCGTCAATCTCAGTGCCAGCGCCACAGATCTGGACGGGGCTATCGCGATGATTGAATTCACCGTCGATGGCGTCTTGGTGGGCACGCCGGACATGACCGTGGCCTACGGGCGCACGGCCACGGACATCGGCCCGTGCACGCATATCCTTAGAGCCGTGGCGACAGACAATTCCGGCCTGACCTCCACCGCACAGGTGTCCATCTTTGTCGCGCCGGGGGGGGCGACCTTCACGCTCGTGAACTCCAACTCAACCTGGAAGTACCTGGATGACGGCTCCGATCAGGGCGTAGCCTGGCGAGCCTTCGGGTTCGTTGATTCGGGCTGGGCCAGCGGCCCGGCTGAGCTTGGTTTCGGTGATACCAACGAGAATGTGACTATCCTCGCGCACACGAGTCCTGCCGGAACCACTAACATTACCTACTATTTTCGGAAGCAGTTCACGGCTACGGGCGTGGCTAGCTTGACCAACCTGGCCGTCAGGTTGAAGCGGGATGACGGGGGTGTGGTTTACATCAATAACATGGAAGTCTTCAGAAGCAACATGACCAATGATCCGGCGGTTCCCATCCTCTATACGGACTTTGCCGGAAACGCGACCGGCACCGAGTCGGCATTCAATTCCACAAACATCAGCCCCAGTGTACTGGTGGAAGGACCGAACAACATTGTGGCCGTGGAAGTGCATCAGCAGAACCTTACCTCCTCCGACGTGAGGTTCGACCTGCAATTGCAAGGCCAAGCGCCGGGCGGACCGTTCTTGATCCTTCAGCATAGCGGCGCCACTGTCACCTTAAGTTGGTGTCCTAACACGGCAGGCTTCCGCTTGGAGCAAGCGCCTAGCGTGACCGGACCTTGGACGAACCGCAGCTCGCAGAGCAACCCGCAGTCGTTCACGCCTTCGGGCGGAGCACTCTTCTTCCGGCTGGTCAATCCGTAGCCCGGAATCCTGGCCGACCGTATCGCTCACGCTCCTCTTTGGGGGAGCAGACATGGCGACAATGGCGTTGCTCGATCACGTCGCGTTCGGATACGGTCGGCTCCGTGCTTAAGCGAATCAAGCCGACTGCCCGCCGCAGGAACCGTGAGACTCATCCGGGCCACTTCGCCATCGTGGCATCGCAATACAATGCGCGTTATGTGAACGCCATGGTGACGGCGGCGAAGAGGATTCTGGTCGAAGCGGGAGTGCAGAACGTGCCCGTCGTGCGCGTCCCAGGGGCTTTTGAAATCCCGGCCGTCGTCGCGCGGATGGCGCACCGCCATTGGCCGCGGCTATCCGCTATCATTTGTTTGGGTGTGATCCTGCGCGGAGAAACCACTCACGCCCGGCACATCGGCGAAGCGGTCAGCAATGCACTGGCTCAAATCCAGATACAATACCAAATCCCCATAATCCACGAAGTGCTTTTGCTGGAGAACGAAGCGCAGGCCCTGGTGCGCTGCATGAGCATAGAGCACAACCGAGGCGCCGAAGCAGCGCAGACGGCACTGGCGATGGCGCGAGTGATGAAGGGCTTGCCGTGACACAGGCAGCGCGCCCTGGTTTTCGGCGTAAGACGCGATTTCAAAGCCTTTGGCGGCGGCTGGCAAGGCCAGGATGGTCAAGGGCTGGCTTCCAGCCCACTACCGCCAGGATGGTAGTGGGCTTAGTTTGTGAAAACTTTCACTAAATCGCTTGCAGTGAAAAATTACGGCTGATAATTTGCCCGTAATCTATGAAATTTTATCTTCAATGTTGGACGGTCGCGGTGTTGGCGGGTTCGTTACAGGCGCTTTCGGGAGGGGAGATTTCGGGCAAGGTGAAGCTCCAAGGGACGCCTCCCCCGGAAATGACGATCAACGAGGCGGAAGCCACCTGCGGGAAATTCATGACCAAAAAGCCCCTCAAAACGCGCCACTATGTGGTGGGAGCCGATCAAGGGCTGGCGAATGTGTTCGTCTATATCAAATCCGGCGCGCCCAAGACGCCGCCGTCCGGTGAGGGCACCACGCTGGATCAGGCCAATTGCGAATATGTGCCTTACGTGATGGGCGTGCAGGCCGGTCAAAAGTTCAAAATCAAAAACTCAGACCCAGCAATGCACAATGTCCATGCCACACCGAAGGTCAACGGGGAATTCAACTTCGCCCAGCCATTGCAAAATCAGGTCAGCGAGAAGGCGTTTTTTGACAAGCAGGAAGTGACGGTGCGAATGAAGTGCGATGTCCATCCGTGGATGTTCGCTTACATCGGAGTGACTGAGCATCCGTATTTCGCCGTGACGGACAAGGACGGGAATTTCAAGATCGCAGGCGTACCCGACGGCAAGTACACAGTCGAGGCGTTTCACGTCAAAACGCATACGGCCAAAGGTCAGGGTGTGAGCAAAGAGATTGACGTGAAAGGAAGCACCACGGCGGAATTTACGGTGGAAATCCCGGCTGCTCCGTA
>Ga0137465_1000480_pt1 | contig 15848 bp, 42 predicted proteins | sample EasRivERMGT828_2_FD_104906 | JGI IMG/M metagenome (GOLD analysis project Ga0137465, IMG submission 104906) | Soil microbial communities from meander-bound floodplain in the East River, Colorado, USA - East River MetaG ERMGT828_2 | ecosystem: Environmental > Terrestrial > Soil > Floodplain ... | reverse complement strand
GGGCATGAACCCGTGTTCGATCATAGAATCAAGCAATTTTTTATCTTCATGCAACGGCCTATTCAAAGGATTGAACTTAAAAACATTGTAATCCGTTGTGTAGTGTAGTTTGTTTAACTCTCTATTGAAACTCATCTCTCCCCCTTCGCACCTTCACACGGACGCCACACCCATACATTAGTATTGGCCACGAGCGTCCAACACCACCCTTTATCCGCCATGCTCTTGTTGAACTCATTCGTCTGTCGTTGACAGGCATACGCCGTTGCCATCAACCCAGCCGCAAGGATCAAGATGGATAGCGATAAGATGAGTTGTGCTTTCAGATTCATAGCTTATCTAGCTCCTCATCCATCGCCATCATCTCGGCCTCGCACACCACACAAACCTTCGTGGCCGGGACGAGGGGCCGCTCACCACAAAGAGAGCAGATGCCATCACGTTCACGTATGGCACCCATCGCCTTGCGAAACAGAGCGTGAGCAAGCTCATCACCACACACCAGCATGGCGGTAGTAATGACGTGCTCCGTCATCAACGCAATGACGTTGACCGGCGCATCCAATTGAGCGACTTTGCTGAGACGTTCTGCCCGGTGACCTAAACGCTCTAGGAGATGCTCACGAAGTTCGGGGTGAATATCGAAATTGTTCATGTGTGTTGATAATCTATCGTGACGCGTACCTCTGATACCGGTGAGGCTGCAATACCTTCTAACACCGTCGCAGCCAGTGCTTCAATGCCGACCAAACGTGACCACCCACCGATCACATACGCCGCTTCCACCCGATAGACAATGACCATTATCTAAACATCGGAAACAGATCAGGATAGTCGTGATGGTGTTCAATCAACACCCCATCACTATACAACGATGTGCCGCTCTTCAGCCGATAAATCCCCGGCTTGATATGGCCTTCGCCCAAGAACCCTTTGATGACACGCCATGCGGCTTGTCGAGCTTCGCGGGCGTCTAACTCCTCTTGTTGGGCGAGTAGTAGGGTTTTCTCAGCGGCCTCGTCCCGACGTACTGCCTCTGCATAAGCCTCAATGGCTTGTTCGTATTCGTTCGGCGTGTCCATGCTCATGTCATCCACCAACGTATCAATTGCCCAAGGATATAGGCACTCAACAATCCGAGAGTATACCCGAGTGTGAATTTGAATATGTTCATATTTATCCACCACGCATGCCATCGTTCGGCGGAGGGAGCATGACGATCAACAGCAACAAGATGACAGTCACAAGTGTCCACATCACATACGTGTCCACAGCAAATAGGCGATAGTCAAAATCAAGATGGTTGGCGCTAACACCACCGCACATATGATCCCGATGAACCCGAAGGTGCCGATGAGCATGACTATCGCAGCCAACCAATCCTTGATCAAAAACTTCAGACGTTTGATGGTCATTTAAACGCCCCACTCCGGTGAGCACACACCTTCAACCAGAGACACACGACCGTTGTCACGAAACCTGTGGCGGCTAGGTGATCAAAGAGAAAGAACTGGACGAGGTTAGCGATCATAGGTTTTCTGTCTTTCAAGCTCGTACGTAAGCGTTGGTGAGTCATCACGTGGTGTAGTATCGAGTCGTGTCTTACACTTCGGGCACGCCTGAGGCCGCTCAACCCGAGGTATCCACGTGTGATGACACTTAGGACACGTGAGTTTTGTCATGTTCATCATCCGTAAGGGCCAGTCGTGACGCTTCGTATGTTTCCTCAATCGGTTGAAGCCCTTCCGCAATACGTTCACGTGTCCATCCATGCACGTCGTTTAACTCAACAATCGTCATTCGAAGCGGTTGGATATAGGCAAGATTACAGCGGGGGTGTTGAATGTATTTGTCAAGAACAGGCCATTGTCGTACGGCTGTAGCCATATTAACCTGTTCTTTACTCAACAAACCTACAGCATCTAACGCAGCACCAATCGCACACGTGCCCCAAGCAGAGTTAAACGAGCCTCTTCCTTGAGGTTTGTTCATGGCTCCAAGACGAATCGCTTCATGTAGTCTCATCGTCGCCTCTTCGTGACTAACTCCACCACCGTCTCAAGCGTACCAAGGGTGATGAGGAGTATGATGATGGTTAAAATCGGGTGTGCGCCGATAAACTCTAAGAATGTCACAAATGCCCTTCTTTTTTCAAGGCTTTGTTGATTGCTTCCTGTGGTATGTCACGATATTCCTTACCCATCGGCAAACGACTGAATGGTTCCAGACACAAAGCGGCTCCATATTCACGGTGTTCCGCGAAAATACGAATGGCCGTCCCATCTCCCAACTGCAAGAATAACTCGTCTTGATCGTGGCCCGGTTGGCTTTGGTGTAGCTCCCAATGACGAACAACTTTGTGAGCAATGGCGTTATTAAACCGTAACAAGTCTTGATCATTGTGCATTGACTTATCCTCAGGTTAGGTCAATTTTCTCGATCCTCAGGTAGTCGGACCTGTTGTATTTGGTCCGCCCGTTTCGTCACAGTCTTCAGGCCCGCCCAACCACTCAGCATAAGCTCCCCTGTGGCTTCGTTCACAAAAACGACGTATCCCCAAGAGTCTTTGATACGAACATCCTTCCCACGCAAATTACGGAGTTCTTCGATGGTCATGTTGTTTCCTGATTTGAACGACGCTCAAGAGGTTGTCGCACTATCCTTCGAAAGATACGCCAGAATTGGCGCTCTTGAGCGTCGATCAAATCTCGCCCTTCAATTTCTTCACAAACTCATCGTAGTACTGTTTATGAGTAATAGCACCACCTACTCCGTCCGGTGGATAATATTTCATGTCATTACCACATGTCCGACACCAATAGTCGGGGTCAAGAGGGTGTTCTTCCTTACACGGTTGTGGACGTTGATAATAACACTTCGATGGTTGTTGTCGTAAGGCGACAGCACCCGCACGCAGGGCGTCCAGTGTGGCATCATCAGCCTTGATTGTGAATGGTAATCGCAAGCCGGGAAGTATATTGCCCAATTCTCGCCCATCCAATTGCTCTCGCAAGATATCCAGAATGTCGGCGGAAGTCAGGGCGATCATGCTCACCCCACCTCACGAACCACCATCAGCTTTACGCCACGTGGGTGATCCTTCGGGCTTGAACGGTCAAACTGCCACTGCACACGCGTCACCACGAATTGTCCCGACTCTGGGTCAATCACTATAAGCTCACCAGCAAATGGGACAAAGGTGGTGTATTGTTTTAACAACACACGTTCGGTGTCTTGCTCAATCAGGACGATAGTCATGTGTATTGGCATTAGATGCCCTCACCCCAACCAAAAAGAACGTGTTCTATTCTTTTATCGGTTGCTTTCACTATTTTGTAGGCTCTCAATTGCTTCTCATGTTTCTTGCGAAACGCTCGGATAATCCGTACGCCTGCTTGTGCATATTCCAGAGTACCGGGCACAAAACCTCTAATAATGTCGCCGTCAAACAGTTCGGTGGCTTGATCGTAGGACAATCCGAGTAAAAATCGTGCAAGTTCCGCTGTCGCCCACTTACTTCTTACGTCAGAAATATCTTTGTATTTCAGAGTGATGGCCCACCCGGCTACACACGCAACCGTCCCACAAGAGGGGGTGTTTAACACTAAGATTTCTCTCTCTGTTCTATCTTCAAGCCTGTAATCTTCAAGCCATGTGCTTTGGTTGTACCGTTTGGGTTCTTCAAGAATGACTTGTTCGATGTCAGTTAACAGTTCATACGCCGTCTCAGCTTGACTGCGTGGTGTAGGCGTCCATCGTTGTTCGCGTGTTTGATCGTTCATAGCTTATCCCGCAACATGAAAAAGACACCCTTCAGCACAACGTAAATCACAGTTGAGACGGCGTTGGCGATGACAAACCCCAAGACAAACCACAAGCTATGCGTAAAGGTTCGCCAAAAGTACATCCACCCGTCTATCAGGTCAATCCACGGGGTCATGGCTTGTTGTTCATCCATACGAGGTATCGGCGTGCCCGTGCTTCTGATTCGTAGCCGGTGAACAAGGTGACCTCAATCTGGCCTTCAAGGTCGTGGCGCACGCATTCGACTTGCCAGCCAAACTCGGTTTCGATGATGGAGTACTTCATGATGCTGGCCCCACGACCTTCAACTCACGAGCTTGCTTCAACGCATCATCAGCGGCCCGGTCTAGCATCCAATCGTAGCCACGAACCTTATCTAGTGTGCATTCAAGGTCTTTACAAGACACTTCATGCGCGAAATTGATGTAACACAAAGGACAACGTGGCCACGGACGCCCTTCATATTGTGGCCCACAGGTGCCATCACATTTATCCTCTTCACCGCCGCTCATCAAATACAAGGGGTTCATCCCGCTGCGGTGCAGGAAGTCCATGACATTACCTGAAATGGCCCATTGTGCTGACATCAACGGATCAAAGGTCTGCGCCGTGACCCCAGCTTCTTGTATTTGTGTAGCTGCTTGTTCAGCGGCTACGTGCCCATCTTTCGCAATCAAATGCGTCAGACCGCGATCATCAATCCGTTGCTTGAGTAGGTTCCAATGGTCAAGGCAAAACTGCATGTGCTACTCCTCTAATGCTTTCAGAATCGAATCAAACAAGGTTGATTCAGTCGCATGGCCTTTAGCGATAGTGATGGCCTCACGCACACGAGTTTTGACAGCTTGCAGTTGGTCAAACAGCGCCCGGTTGACCAACACAGAGCCTGAGGCTCTGTCATCGGTCACGGTCTTGCTCTCCCACCGTGCTTTGTGATGCACCACACCGATGTTCAGGCGGTCAACTGTGCGTTGGGCTAAGGCTTCTGAGACATAGATGCCTTGCAGGTACTCCTCTCCCCAGTTGCTCGCCATCGAGTCCCATGCCCACACAAGGTAAACGGAGGTGGTTGTTGGAATGTTCATGGTATCCACGCGCCCGCACTCACGATGTCCCATAACAACGCCTTGATCTTGTCGTCAGCGATGTCATGCTTGCGAAGCACGGCTACGAGTGATGCGGGCATATCCATCATCGAATGATAGTTCGCATTCTCAAGCTCAGACTCCCACAGTTCTAAGAGACTCACGGTTGTCACGAGTGGGTCATCCCCGGTGATCTTCACAGCACCTTTATAGTAATCGAGCTTATTCGTGCTTGTGATCCACCAGTTGCCGTCTTCGAAATACTTAATGATCATACAGATCAACTCATCAAAGGTCAGCACAAGTCACAAGATGAGTTCTAATGCCTGTGCATCAGATTGAGTGAGTTGTATAGGTTGATCAGCAACCAGATGTGAGCCCAACCATAGGAAGCGGAGGGCCATCTTGGCATGATGCCGTGAATTCTGGCGAGCCTCTTCACGCTCATTGATGCGCTTGCCGTAGCTGTTGTTGGCTTTGGCTTCTAAGGCTTCATCCCCCGAGAGATCCTCCATTTGCTGCTTGGCTTCGATGTCAAGGTTATCAGCCTTCGTTCGGTAATGGAGTTCACGTGCTTTGTGATACTCAGCACGTTCTGCACAATGCTCGGTGAGTTCGTCATAACTGACGGCCCAATACCGACCGGAGGTGATGATGGCTGCAATGGCTGGATTGGTTGTGTCCACGTGGGAATGCTCCAAGTTAATGTTGTTATTATTGATTGCACGCCGTTTGAGTTCGTTGATCTCGCGTTCTAGTGTTTGACGGGGTGGAACGTTGACCCAGCCTAGCATGGTTGCAAGAGATGCGAGAGTGCGCTCGGGTGATTCAGGGTTGGTTAACTCCGAGGAGAGACGCTGTACAGCATCGCTGTATTGTTTGACTCGTGGGTGATTCCATGAATTGCCGGTGAATTCTGACAAGTCCGTACGTTCACGGATGTTGTAGATGAAATCTCCGATGTGTTCCTCGTTGATGAGAACGGCAATAGCTTCGATGAGGGTCATTGGATTATTCATCTGTTATGGTGATGTATTCGGTGGTATCTTCCAACATTTTTCTTAATTTTTGAGATAATGCGATGTCTTCCCCTGTTATTGGGATAGAAGACGGGTAGTCTAAAGCATGTTCAGCAAACTTCAAAAGATTCGCTAACCTAGCTCTATCTACCGAGTTGAGTTGGAGTCTATATCCCATGTTACCCGACCGCATATGTGGCTACAATCAGGTCATTGTCGTCTAGAATATCGACGCGGTTTCTGCCGTCCGCACGTAAGCGATCTCGATAGTGGGTGATGACAAAACCCTTGGCTTGTTCGAAATCAGAAAAACGTTTGATCTCGATGGTTTCGTTGGCTTGGCGGTCACGGTGACAGACACGGTATATCATGGTGGTTGCACCTAATTCTTGTTCTATGTCTGTGACGGCGATGCGCTCATACGTCGGGCTGCTGTCTTCAAGGCGTTCGTATGCGGACACTGAGGGAAGGTATCACGATGATGATAAGGATGCAAGGGGAAGGGATGGCGAAGGGATGTTACCGATGTTTTCGGTTACTGAGGGTTACATTTAGGTGTTACCGAAGTTTGTTACTGGTGTTACCCTCGTGTTACCGTAGTCAAAAACCGATAACTTGTTTGGTTGGAAGGGTTTACAGCATTTGTTACCGTGTTACCGGTGTTACCGATGCCTGCTATGGCCCCTCCCCAGTCTTTGCTTCGCTATACCTTCGCTTCCTGAGATTATAGAGAATAGAAGGGTAACAAAAGGTAACAAGGTAACAAATCCAAAATCCACTCGGTTTCACCGGCCAGAATCCGTAACCGAAAGTCCCGCACCTAAAAGTAACTTTCGTGGTACACGCAAAACGCCGATTTCACCCAGACCGGGCAAAATCGGCGTTGCGAGCCCCGCTGAACACCGTTCAAATCGAGGGTGGAGCTAGCCCTTACGAGGCTGGAACACGAACGTGTTGCCGTCCCTGTGAACCGGGGTTTTCGGCATTCGGATCGACTCCATCGCCTGCACGGCCTCCCGCTTTGAGGGGTAGGTGCCGTAGGTGCTCATGCCCTTCCCATCCGGCGTCTGGGTCATCAGCGTCCACGTGATTATTTCCATCGGAGACCTTCCTGTTCTACTTTGAGACTTGCCAAAATCACTATGACTCTAGCGACACGTCTGTCTCATTATCATCCATTTAAATTGCGCCTAAAAACTACTGGGTCTGATAATGGCCGTTACGTAAACCTATGAGCCCCTTCGACTTATAAGCCGGGAGCCTAGCACGAGTCAACCCGGCTGTCAAGATCAACTCGGTACGGCGATACGCGCCTGTGGAAACAAGCGAATGACAGTCGCCAATGAGCGAAAACCGCTGGCGATGATGACGCCTGCACGGTCGATCACATCATAGGTGTTGCCGAAACGAAAAATGGTCACGTTGGTGGTATTCATCACGCACCTGCAAAGGGCGCTCGTGTCACGAGCCCTTGTTGTATCAAGGCTTCCGCCGTGCGCCCTCCACGCGAGACCGGTGGTCACAAGATGTTGGAAAAGCTCGATAGTGGCGGCTTCATCAAGATCGCCTTGTTCGTAGGCCATGATCGCGCCGACAGCATCGTATTTTGTGTTAGTGTTTTCCATAAGGCAATTATACCACAAAAGGGTTAATTTTGTTTTTTCATCTGTAACAGGATTTTCTCCTGAGCACTTCGAAGATGGAGCCGCAGGCGATCTTCATCAATTTGACGTTCGCCTTCTGTTGCGCCTTCGCCCTCAATTTCACTAGAGAGTAGGGCGACGATAGCCAAGTTGATCGCTTTGAGTTCGCGGAGCGTGTATTTCAAGTTGACCTCCCGGCGTTCAGCCATCGTGATCTTCTTGCCGCGTCGTGTACGTGGTTTTACCTCAGGACAACCGGGCCGGTGCCTGTCAAATCGACCACAAGAGGGGCATTGCTCGTTCAAAATGGCACCTCATCATCATTAGGGCCAGAATCATCTTGCGGAGGCTCCTGAGCCCCGCGAGGGTCTTGATCGTGATAGTACGGCCATGATTCATAGCTAGGCGGCGGATCAGGCAGATCCGCCGCAAACAGCCGATTTGTGCAAGCAACCCGTGTTGCCGTAAATTGCCCAGTCGCCACTCGGGGCAGGCAGCAGAAGCGTTTCCGCCGCAGGCGGGCACCGCAGACCTTGCACTGTACGACGGTCATAGTAGCCCTACCTCTCGTCCTCTGTCAAATTAGCATTTTCACGTGCATGGGCCAAAGCCTCGTCTTTCGTGTCAAACGGCCCTACAGGGGCACTATCAGGCAAACAGCCGGTAAAGCAGAACCAGTAGTAATACCCTGATCCCTCGTATATGTCTTCTAAGCCATCTTGCCAGAAGATTTCCAAATCTGGCAATGCGTACGGATCGGACTCACGAGACGGATCGCTGTAATGTTGGCTCATGGCCTTATACCTCTAAGATGCCAAAACCCCTTGAGGGTTACTCAGAGGGTTTTTGTGTTTTGACTAACGAAGGTAGTTCGCGCCGTAGGCCGTTACCGCATCCCGGCCATTGTTGACGTAGATTGAACCCCTGACGTGTTTGGCAGGCGCTTTCCAACCCGCCGCCTTGAGAACCGCGCCATCTTCGCGCCGAACGAAGCAGAACACGCTTCGCTGATTTTGTCCGTTTACGACCACTTTGACGTTCTTGCTGCCGAATTCCGTGGTCAGTGTGGGAGGGGTCAGGTTGCTGTAGTTCTTATAGTTGTCGTTCACTTTTTCTTGCGCGACAACTACGAAGGCACTGAGTGCAGTCTCGAAAGTGATGTTTTGTGTCATACCAATAAGATGCACAAAACACCCCGAAGGTTACAACCCTCAGGGTGTTTTTTGCTGTTTAGAAATCCATCATCTGCGAAACCGCAGGAGTGGCCATTGCAACCTGTTTGAACGAGGCTTGCAACACAACCGGGGTGCCTTTCGGCGTGTGGGGCAGACCCCAGTGAGCCGCGCAGACCGGCCCGTAGCCGACTTCTACGCTGCCTTCATCCGTCAGACCCTTGCCGCAGAACGAGCAGGAGCACGTCAGAGCGCCGTACGCCTTCGCCGCCGCTGCCGGGTCCACCGCGATAGACGCCAACGTGTCGAGCACGTCTTTGCGGTTTGAGAGGGGTCCAGCCACCTTACCAGTTGGTTCGATTCGCCCAACCCATTCGCCGCCGACTTTCACCTGAACGCTGCCGGGGTACTTCGACGTATTGCCCGCCAGTGAGAGCACCATTTCGCGCCCCACAGCCATAAACCGCGCTTTGGGGAATTTCAGACCACGATCCTTCGCCGCCTGAATGAACCGGGCGATAGGAGCGCCGTCAGCGACAACCGGTTGCGCCACAAACACCGGACGTGATGCGGGGCACACCGCGTGTGTTGCGCCAGTAGCCTTCGACCATTCGATCTTGGTACCAGCGGGGAACGAGGTATTGCATTTCTTGCAGACGCCGTTAAACTTGCTGTTCATAGTCATACCAATAAGATGCCTACAAACACCAGCAAGATACAAAAAACCCCTAAGAGTGTTACCTCATTAGGGGCGTTTTGTTCTGGTCTGCGATTTTCTGTTTTTGGGTAAATGGCTTTTCGACGCCATTGAGCCAGTAGGTGCCGGTTCGTCCAAATGGTTCTGTGGAGTCACTAGGAGCGAATACGTTGAGCCGTTTGGATACTGTGACCATCCAGCCGAACGCCGGGGTGATGGTCACGTACGCCCTCGGATTTTCGCCTGAGAGCTTCAGGGCCGCTTTTCGGGCGACGGAGAGTTCGTTATATACCATACCCCTTAGATGCCACAAATACCAAAACGTTTCGTACAAAGAAATCGCCGGGGTTATTAATCACACCTTCGTTCTCTCGATCCGCCTTTCAGGGGCGCACCTCACAATTCCCCGGCGTAACTGTGAGGGAAGAACTCCGAACGAAGATGGCACCCGTTAAGTTTTTGCCCCCACGCTAACACTGGTGCTTAATTCACGTGTATGGGCTAACGTTTTACGTCATTTTGTCCTCTACCCTTTAAGATGTTGAACACCCCAGAAAGGTACGTTCTTTTTTTTTGCTCTTGCTCCAACCTTGCGTTCCAGCCTTCGTCCCACGGAGTCGTTCCTTGAGAAAACGAGGTATAACCCGGCAAACTGTGGGTGATCGCTTCGTCGGCGTCTGTCCAGCCTTCTGTACGAGAATCTAGCGCATCCCAGCCTTTAATTGGGTATTTCATAGCTCATCCATCCCAGACGCCTGCACCTCGTCTGACCACCCTTGTTCAAATTTCTCACCACAGGCGCATTCCACAGTAATCGTTGCTTCCGCACCGTAAAACCGCTTCATGTAGCGAGACTGTTTGATGATCTTCCCGTTCCGATCCTTGTTCTCGGTACGATCAGTGCGTGAGCCGCCATCATGGTCTACCGACAAGGTAGCGTGGTCACCTTCAGCCTGTTCTCCCCGATGCTCAACGATCTCTGACGCGAAGTCCATATCGACGTTCAATGTCGCTTCTGTGAGTTCCGAGCTACAGTCCTGACAGGTATTCACAATACGAACGCTTCCTGTGACGTGGCCCTCGTTATCTACATCCACGTCGATTTCCGGATCGCTATCCGTATCGAAACTCACGAATTTGTTACAGTCATTACAACGCATTACTTACTCCCTTTGTCCAGTGGCGTAAAATCCCACCCCTTGGCGTTCGCTGCTAGGCGTAATTCCTCCTCTGTTTTACCCTCTGCACACTTACGGCAGTGGCCGAACATGCGAAAACACAACTCACAGCACTCTTTTCCACAGCCGGGGCATTCCCAGATGCGGTGCCGTCTTCTGTGCGGTTCACCACATCCTTCGCAGATGTAGGCTTGATATGCCATTAACGTGTCCTAGCTTCCAACAACGCATTGAAAAACCTGAGATACGTCGTATGGAAGACAGTAGGGAGCATCTTGACGGCTTGATACAACGCGATCAGTCGTAACTCCCAAATCGCACAGTCTTTGACTTTTCGGTTCATCATCATGTAGAACTATACGTGAGGAAGGTGTTTGTTGTCAAACTAAATGTGTATGCACAAGCGTAGCTGGTTGACCGGCGCGGCAATCCCATATTTGCCATGTGTTTGCAGGTACAAAACGAAATCGCTCTGCAATAACGATGTAGCCCGGTACTGGGGCCGGTGTTACAACAAAATAGTGGTCTTTCAAACAAATCCCCTTCGAAACGCAGAGGCCGATACATACCCATTATCCCGGTCATCCTCTGGTGATGCTACCCAGCCATGAGTGCGTAGATAGTCAATGACCTCGTTTGGTAAGTTTTCTCCGTAACCGGTATAGATTAAGTGTTTTGTCAACCATTCGTAAGCTCCCGGCGCGATTTCGACATCCACATCGATGTGTTGATCGACAGTGCCGCCGTGTACAGCAGTTAACCCGCACAGACTGTCTGAGAATTTCAACCAAATGATGTTGTTATAAACCCTCATACACACTCGCAGCGATAGACCAGTCAAACGGGAGGTGTTTATCTAGGGTTTCATCGTACGGCCCCTCCCACGGGTTCTCCGACACACTCGTGTGATGCACGCCAAACGCCTTAGGGGCATCTTGCCACTGTCCAGCCAGATCCCACGCATACGTCGGCCAGTGGTTGGCGGCTTTATCATCGATAAGATGTTTGTGAGCGTGCAAAAAGAGCGCAATGTCGTTAATAGCCCGCTCCACGTCTGTGGCCAGAATGTAGCGGGTATCGAACGTCATCCGCAAGACGGCTCGATCACAGCGCGGGAGGCTTGTTTTGTCAGCCAGATCCCACAGGTGATCCATGTGCTGAGACCACCCATGCGGTTCAGCCTTGAGATAGTGTTGAGCGAGCGCATTCCATACGACAGGAGCCATGCCCCACGCATTTTTATAAACACGAAGCTGGATGCGTTTTTCTTGACCGGGCCACAATCCGTAGACGGTTGAACTACTCATCGAAAATACCTCAAATATGGCCAGCCGGTCTACCGCCCGTGTGATTATCCCCTTGACTAGAACAGAGCGACTGTCTTCATCAGGTTATTTTCCACTCCCACCTGACCTAGTGGTCAGAGGTGCGATGCGAGTAGACCAGCAAGGCGAAAAAGTTGCGGTCTCCTGTAGCATGGCCACGCTACAGGAGTTTACCATGCGCCTTCGCACGGCCAGATGTTAATGACTTCCCTAAGGCTCCGCACGCCTTTGTTCTGTCGGTTACTTCGCTACTACGATCTTCCCCACCACTTCCGCATCATCATTGGCCGTGACGACCTCGTGATGGCCCATCAGAACCTCAAGGTCGCCATCATCTAGTGCGCGTTGCCCCAGCGTCTCTAAGACGCCGATTGCGCCCTTACAGGCGTCAAAGAACTGAATTTCGTTATCGTAGGGTAACGTGAGGGTCATGGTGATTTTCATACAAACACCCCTACCGTTTCCAGTTGTTCAAGTTCGTCGTCAGAAAAGCCATAATCTGGCCTGCAATCACAATCAGGGTCAGGACAGGCCGGTTCCGCATCACTTGTGAAAAAATCGAACTTCCGGAGCCGGTCTGCGGGTTGCTCTTCGCACCACACCCGGTACGCGTCAAAATCTGTGGTTGTGAATACATCTTGGCCGAGTTGGCTGACGTAGTAGGTTTTAGGGCACATACCACACCGGCCCACTACCCCACTTAGGGTTGAACGAGTTCAGGCGAGTGATCGCACCCTTGCCATCCGCCGTTGCAACTACGTTGTCGCCGTCGCTGATGTGGTATTCCGTATCCACCAAATCTGCTAACGCTCTAAGACGTAAGTGAACTTCTTCAGGGTCAACCCCCGGCTTGAACACGAGCACGCATCCGAGTTGATTGTTCATATAAATTGCCTCTACCACTAAGATGCTACAAATACCCTAAGGTTTCCAATCTCGATACAGAGCCGCCTCTTCGATCAACGCCGCAGCGTAGGCATCATCAGCCGCTAGTTCCGCAGCCTGAATCGCTTCGAATTCAGTCTGAAATTTCGAATTCAGTCTAACCTCTGTTGTGTGGTGTTCGCAAGCGCCCACTGTTGGATCGTCGTCTATCGTCGCGCCACACACGCTACAATAGACTTCAAAATGTTCGCAACAGTCATCAGCCCATGCCCCGCAAATCGGGCACTTGTAATTGCCCTGAGCAGGCCCACAACTTGGGCACTGGGTATCGCCGCACATGCAAGCCATAAAATTATCCCCCTACCCCTGCGCTGTCGCCTGAGACTTCGCGGCCTTCAAGGTGCAAAGCCGCATTGAGTAGCACGGCATCAGCGAAATTAGGGCGTTTTGAACCGTATTGAACGCGATGACGCAATAAGACAATGGCATCACGTGTTGCCGCGTCTAGCGACTTCCGTACGCTGGTATCAGCGAAACTCATTCGTGCGTTCCAGCCCAGATCCCATTCCGACGTGCCCTGAGAGTAATCTTGATAACCGGGCAGCTTGTGCTGGATCGCTTCGTCAGCATCGTGCCAGCCTTGGGTGTATGCGTCCATCGTTTACTCCTTAATATGGCGTCCTGCGTGCTCTTTCAATCTTACGAATATGTGCATTGAATTTCATCATACGCACTAAATATTTGAGTCTTTCCGGCTTTAATTCACGTTCTCGTACACGAAATTCAGCACCGGTAAGACCCCCGTGGTGTCCGCAAAAAGTCTCCCCCGGTTGTGGTCTGACCGCACAAGGCCAAAAATAACCCCTGTCGCGCCCAGCTTGGCATCGGTTAGGGTTGTCTAAAATTTGATTCAAGACAGCCGTTTCTCGTTCGACCCAACCGGGTTGACTCGCACCACGACAGTTCTTCAAATTTTCTTCAGAAATTCGGAGTTCTACCGGCACGTCGGCCCACGGTTTAAATTTGCCTTTCACGACAAATAGCTCCACTCCACTCGTTTCTCGTACCACCCCATGCACAGCATCGAACGCGAGCCGGGGATATCGATGGTCACGCGCCCCTCCCGGCCACACCAGATGCCTTCGACGGCTTCTGACAGCAGGGGATCGCCAATAGCGGTGATGCGCTCCAACCACGTCCCAATCGAGGGGCCATGATCGCTAGCCGCAGCAACAGCGTTGCGGGTCTTTTGTGAGAATCTCACCAACGGTGTCTTCATACCCTTAAGATGCCACAAATACCCTTCAAGTGTCAAGTTTCGATGTAGCGTTGCCCTTACGTTCTTTGTCAGGTTCGTGAATACGTCGTCGCGTGCGATGATGCTGATACTCAATCCCCGCTTCGCGGAGCAAACGAAGTGCTTCCCCCGTTTCCCATGAGCATCCAGCGCATTCACAGACAGGCTCAGGGCCGAGCACTTGCATGATCTGTTGCAGGGTGTGTAGCAGAGCGGTGTTGCGGTCAAGAGCCGCACACATACCAGACGCATGGGCGTAACAGTGAATTTGCTTGTCCATTCTACCTCTACAATAATCCCGGCATACGTTTTGCTACTTTACGTCTTAGAGGGATACCATGCCTGACAAAGACGCAAACCCGACTGGAACGAAAGGCGAGCCGATGTCGGTTCCCGACCGTTCGCCCGCCAATCGGCCAGAACCGTCGCCATTGCCAACGTCGTCACCATCGTCGTCACCTGCTCCTGCTCCGTCCGTTCCACACGTTCCGTCGAAGTCGTAAAACTGGGTACCCCGGTTCTCAGCACTAGGCATGCTCTAAGGAACCGGGGTCTTCAGTCGATATACATCCCGCTCACACCAGTTTTTCGCCCACCGCATTCGTTCTTTCGTTTTAACGACCAATCCACGGCGTACTAACGTCTCAAGGATGAGAATCGTACCGTTGTGAGTCTTCCAAAGCCATCCGCACATTGAATACCACGAGCCGTGCGTTTTGAGGGATTGCAGAACACCCTGTTGATTCGCGCCAATTCTGACTGGCTCGCTTCCGTCACTCACCTGACTCCAACTCCGAATGTCGTATTTTGGGCGTTTCATCTTGACGCCGCAGGTGTTTTGACGGTTGAAAATTGGTCGTTCCGACACGATGTGATGAAGAGGGACTGTAGAACGACAGGACGTACAAATGATGGGGCAGTAAATGCCTTTTGAACTATCTTTTTTCCGTGTGTATTTCACTAAAGTGTGGCGCACCGTCCCACCGCAGTTATAGTGATAGCCGAGTAGGAGTTTCATAATTTAGGTGGTGTATAGGAAATTCGTAGCCTGATATACAACTCACGATACCAGATGAGTATTGACACCCACAAATCTTGTGAACAATCACAGGGATGAAGATCACGACCAAAGCGAATCATTCTACTTTCCTCTAAACAAAACGAACCGGGTATCCTTGCGGATACCCGGCACTATTCGTTCGTCGCTGGTGTTGGCCCTGTCACCATGTCAGCACTACTAGGAGACTTTACTTCATGAAGCCATCACGTAATTGGCTTAGCCGTTGCGCGCATTTCATCGAACCCCGATTAACCTTTCGGTTTACCACATCAGAGTTATCGCGCTATCCTTACAATCCACATCTTACGTTTGCGTCTTACCCTTCTATGATGCCGTTAATTGTTGGTGGTGTCAACCTATTAATTGAACCCTTCGATCCATCTCCGCATCTTCTCAGGCGTGTCCAGCATACCACTGAACAATTGAGCCGCGCCCAGTGTTGAGTTCAACTGGTTTGCATCGAAGAGTTCTGGGTGCTTACTCAGGTCCGATGCGAGTGAAGCAAAGGCTTGAGATAGATCGCCCATATCGACGTACTCGTTCGCCCGATCCTTAGCCCACTGCAAGTGTTCTGCTCGTGTCATTGTCCACCTACTGACTGTGCCCAACGTTCCTTGATATCTTTCGACGGCTCAACAAGATATTCCGATATCACTGTGGCCGACCATTGATGGTGAACAATT
>Ga0137465_1000478_pt1 | contig 15902 bp, 14 predicted proteins | sample EasRivERMGT828_2_FD_104906 | JGI IMG/M metagenome (GOLD analysis project Ga0137465, IMG submission 104906) | Soil microbial communities from meander-bound floodplain in the East River, Colorado, USA - East River MetaG ERMGT828_2 | ecosystem: Environmental > Terrestrial > Soil > Floodplain ... | reverse complement strand
TTTTAGGCGCCAAACTCCATGTTGATAACATCCCCCACCCTGCTTCCAACCTCACAAATAAAGGGGAAACATCATTACACCCCGGAATAGCTGGACACCAGTGCGCTGCTGCGCGGCCAGGCGACGCCGCAGCGCCGCCCTACCGAACAAATGCTCTAGCCGCTGAGAAATTCTCCGACCGGCGCCAGTGGCCGGAAATGATCGCAGAAGATTTTCAGCATCATCAGCAAGGGCACCGAAAGCAGCGCCCCAGGCAAACCCCACAGCCATGTCCAAAACATGAGTGAAAGAAAAATGACACCGGGGTTCAGCGTCAGCCGCCGCCCCAGGATCATCGGGGTAATGAAGTTGGCTTCCAGACCGTGGAGGGAGATGTAGATGAGCGGCGGCAAGAGCGCGCGCGGCACGGAATCGAACGTGAGCAGGCCAGCCACGCCCAGAATGGTCACTCCCGTGATGGGCCCGAAATAAGGAATGTAGTTGAGTAACGCTGCCACCACTCCCCAGAGAATGGCGTTGCTCAAGCCCACGAGCGAAACCCCCAGACCAACCAGCACACCCAGACACGCGTTCACGATCGTGACCGTGAAGAGAAAAGTCGAAATGTTGTGTTGGAGTTCGTTGGCAATTTCCACCGCCTGCTCCTTGTTGTTAAAGGTCGGGAGAAGGCGAATCATTTTTTGCAGGAAGACGTCGCCCGAAGCCAGAAAGAAGTAGAGGAGCACAATCGTTTCCAACGCGCCGATGAGAAAGCTTCGCGTGTAGCTCAGCAATGCATCCGCAAAATTAGGCCCCTTGATTTCGACCTTCGTCGGCCTTTCCTCCCCCGGCGCCTTGGTGATCGCCTCGACCTGCGCCGCGGCCCGGTTTAATTGTGCGGCGCTGCGGACCAAATGACGGATCTTGTCTTCCACTTTCCGCAAACTCTCGGGGGCCTTCGCGATCCATTCGGTGGTGGGTTCGGTCAGCCGCGTCACTCCGTTGCCAATGGCAAACAATGCGACAAACAGCACGATTCCCGCGCCCAACGGCTCAGGAATCTTCAGCCCCGCCAGCGCCTTTACGATCGGTCTGAGCAGAAAACTTAAAATCAAGGCCAGCACCAGGGGCAGAAGAAACACACGCCCGAAATAGAAGAAAGCGACTGTGCCCAGCAAGAAGAGCCCGATGACCGCTACGGAAGGGAGATCGCGCGGACTTTTAATGACGTTGGCCAGGTCGCGGCTCGCGGGCGTCTCGACCTTCGGGGCCGCAAACTCCTCGGTCAGCGATGAGGTCACTTCCTCTTTATCTTTGGCCGTCTCGGTTTCCATACACAGAATGGGCAACTGGAGTATTGGACTTTTGAGGTGTTGGGGCAATCCACATTTCCAGCTCGTCGTAACCCGCGACTCCGCACCCCACGAATCTTTCCCGTCTTTGGCCTGATCTACTCCGACTTCTTGCGAACGAACGTATGCGTTGCGTGCCCGTAAAACACTTCGGCCGCCTCCATGAGCGTCTCCGACAATGTCGGGTGCGGATGGACGCTCTCGGCCAGATCGCGGGCGGTCGCCCCCATTTCCACGGCCACGACCCCTTCGCCAATCAATTCCCCCGCGCCATGTCCCACGATGCCCACGCCCAGAATGCGCTCGCTTTCCGGCTCAATGATCAGTTTGGTCAAACCATCGGTACGATCGAATGTCAAGGCGCGACCGGAAGCGGCCCAGGGAAATTTAACGACTTCGACTGAAATGTTTTTGGCTTTGGCTTCGGCCTCAGTCAGACCGCACCAGGCCACCTCCGGATCGGTGAAGACCACCGCCGGAATGACGATTTGGTCGAACGCGCTCTCTTCACCCGTGAGCACCTCAACGGCGATGCGCGCTTCCTTGGTAGCTTTGTGCGCCAGCAAAACGCCCCCGGCGACGTCGCCAATCGCGTAGATGTGCGGATCGGAAGTCTGCTGCTTTTCGTTGGTCCGGATAAAGCCCTTTTCGTCCAGTTCGACCTTCGTATTGGCAAGGCCGAGATCGGCGCAGTTCGGAACGCGCCCCACCGAGACCAGCACTCGATCGAACAATTCCTCCTTCACCTCGCCCTGGCCGTCGTCGAATGTGACCTTGATTTGCTTTCCACTGGTGGCCATTTTGAGCACCTTGGTTTTGAGTCGAACTTCTTTGAACGCTTTCCGGGCGTAGTTCACCACTGGCCGCACCAGATCGGGGTCCGCCCCGGTCAAAATCGAATCCAGCGCCTCCACCACCACGACCTTGCTGCCAAGGGCCGCATAAACCGTCCCCAATTCCATGCCGATGTAGCCGCCGCCCACGATCAGCAGTTCCTGCGGAATCTCTTCCAGCTCCAGCGCCTCGCGCGAAGTCATGATGCGAGGATTGCCCAGATCGAATGCTTTCGGCATGGCCGATTTGGAGCCGACCGCGACGATGGCATGATCGTACTTGATAAAGAGCTGTCCTTCCTGGGTCTCAACACGCAGCGTCTGGGAATCCTCGAAATGGCCGCGCCCATGCAGAATCTGGACGCCGCGTTTTTGAGCCAGTTGATTGATGCCCCCGGCAAGCTTCTGCAAAATGGATTCCTTCCACTCGCGCAGCTTTTCCAGATTAATCTGCGGCGGTCCAAACGTGATGCCGCGATTAACCGACTCCTTGGCCTCCTCGATCATCCTGGTCGCGTGCAGCAATGCCTTCGATGGAATGCAGCCGCGGTTAAGGCACACCCCGCCCAGACGCTTTTCCTGTTCGACCAGGATGACCTTCTTGCGCTTGTCCGCCGCATAAAAGGCCGCGGCGTAGCCGCCCGGACCGGCGCCGACTACTACGATTTCAGTTTTGATTGGTTCCATTGTTCCTGCGTGATGAAAAGTCTCCGCCCCTGCCAAACCTTCGCCCTCCCATCCGCCGTTGTTTGCGGTCGATCACAGGCTGGGCGCGCTTTCACGGTGCTCACACGTAGAGCGCGGCCTTCAGGTCCAGCACGAGCACGCTGATAATGGGATAGCGCTTGTCGGGGTCGTGCTCCAGACATTTCAGAATTGCTTTCTCCAGCCCGGCCGGGATCTCCGGGTTCAACGATCGTGGAGAGACAAACTCCAGGGAGCGATTGCGTTGCTGGCGCAGGATTTCGTCCGGCGTTTCGCCATCGAACGGTTTTCGTCCGGTCAGAAGTTCGTAAGCCGTCACGCCATAAGCAAAAATATCCACGCGATGATCGAAAGGTTGCCGCAACAGATGTTCCGGCGCCATATACGCCGGAGTGCCCGGATTCTTTGAAGGTTTGACCGGCTTTTCTGGGCGGACGCGGGCCAGGTCGAAGTCCACCAGCCGCACGTTGGCGTTGCGCGTGACCAGGACATTCTCCGGCTTGAAATCCAGGTGCATGAAACCGCTGTCGTGCACGTGTTCCAGCGCGATGGCCATGTCGATCAGAATATTGCCGACGTGCTCCTGCAGGATGGGATCCGTGCGCGCGAACAATTGTTTGAGGTTGGAGCTCTCCACGTACTCCATCAGGCAATAGAGCGAGCCGGCGATTTTGCCGTGCTCGTAATACTTGATGACATAATCGTGCGTGTGGATTTTGGAAAGGATTTCGCAACCGCGCAGGAATCTGCGTTTGGCCAAAAAGTTAAAGCGCAACTTGTCGTGTAGTCTCCGCAAAGCATAGGGTTGCGACTCCTGATCCGTGGCCAGCCAGATGTCGGCCATGCCACCGCTGTTGATCAACTCCTGCAGATAGAAGCGGCCAAAGGCCCCCGGTTTGGGCGCCGGTGCCGGCTCAAGACTGGTTGCTTCGAACGCCATTTGCCGTTTCGGTTGCGGGAATTCTTTAGCATGGAAGACCTCCTTTCGGCAAAGGTTATTGCCTGCCGCCGGGCAGGCGCTTCATGTCTGCGTTCGAGCTTCCCTCACGCTGCCACGTTCCGAGGCTCACGTTGTAAAGCTCATCACCTTGGGTTTGACGAGGCGCTCGAAATCATTGTAGGCCATCTGAAGCAGCTCGGTGTGAGAGCCGGCATTGAAGGCAATCTCCTCATTCTTGGAATAACGACGGGCTTGGATGGGTAGTTGGTCCAGACGCTTGCTGCAACCGGGCGTTTTTGAACGGCCAGCTTTTGTCCGCTGACCTCTTTTGCCTCGAAAGATAGTGTGGTGTGTCCCAGGTCACTCCGTTCATTCCAGATCACAACCGGTTGATCGGTAAGGTTAGAGAGGCGTACCTCGAATGCCTCTCCCTGTGGAAGGTAAGCATTCCCCAAAGCGTCGCGAGTAGAGTCAGGACCAGTTCCCCGGCGAGCGCGCTCGCTTTCCACGACTCTTGCGCTTACTCTCGCTCCCATGTCCGACGTGACCCAGTTGCTCGACGCCATTGAAGCGGGCGAACCTCAGGCCGCCAATCAGTTGCTGCCCGTGGTCTATGAGGAACTGCGCAAGCTGGCGGCGGCGAAGATGGCCCAGGAGAAACCCGGTCAAACACTCCAAGCCACCGCGCTCGTTCACGAAGCCTGGTTGCGCCTGGCCGGGTCGGATCAGCAGCAGTGGCGCGGACGTTCCCATTTCTTTGGCGCGGCGGCGGAGGCGATGCGGCGCGTGCTCATCGACAAGGCCCGGCAGAAGGGCAGTCTGAAACGCGGCGCGGACCAACCCCTGGACGAGTTGCACGAATCCGCCATCGAATCCACTGCGCCCGCAGATGAAATCCTCGCCGTGCATGACGCCCTCGATGCGCTGGCCGCCGAGGACGCCACGGCTGCCGAGGTGGTCAAGCTGCGTTATTTCGTCGGTATGACCGTCCCGGAGATCGCCGAGGCGCTCGAGATTTCCCCGCGCAGCGCGGATCGGCATTGGCATTTTGCCCGGGCCTGGTTGAAGGGGGCGATTCGGGGGAAGTAGCCAGTAATCACTGGTTATTGGTCGGTAAAAAAGTTTCACCACAGTGGCGTGATTTGCCGGCCAATTCCGCCATTGGTGGGTGACAAGACATGTAATGAGCGATTCAGCCACATCCCGGCCACGTTCGGAGAAGGAGCTCTTCTTCGAGGCGCTGGAGAAACCCACGCCGCAGGAACGCGCGGCGTTTCTGGACGGCGCCTGCGGCACGAATCCAGTGCAGCGGGCCAAGGTGGAAGCCCTGCTGGCCGATCATTTTCAACAGGACGCCTTCATGAAGGAACCTGCCGTTGACGCATCCGCTCCCACTTTGCCAGCGCCTCCTCCTTCCGAAGCGCCCGCGCAAATACTCGGCCGCTATAAGCTGCTGGAGAAGATCGGCGAAGGCGGCTTCGGCGAAGTCTGGATGGCCGAGCAACGCGAGCCGGTCAAACGCCGTGTCGCCCTCAAGATCATCAAGCTGGGCATGGACAGCCGGCAGATTGTCGCGCGGTTCGAGGCCGAGCGCCAGGCGCTCGCGATGATGGATCATGCGAACATCGCCAAGATCTTCGACGCCGACGTGACCGAGGCTGGCCGGCCCTACTTCGTCATGGAACTTGTGCGGGGGATTAAGATCACCGAGTACTGCGACCAGAACCAGCTTCCTACCCAGGAACGGCTGAAGCTGTTTATCCTCGTTTGCCAGGCCATCCAGCACGCGCATCAAAAGGGGATCATCCACCGGGACATCAAACCCTCGAACATTCTCGTCACGCTGCACGACGGCGTGCCGGTGCCGAAGGTGATCGACTTCGGGATTGCGAAAGCCACGCAGAGCGAGCTGACCGACAAGACGGTGTTCACGCAGTTCCAGCAGTTCATCGGCACACCGGCGTACATCAGTCCCGAACAGGCGGAGATGAGCGGGCTGGACATTGACACACGCGTGGACATCTACAGTCTGGGCGTGTTGCTCTACGAATTGCTGGTCGGCCAGACGCCGTTTGATGCGAAGGAAATGATGCAAGGCGGTCTCGACGCGCTGCGGCAAATCATCCGGGAGCGGGAACCGCTGCGGCCTTCCACCAGGCTGAACACATTGCCAGGCGAAACTCGCACCACGGCGGGCAAACGCCGTCAAACCGACGTGGGGAAACTCGTGCACCAACTTCAGGGCGACCTGGATTGGATCGTGATGAAGTGCCTGGAGAAGGACCGCACGCGCCGTTACGAGACGGCCAACGGGCTGGCCATGGACATCCAGCGGCATCTGGCGAATGAGCCGGTCACCGCGCGTCCGCCCAGCGCGGCCTACAAATTGCAGAAGGCATGGCAGCGGAACAAAGTCGTCTTCACTGCCGGGGCAGTGGTTGCGGTGGTTTTGCTCGCGGGCATTGGCGTCAGCACTTGGCAGGCGGTGGTCGCGACTCAAGCCAGGGGCGTCGCCGTTCGTGCGCAGAAAGCCGCCGAGACCGCGCGCCAGGAAGCCGAGTCTTCGCGCCTGGAGGAATCCGCGTTGCGCGCCCGCGCCGAATCCGCCGAACGCGCAACCCAACAGCAGCTTTACATCGCGCTGCTCGAGCAGGCGCGCGCCACGATGGTCAGCGGCGAGATGGGCCATCGGGTTCGGGCGCTCGATGCCCTGCGGCGGGCAGCGGCCATTTCAAACTCGGTCGAGTTGCGGCGCGAAGTCATCGTCGCACTCGCCCTGCCTGATCTGCGCTTCGAGCGGGAATTGTCGTTCGGCGCCGATGCCACTTGTGCGTTCCTCGATCCATCGTTTGAACGCCTGGCGCTCGGCCGCGGGCGGGAGCCGGTGGAGATTCGCGCCGTCTCGGACAACCGGCTGCTGGCGACGTTGCCTGCGAGCACCAACCTGCCGACGTTCGTAAAGCAATGGAGTGCCGATGGCCGCTTCCTCGCGGTGAAACGCGATTATCCGGATGGCGGCTGGCACGCGGATTGGGAAGTCTGGGAAATGGCGAGTCAGAAGCGCGTGCTGCTGCTGCGGAACGTGTCGGCTGACGCCTTCTCTTTCCATCCTCGATTGCCGCGCGTCATCGCCAGAAACCCGGCGGGAGCGGCTATCTGGAATCTCGAAGATGGCCGGGAACTCGTGCGCTTCCCGCTGGCGGGCAGGCCCGTCCTCCTGGCCTTTTCGCCTGGCGGCGAACGATTCGCCGCTTTGTCACTGCGACGGCAAGGACCGGACGGCGGCAGGCGGCTTACAGTGCATGACGCGACGAATCCCGATGCGGAGGAACTGGTGTCCAACGACTTTAAAGATGACGTGAACGCGGTGGCGTGGCATCCCAATGGTCGTTCGCTGGTCGTGCCGGACCATGGTGGCGCCGTGCATTGGGTCGATGCGCAGAGCGGCGAAATGGAATTGCTGGGTCGGCACAAGAACCGCGCAGGGTGGGCCGTTTTCACCCCGGACGGCGCGAATCTCTTCACCGGCTCGTGGGGACAAGAGGTGATTTGCTGGGACGCGCGAACGAAGCGCCCGTTGCTCACGGTCAATCTGAACAGCCATCTTTTTCAGTTCAGCGCGGATGGCCGGCGTTGGGCGCTGAACGGCCGGACCAGCGTGCAACTGCACGCCTTTGAGCAACGGACGGCGCATCGCGAGTTTGCGGAAGACCTGGGCATCGGTGTGCTCTGGGGGACGATTTCGCCAAACGGCCGCTGGCTGGCGGCGTCGGGCGACAAGCGGATCGGTGTGTGGGATTTGTCCGGCGGCGGGCCCGGCGCGCTCGAAACCAACGGCTACAGAGTGGATTTGTCTTTCACCGCGGATGGACAGGAGATGCTCGGCAGCCCCAAGGAAGGCACTTCTGCCTGCTTTCGCTGGCGGTTGAGTCCCCCGACGAATGCGGCCGCTCCGCCCGTCTTGACGCGGTTGCCGCTGCACACCCCCAAAGGCTTGACGTCTCTCAGCCCCGTTTCCAACTCCGTGGTGATGACCAGTTCCGAAGGCTCACAAATTCTGGCGCCGGGAGAAAACGGGCCGGATAGCGGGCGCTGGGTGCCCACCAGCCCGGGCATCAACGGCGTTTCACCGGATGGACGCTGGCTGGGAATTCGGCGCCCTTACCAAGAGTTGCTGTATGTTTACCGGCTTCCGCAGTTGGAAGAGGTCGCCAAACTGACGCACCCGGTTTCCTTCGGCGAGTTCCAGTTTTCACCTCGTGGAGAAGAAGTGGCCATCGGGTCGTTGCACGGGAGAATGTTAGTGACATTCTGGAACACGACAACCTGGCAGCGCACGCGCACGCTGACGAATTTCTGCCGCGCGCTCTACACGCCGGACGCCCGCGCGCTCTGGCTCCACAAAGATTGGCACAGCGCCGGCCTCTACGATGCGCGCACGATCGAGCCGCTGCTGCTGCTGCCCAAAGGAATGCTCCCGCTCGCCCTCAGTCCTGATGGACGTCACCTCGCAGTCAGCGTGGACGCCCGGCGCCTGCAAGTGTGGGATCTGTCCGAGATACGCAAGCAACTCCACACCTTCGGATTGGATTGGGTGGATTAAACTCAAGCGCTCATCCCCAGTCTCAGCAATTTGTGGTTATGGCAGGCCCCCTCCTTCCAGGAAATCGCTGCAGCGGAGGCGAAGGAGCAGACGCAGACCGAGCAGCCGTGAACGCGAGGCGCACCCGTTGCCAAGGCGCCCGAGAACACGCGCAGTCCAAAACCTGGCGGACTTCTCGGTGATCGCAAAGCGTCCTGGACTCCGGTAGTCCTCTACCGCTTTTCCCAAACGCGCGTTTTAAAAGCACCAGTTCCCTCCCCAAAAATATTTCAAAACCCGTGGCGTGATTGGGCGGCGGATTCCGCCATTACCCAGTGACGGGACAAACCTTGGCGGTAGCCCACGAAGCGGACCGGGCCAGGCCAAACACGCAGAGACACTCTACAACGGAAAGACGGCATGACGGAATTGGAATTCCCTCGGCAAACCGTCCTTTCGCCGTAGTTAACAAAACAAAAAACAAACAAAACAAAAGACAAAACCTATGAAGATAATCAAGTACCTCACATTCGTATCAGGCCTTGCGCCTATCGGTAACGGAAGAGGAATGACGGCACGCACGGGTGTGTTCGTCAGCCTCTGGGTAGCGGCGGTCCTAACAGCGCTGCCGGGTGCGGCTCTGGCGACCCCGTCGTCCAACATCGTGAGCGCCCCTATAGTGGTGAGAGCGAGCTTCGTGGATCCGGTGGACGCCAAGTTCAAAATCAAGGGAGAGAATCAGGAGGTCCTCCAAGCCCCTGAGTTGCTGGAAACGGTCCTGCAACAGATTATAATCGGACCTGGCGGCAGCACGGGCTGGCACAGCCATCCCGGCCCGGTGGTCGTTCTGATCAAGGCCGGTGAACTCACCTTCTATTCCTCGGAGGACCCCACATGCACTCCCCGTACTTATTCGGCCGGCGAGGCGTTCATTGATCAGGGTCAGGGCCATGTGCACCTCGCTCGTAATTTGAGCGGCCAGAACGTCGAACTGTGGGCCACCTACTTCGACGTACCGGTTGGTGGGGCGATCCGGCTGGATGCTCCCAACCCCGGAAACTGCGGCTTCTAGTCCTTAACATAACGGCTGCGTCACCCTCGCGTTCACCTGGCAGTGGCGGGCCTACGACGCCGACCAGGCTCTCGCACCGAGAGCCTGGTCCGCTTCCATTCCAATCAGAAGCAGATGGGCAACAAGTCACTGAATCCACGCACTCTGACCGAGGCTAGTGGCCGCTTTGCGGCAGGCCTGGCTGTGCTCGGCCTCATCATCCTGACTTCGGCCAGTTCTCTGGAGAAGGCGCAGGCCGCCGAGAAGATTGAGGTCGGCGAAGGGTAAGTTCTCTACGAGATCATTGGCCAAGTCATCAATTTCACGCCGACGACGTCGACCCAGTTTGGCTATTACACCTACATCAAGGGCGTCGATGGATTGTTTGCGGGAGCGCCGGAAAATGAAACCACGGCCTGGTTTACGTTTCACCGCGAAACGACGAATCTGCGGGTCACCGCGAACGGGCCTTTGCGGATTATTTCCCGAGAAGGCACGACCACGGTTTACTTGAATGCTGTGCCAGCCGGGAATTTCTCCGACCCGGATTCCTTTCGAGCGGGCACGCCCATCCAAATCTCGACGCTGCGTCAACAAGTTATCGTGGATACTGTCAGTCAGACATTCACGGTGGTGAACCAGGATACGATCACATCCAGCTCGCTCTTCTCGGTCAACGGCAGCACAAATCAAATCGGGAAAGCCGGCGACGTTTTTCGCACAACCAAGAACGGCCACCTCAGCGAGCCTGTCCCCTCGGGATATTTTGCGGGCTACTCTGTTGGAGCGGGGAAAAGCAAATAACGGGCATCGTGCAAACCCAAACCGGGAAAAGCAAATGATGAGCGACGCCCGTCGCTTGGTCGTCCCGGAGCTGTCGCCCAAAGGAGCACAGCGCAAACGGCCGCAAACCATATTGCCAAGTTACCCGAGAGGACTACGATACACCGCAAGGTGCATCGAACTTATCGAGTAATGGAACACCCCACACCCGGGATGTTCTTAGAAAGGCTCGAGCCGTGTGAAGGGAAACTTTCACGCACGGTTCTTAGGGGGGCGTGGGCGGGTTAACCGCCTGCGTCTACCCGGCGGCCGCTGCGCGTGTCATGCAAAAGATTCTCCCACAACTTTGGCGCGGTTGCCTCTATGCCGCAACCGTCGTCGTCTTGACGTGGCTGTTCTTCGGACCGATTGCAGGCTTTCACCACATGATTCGCTGCGGCCTTCTTTGTCCCGTGTTCCTTGATGGTGAGTCGCCACAGGGCGGTCATTTGATGTGGGGAGAGTTCGAGGTTCGATTCTTCCCGATTCGCATAGCTCTGAGTATTGCGCTTTGGGCGCTTTGTCTTTTCTTTGTGATGAGGTTCTTACGAGTTCAGACGAGCACGGCGGCTGCACCTGTCGTCACCGCATCCGGTCGGCCTTCGTTTCGTTTCCGCCTCGGCGTGTTTTCAGCGCTTGCTCTTGTCGTGTCCGGTCTCGCTACTTCTTTTTTGCCTGTTTTCGATTTTGGTGGTTTTGTCGCGCCTGTATTCATTTCGGTCGTTGCTCTCGTTTGCGGGTTTTGTTCCGTAGCTTCGGTATTTGCAGAGCGAGGATTTGACCGCGCCGTTGCATCTTTGTGTGCTGCCGTATCGCTCTATGCGTTGTTGCGATTCGGCGATTTTTTGCTGATGATTATTCCATGATGCGGCCTAACCCCGCTGCAGCGAGCCCGGCCATCGCGCTGTGGTTGCAATCCACACGTCCCGTGGGCCGGGTCGCTGAGCTTGGGTCGTTGATATAGTGGCACTACGCGCATGGGAATACCTCCACCAGCTGCAGCAGTTACTACGGTAGGACGTTTGAGTGATGTCATCTTCGGCATTGCGACGTCGTTCGCGGCCATCATGGTTGGCATCATCGTGTGGGGCATCCTGTTTGACAGCACCGGTGGCGAGCCATTCTCCAGCACTGTTTTTGGTGCGCTCTTCATGTGGCCCATTCTCTTGATTCTTATCATTGGCGGTCCGATTGCGTGGTGGCAGCATCGCACCATGAGAAAGCGCATGATTATTTTCGGCGCTCAGGTGTTGGGCACCCACGCTGCGATTGGATTGTCGTGGCTTCTGTATTGAGCATGAACACGCGGCCTCTCCATGAACCCCGTTCCCGTAGCGGCGTCTCGACAGACCGCCGCATTTCACCCCGCCGCGGCAAGTCAGCGGCGCACTGCCGAGACGCCGCTACCCCGGAGGTTCATGGTCCCGATGCGCAATGCCCGAATCGTGGAAGCTCTCCATGCGCGCGGCGGTGACCCCTTGGCAGCATATGAACCTCGCCCAAGAACTTGAACGACTCGCCAAACTCCACGCCGAGGGCGCACTGACCGCCGAGGAGTTCACCAGGGCGAAGAGTCAGATTTTGTCCGCCCAGCCATTCTCAGGCTTCCCTTTGAAGGGCATCCGTCGCCAGTCCTCACGCCAGTTGTGCGGTTTACCGCTTTGGGCTATTGCGGTCGGTCCGGATTGGGAGAAGGGGGAGAGGCGTGGTCATGCTCGCGCCATCTTCGCCTTGGGTGACATGGCGACCGGCTGGTTCGCGTGTGGCGGCTTGGCACGTGGCATTTTCGCGGTCGGCGGTCTGGCCATCGGCCTCTTTGCGTTCGGCGGCGGTGCCATCGGCATCCTCATTGCAGTCGGCGGCGGCGCCATTGGAGGTATCGCCTTTGGTGGGGCCGCCATTGGGGCCATCGCCATCGGCGGAGGGGCCTGTGGCTATTACGCATTCGGCGGTGGGGCTGTCGGGGTTCATACGGTCTCTGGCCTGCATCAGGATCCGGAAGCGGTTAGCTTCTTTCAGCAGTATTTTCCATGGCTCACAAAGCTTCTTCAACATTGACGATTTGCCAGATAGCTAACCCTGGCGTGGAGCGGACGGGAGGCAGCCGTTCAGTCGACGGTCGTCCGGCGGCGGTCGCTCTAGAGCTTGGACGTTCGGCAAGCTGCGCATATGCCTGCAAGGCGTAAAGTCCTAGCATTGATGGCAGCCCTGGTAACGGGAACGCTGGTTTATTACGGCTTGGGTTTTCTGCTGGCGTGGATGGTCTTCGACGTTCTGCGCATCAGTGTTTCCACCGCAGACGCGCAGAGCCTCCTTTGGATGATCGCACTCAAGTTGATCCCGTTGTGCGGTGCGATGGTGACGGCGATTTTTGTGGTGGCTAGATTGCGGAGACGACCCCAGACATGACAGCGAATGAACAGCCGAACGAGTCGGTGGAGCCGAACCGCCGCCCACCTTCTCCGTTCGACGTCGGGCGGCGATTCTTGAGCGCCTCGTGCGCTCCACCGTCCCTGCCGGCGGTGGTCGCTCATTTCTGGCGTTAGCCCGACGATGCCACTCGACCTCCAGAAGCTGATGGATTCCGCGCGCAAACAGGGCGCAAATCCTCCCGTGCCTGAGACAGCCATACGAGATGCTGAGTGTGCCTTGGGCTTTCCAATCCCACCACCATTGCGCCGCCTTTATTCAGAGGTTGGCGATGGCGGATTCGGTCCAGGATACGGCTTCTATGGGCTTGCCGGCGGGACGGAGCAGTTCCCGGACGAGAGTGTCGTCTACCTCTATACACTGTTCCGAAAGGGCGATCCGGAGGATCCGTCGTTTTCATGGCCCTACATGCTTCTTCCAGTTATGGATTGGGGATGCGCGATCCGCAGTTGCGTGGACTGCTCCACCCCATCGTTGCCGATTATCCGTCACGATCCGAATGTGGAGGTGCCAAGCCAGTTTCGTGGCGAGGACTGGCATCTTGAGGAATGGTTGCAGGCGTGGCTTGACGGCTATGATCTCTGGAAGAATGAATAGAGGGGCCAACAAGATCTCTGAAGCGAATGGTGGAACCGCTTCAAACTGGGAAAAGCAATTGACGAGCGACGCCCGTCGCCTGGTGCGTCCGGAACTGGCGCCTCATGGAGCGCAGCACAAACGGCCACATACCAGTATTGCCAAGTTGTACGAGAGGAGTACGATGCGCGTTACAATGCATCGGTTTTATCGAGCAGGGACACTCCGCAACCGGGATGTCCTTAGCAAGGCTCGAGCCGTGTGAAGGCAAACTTTCACGCACGGTTCTTCGGACCGAATGAGGTCAAATTGGTTTCCGCGCCGGTCCCCTCCGCCGGTCTCACCACCAACTCGTATTCGCCGGATCGATCCGTCCAGTAGGCAATCGATTTGCCATCGGGCGACCAGGCCGGAACCGCTCGGCTACACCCGACGATTGGGTGAGATTAAAGATGGGGCCATGCTCGGCGGGCAGGGAAAAGACTTCGCCTCGGGCCTCGACCAGGACGCGCCGGCCGGAAGGGGAGATGGCTGTATTGGCTACTTGCTCCGCTACGTTCCGACTTTGGGCTTTGATCCCGGCCAGGTCAGTGACCACGCGCACTTCCACCGGGAAATGCTTCCCGGAGGAGAGGTCCAGGAGATGGAGCCGGCCGCCCGCTTCGAAGACAATGTTGGCCGGGCCAATCGATGGTTGATGGACGTCGGTGTCTGTGAAGTGCGTGACCTGCCGGGGAGTGCCGGCCATCGGGCGAGAATTTTGGGGCCGTTTCCTCGCCGGGCGGCGAACTGAGACGTTGGGCTACTCCCCCTTCCCTGGCGACGACCCAGATGTCGCCCGCATACACGAACGCGATCTGGGAGGCGGAGACGTCGAGATGCCGCAAGAGCCGGGCGTCGATAGCGCCGCGAGCGCTAACGAGCCCCAGCCACGCCAGCGTCAGGGCAAGGATGAGCCATTGCGGGATTCGGTGTGAATGGATTTTCATGAGATCGGTCCGGATTGAACTTAATTGGCCTGCGGAGTCGCCTGAGATGCTATAGCTACAAGTTTCTCCGTCGTCCGGAAAAGGAGCGTGTTGCCGGCAATCGCCGGTGTGGACAAACAGAGGCCGCCGAGCTTGTTGGTGGCGACGATGCTGAAATGATTGGTCGCGGGAAGAATGAAGACATCCCCCAATTCGCCTGTGAAATAGAGATGGCCTTTGGCAGCTATCGGCGAGGCGGTGAAACCTTGCCCGCCGCCGCCAATGCGTTCCGAATAATGGACGCGCCCCGTCGGCACGTCGAAGCACGTCACGATGCCGTCATTCGAGCAGCCCCAGAGCAGGTCGCCCACGACGATGGGTGTCTGGAGGTAATTACCCATGCGCGGATGACACCACACGATGCCCTGGTTCGTCATGCTGATGTCCGGCGGCTGGATGTCGCCCGAGGCGTCCAGTCGCACCGCGCGCATGGGCCGATATTTGCCGTGGCCGCTGGTGAGAATCACCCGGTCGCCGGCCAGAATCGGCGAAGCCACCGGGATGTCGCCGCCGTCGCTCAACCACCAGAGCGGCTCGCCTGTTTTGAAATCATAACCGCCGATCTCTTTCCAGCCGTTGGCGATGATTTGGGTGCGGCCGCCATTCTGGGCCACAATCGGCGTGCACCAGGAACTGTTGTCCTTGCGCGGCCGGCGCCAGAGCTCGCGCCCGTCGGTTGCGTCGAAGACAGCCAGGAATTGTTCGGTGATAGTGTCCACCTGCACGATGACTTTGCCTTCGTGCAGAATGGGAGAGCTGGCGAAGCCCCATTGATAGGTGGGCATGTTGTGAGGCGCGGAGTGAAGCTTGCCGAGGTCCTTGCGCCAGCGCAGTTCGCCCTGCATGTCGAAACAGAACAGCCCTTCCGAACCGAACAGCGCCACGATCCGCTGCCCGTCTGTGGCGGGAGTGGAATTGCACTGCGTGGCCTTGGTGTGCCGTTCCAGGCGCGGCACGGATTCGAACCCGAGTTTGTCCCACAAAACTTTTCCTGTGGCGGGATCGAGGCAAAGGAGCCGCCACTGGTGTGGCACCTTCTCGGCGTAGGAATCGCCAGCGCCGTACAGGCCCACCTTCAATTGCGGCTTGCCTCCCGGTCGGACTACCGTGGCGACGTAGATGCGGTCATTCCAGACAATGGGGCTCGCGTGAGCGAGGCCTGGAATGGCTTGTTGCCACCAGACGTTCTTGCCGGTCTCCACGTCCCACAGGAGTGGTGGCGCCGCAGAGTCGCTCACGCCGCAGGCGCGCGGACCACGGAACTGCGGCCAGTTCCCGGCTCCCGCAACATCCGGGGCCACGCTGCTGAAGAGAAGGAAACCACCGACGGAAATCACGAGAGGAAATTGTTTCGGGTTCATACAGTGGCTTGCCACTGTAGAGAAAGGAGTGGACTTCGGCAATCTTCGTCGCGGCGGCTGTCAGCCAAGGAGGTGGGGGTCGGTGGTGTTTGCGGGTGCTGCGGTGTGTCAATGCACTGGGCCTTTTGCGGCTCGACAGAATTATGGGGGCGGAGTATGTAGGTTTTCATGGTGTCTGCTTTCCTTTCATTGTTTGAGTTCATGACTGAACAAACTTGTGGTTGGGCTTCCCGACACACGTCG